>Ga0224501_10000886_pt1 | contig 23168 bp, 16 predicted proteins | sample SF_Oct11_sed_USG_4_FD_169105 | JGI IMG/M metagenome (GOLD analysis project Ga0224501, IMG submission 169105) | Sediment microbial communities from San Francisco Bay, California, United States - SF_Oct11_sed_USGS_8_1 | ecosystem: Environmental > Aquatic > Marine > Sediment | place: USA... | reverse complement strand
CTTGTAGTGTCCAAGCGTTTGAAATTCCATGGTGGTGTTTTGTTGCTAAGCTACCTCTTGAACTTTTTATCAACAGCTGTGTTGCATGATGTATTATAGCCCTGTGAGAACTAGCTATCTACATTATGTATGTATTTACGGTGGTCACTAGCTGCAGCAATCTCCCTATAGAAGCCTGACCGAGTACTGAAAGCAAATATTGATAGTGAGTCACTTACTTCGGTGAATACAATGAAGGAGTAATATCAGAGCAATATTAGGCCCATAATGACCGTAATAAGGATCCACTTACAGAGGTAATCAATGATTCCATTTGTCTGACCGCAGTCTAGTGGTTAGCTGTTCATATAATACCTGGTTCGAATGATTGCCGGTCTTTGAAATCTGCACCATTCCAATCCCAGCTACCCAACCTATGCCCTCACTCGTAGCAAAGTTACATTGCTATTCAATCTTAGTTACCTCTGAAAACAGTTCTGAGTCTGTCAAGAAAATCTTTTAGGATGGTGCTTCAAGTGCAGCGTAAATATACGCTAGCCCTAGTTTTGTACTGCAACGACAAAGCGATTTTGGAATGCTGACACCTGAAGCCATCTGACCTGAGCCACGTCCTCGCAGTTTCTAATTTTATTTGGTGGGCTCGTGTGCTGTGGAAACGCTGTGAAGTCCAGGATGGACTTTGATCGAATCAGAGTTGTCCTCTCCCAACTTTAACTCCTCGGTCAGAGCAGAATGATCGTTCGCGATTCGTTATCTCAATGTAGAAATCAAGCCTCTTTGCGGTAACCTTGACATTTACCTAAACTACTACTTTCGATCGTGGAATTCTGTTCGCGTACTTTCGGTCGCAGATTGCGACCGAAAGTGAAAGATGCTCTTTTGGAGCGCGTTTCTCGGTCGCGCAATTTAGCAAATTTCTTGACCGAAATGGATTTCGGTCGCAAAATACCTGAGCACGCGAATACACCTAATAAGCCCAGTGGGACAAATGAAGGTATAGCCTGTAGCTAAACATATTTGTACCTTTACTGCACCTAGTCATCCTTGTGTGACGCTTAACACGTCAAGTCCAATATGGTCATGTAACAGAGCGGATAACTGCAGTATAGATGAGACTCGGCCAGCTGGCCAGACTTCCATTGTGTTCAGGACTAGAGCTCGGAATTTCATACTGACTGATGCCTTGGGCGATGAAAACCACTGCATCATTAGGTTGGCTGTGCATTTGTCCATTGAAAATATTGCATTCAGTTCATTAGCTGAATAGAGTTATCTTTTCAGGCATGATTCTAATGCCCAGCACTAACGATAAAACTCTAAACTATCCATTCAAGTAATTCCCTTGCACCCTATTCATGACTCGACCCCCTTTGTCCCTTGTGTGTTGACACATTTCTATAAGGCGCTTTGCTCTTCTAATGTTTCACTAGATTTATCAGTCATTCCCTTACTACTCAGCAGGCATTCAATGCTTTCATAGTGCTGTTGAACTCTGAATGTCAGTGCATCAATCGCCATAGTGTTACTCTATTCATAGAGATGATGGTACATTCAAACTGCCCTTGCCAAGACTCCCAGATTTTGAACAGCTGCCATAGCTGTGATTTGTTTCCAATTATCTCTGTTTCTGTTATTTGGCCGTATAGCCTGAGGCTGGTCTAGCGTAGTTTTGCCTTGGAATGTGTTGAAGATTGCCTGGCGAACCGGTGTTATTTGATCTGCTGGTTGCACTGGCATAAATCAGAACTTGAGCAAGGGGAACAAAGGTCGCCATTTGTGGTCAACCAGCCAAGGGGTTCATCATTGTTGACTAGTCGATGCTAGGCGCTTGTCTAGTTGAGGTTGACATGTGCCGAGCGACCTAGATCAGTGCCAAAGTCACGTAAGTCACTAGTTTGATCGTAGTCATTGACCGCTTGCTCCTCTTTTGAATTCAATTATTTTATCGTTTTTGCATCTGCAACAGTGGATGGCTAGATCGAGTGAACTTGATGCTTTGTCCTTGAAACCCAGATGAATTGCAAACTCATTACAGTACACTGGCTGATCAATGATGACCCCAAAAAGGTGTGTCAGTTTATGCCGTACTAGTACTCAGTAGTAAAAATAGTGAGTCAGATATCTGAAGCGAGCGCTTGATTAGCTGTCGTCATCAACTTATCGCATACTCAAGAGTGATCTTACCTCAACAAAAACGAGATTGTTATACAATCGGCATAGTTATGCGCAAAAGGGTATACCTCTCTCCGATTGTGAGTTCAATGCTCACTAGGTTGCAGAGGTGAAGATTTTTTTATGCGAAAGTATGTGAATGCGTGATCTGTCAACAGCCAACAAACAACCTTCTACTGATTGACGCCCAATTTGTTATTGAACTGTTCCAATAGGAGTTGTCTTCTCTTTTTGCAGCTCTAGCTGGCGTGGTCATCCTTCTCGGAATAAATTACTGGTTGTTATTGCACAGAGCCCACCAAAGACACATACTCTTTTATGTTGTAGCAACTGGTCCTACTTGATGACACTGTATTAGAAGAGCATTATGAGAGTGCTGAACTAACTCAAATTATCCCACTTGACGACGGTAAGTTTTGTATTACTAGCAGTCTGGCAGCGATAGTATTAATAATTATCACTCTATAACAGCTTTGCTCAATCTGTGCCCAGCAGGTTATTCAGGCCTGCTGAGCGTAGTCAGCTGGAGTACACCAGTGCTTGCTGAAAGTATTGAGTTGCTGGAGAATTCTATATATTGCCCATGAAAAAGAGATTAGTCAAGGTGTTTGCTTTCCGTAATACTCCTGGGTATTGAAAGCCCGCAGGGAATAAAACTTATCTAGCCCGTACTATTGTTAATTATAAACTGCTTGATGTTAGATTACTGCGCATTGATTGCTTCTCTACACAAGTAAGAACTATTTTATATAGTGCGCGGAGACTGGATGTAAGCCGTGCATAGTTGCCTGCATTAGCAAGTTGTCTGATTGATTGACAAGTTAGGCGGAATTGGAGCTTACAGGGCTCTCTTCTTGAGCCGCGCCGCGGTGCTCGAATTAGTTGGCATGTGTATCACATTGTAGTGGTAGAGTTATTACTGAAAGGCACTGAAGCTCGCATTGCACCCAGAAGGCGTGCGTGTAAAGACAAGGACAAGGAATCCAAGGAAAAAGAGGTGCCCTCTCACGTGAGTATCTTTTGGTCGAGAAAGCTGTATTTTAAAAACCGATGCACAGGGCATTGACACTTTTCTCTCCTAGTAGTTAAATAATACAGGACACAGATGTACTGTGACTACTTAAGTGACTCCAGTGTGACCCTGCAGCATTCATAACAGATATGCCAGCGCTTTACCTCCAGCAACGAGTCACTGCAAACTATTAGCAGGAAGCATGCGAGTAGAAGCATTGATTTTCTCTGTGTTTATAGAGTTAGGCTGGTCTGGACCATTTCTTTTGTTCACCACAACTAAGAACAACTAGTCATTGAGGCATTCAACTTTTGTTTGAATAGAATTGAAAGGACTATGAATCAATTTCGTGGCTTTTGTGTTGGTGTTACTGCAAACCAAGCGCGCTCTATTATTATAACTGACTGAACTATAATTCAGTCGGTTTCCTATAACTCATTCGTTCAGTGCGGCTCGCTCACTATCTGGAGGTGTGTATGTGTATTTACTGCTGAGCACAAAGGTCGGTAGTCCTTATCTTAGTCTGTAGTATTCATCACTGTCTCGCTCACCCAGTATCTTATCTCTGCCTAATAGTCACTCGCTTGTTCGTGGATCACTAGTCCGGTCTAGGTACTTGTTTGTCCTAAATTGTATGAACTCTTTCCAGCAATTTTATGTTGTTCAATTATGGCTACGCCGGGCACATGGCCAGGGCATGTTTGGAAGACTTTAAAATCAGTGTTGATGGCATTCTCTGAACAGCCTAGATAATTGCATTGCAAACAGTAAGAACTTACTCCCCACCGATCAATATGACCTGCTTTTGACTGGCTTGTTATTGGCTGGACCTATCCAATATTCCTGGTTATATGCAAAGTGCGTGAGCATTTATTTGTAAGGCCTGAATACAATCAATGACTGATTCAATTTCTTATCACGTCTACTACCCATTATAACTCACAGTTGGCATTTCAATAAAGAACTACTAAATATATAGGTCAAGTCGACCTATATACATTGTTCTTTTCCACTGAATTGCCGACAAAGTTGGAGGAGTGGCCTCACATATTCATCAGCAATACCGTGCTTCACTGGTTAAACTCAATGTGAAACCATTTCAATGTTGGTTTAGCTCTGTTGAAAAAAATCCGGTGGAAATCATGCATGCTCTGCCCTAAAAGTTCGATGAGCCATTGATCTCACAATAGATAGGTAGTGAAAGGTAGTTCACTCCAAAAGTAACATTCATATGCAAATCACCTGATGTGGTAATCAAAATTTGTTCTGCTGTGGAATGAAGTACTGGCACTTAGCGTTTGTTTTATCATTTTATTTGGACAAGACTTTCTAGTGCCGTGTGTACTATGCTGGATAGACCGAGCCCTTTGTTGAATGTAGATTGTCCTGCAACCGGCTGGGAAGAGTTGTGGTTATCAGCAAAGTATTGTGGTCTGGACAGGCGATCTTGTGGTTTGTTCGGTTTTTGTTTGTGGGTCTTTCAACTCTCAGGAGCTGCGGCTGAGGCCAATCAACAGACACTGTGGATATCAACCAGTATGCTCTCAGATATCTAGGTTTCTTCTACATCATTTCATCTCCGGAGTCTAATACAATTACATTAAACTATTCAGTCAATCATAGCCTGGCATGAGCGATTGATAACGCATTGTTTCTCGGTCATGTGTAGAAATAGACCTCTGACGTAGCATTGCAGAAGGATGTGAGGATTAAATGGGCTGGTTGACCTTGTTAGGCTTATCCAATCAGGCGCAAAGCATATGAATTAGGTCACAAATAACAAGATTGGGTCTACCGCTGGCAAACATATTATTAGCAGATGCGAGCCTATGAATCAGGCTGCGCGCGCGCACACATGTAATTTGGTCAGCCGGAGTTTTAGATGCTTAGAAAGTACAGGAATCTATACTAGGCGTACTGGATCGGAGCTGGCTGTAAAGTGAGTTGATTTGTGTTCAGTACTTCGGCGCATTGTTTTGCTGGCGACTAGAATCATTTATTGATTGTGTCAACACTTTTGTGCCTGTAGTCTCGCTGTTGGCCGCATCTCAAACCATTGTGACTGCTTTCATCGCTCTGTCTTCCGATCACAATACAACTTGGAATACCTAACAAATGTTATGTAATTTGTGGGGCATTTGTCGAGTTATAGTGAGGTGAATGCCAAAGTTGTTCTATGCCATATGAATTTGTGGTGGATGATCTTCGCTCATTCTTTTGATCTCCGTGACAAATTTGTAATTACAATATACGACTTAGCATTGACATTTCCTCGACTGTGATGAATGAACCCGCAGATCACCCAGTATTGATTTCTGCTTTCAGTCCGTAGCATCACGCAGTCGCAGCAAATCAGACTTAACTAACCAGCAACCAGCGACCAAATCCATTACTAAGCCTGCTACGAAACGCGAGGAGAAACCGCGTGCCGAACGGAAACGAAGAGCTAGTCACGACCTCCTGAAAGCAGCACCGATTAAGTTAGAAGAGCCCAAGGCGACTTCACCAGTTGTTGAGATACCAAAAAGGGCACAATCTCTGGACAAGGATAATCAGTCCAGTTCAGTGATAACTAAGGAGCTCAAAGGTGAGGGCTCGATAATCAGGCGTGGATATGGCCACCTGTACAGGTCAGGGATCAGCGCCTTTGAGCCCATGACTGAGGAATGCTTGCTCGGTAATCGAGGCAATCAAACCCAGTTAGGAAATGAGCCACAACTAGTATGATCTGATTACATCAGAAGTTCACTGTAATAAATAGGCATACCCTAGCCATCGTATGAAAAGGTCAGATCCCATCTGTTAGTGATTTTTGACCGCTTGCCAACCTAGACTAAACCATGAAACTTGTGAACTAGCCCATGGAACTGATGGAACCATTTACTGACTGATCTTTCTAAGCGGTGGACATGCATGAATAAGCATAGATGAAGGCAGTCATGCCTGTCTCATCAATCACCGTATGCTTTAGTAGGCTGTCCCCACCACCTTGCCATAACGGAGATTAATCCTCTCACTCGTAAGCCCCCTCTGTTACGGCAGGATTCCAGGATCACTGTTGCTCCGGTTACAGAGGTTGGTGAACCAAATCATGTTTGACAGGCAATGAATCAAGTGTTGGTATTTTGTAGTTGAGCTTGGTCATACGTCCGTAATTAGACGAGCTCCTCGGCCGCAGAAGAACCCTATCACCGATTCCGTTGACGTAAGAGATTCACTACCAGCTGTCGTTGAGAAGAAGCCCAAGAGAGCCAAGCGACAGGCTAGCTCCGAAACCCAGCTAGTCACACCCGAGTTATCTCTCCAGTACGCCACTGTTATTAACGATGTAAGTCGACTGCCTGCCGAAAAAGACCCAGATACACCAGAAACATACGTTGATGCTGACATGCATATCAAGAAACTACGGATACTCAGAGCACAAGAGAACAATGGGACGGCTATGAGCCCACCGCGAGACGTCGGTCCCGCCTCCTCCGCAGCATCAGTGATAGCACCACCTCCCGCTGCTGCCAGCACCTCTGTTCAATCTACGGCTAGTAGTGACAAATCTGTTAGTAATAACCGCATCGATAAACTGTCTGAGAGCAGCGTGGACGGCTGCTCGTCTGGCTACAGCAGCGCCGCCACCACTGACAGCACGGTGTCTCCCCGTGAGAGAGAACAGCGTCTACTTGGTATCCCCATGAGCTCACCAATGACTCTACCTATAGCGACCACCTCACTTGGCTCCACACCAACCAGCGTTGTGTCGGCTAATCCAGCGGCACGTCGACAAAGTCTCCCCTCGCCATATGCTACCAAACCTAAACCTCTGACCTCCGAGTCCATGCGAACAAATAACGCATCCAGTCCGTTAGTCATTGACACTAGCAAGGAATCACCTATTGTGCCGTATCGAGACCCCGAGTTACTGAAACGAGGTGCAGAAGTACGTAAGCTTCAGCAGCAAGCGGTGTCGTCAGCGGCGGCTAGTAGGTCTATGGCCGCTCCTCCTACTCCAGCCGGACTTTCCGCCCAACATGTGTCAGCCATGTTGAATCCCACTCTGGCCGCTCAGCAGCTGACTCAGCTCAATCTGATGCAGCAGGTGAACCAGCTTCAATTACTCGAGCAATACCAGAGACAGCTCATGCACAGCGGCATTGGCCCACAGGCTCTGCAGTTCTCAATGTTGCAGCAACACCAGCAGCTCGCCGCCCTGCAACAGCAGAGGGCACTGGAGGCCATGTATGGCCAAGCACGACCGCAGGCTCCATTGGGCGGTGCTGCCAACTGGATGCTGATGGCCCATATGAATGAGAAGCAAATGTCGGATATGCGGGAGCTCGAAATGAAAGAAAGGTATGGCCTCAGTTTTCAAAACAATGAGTCAATCCCGGGTCAATGTCGTAGTTTGGCTTGTCATTCTTGGCTGCTGAACGAGAGTTTCTCTGTCGTTTGGCGATTGTTTGTATTAGTGACCTGCATCCCGATACCAAATACGCGAAGCTGGCTAGTTTAAGAAAGTTAAACAGGGTCAGAGTTGTGTTTGCCCAGCCAACCACAGTCCAGTCCTCGCACGCCATTAGTCGCAGCCGTCCTGCGCTATTCATGTTCATTGTTTGCACTTTCAATGTTTGCAACCGAATTAATCGTGAATTGAAATTCTATTTAGCATTCATTGTCTGAACGTTGCGGACAATCCGCAAGCATTTATAGCGAGCTTAGCCAGCTTTGACTCGTAATTTCTATGGCTCTCCTGTTCAAACATGGTCATAGTCTCTCTAGGCAAGCAATAATATTTGGATGCCTTTGTATGAGTAACAACGCGAAGCACTTGGCTTGCCATTCTGCCATCTTTAGTAGCAGGGCTACTCGCCTATGACAGATGAATGTTCTCAGTGGTGAATGTCAAGCTGTGATTAATCGCATGATAGTGGGTAGTAGGCACGCTTCAATACACACATGATGCATGGATTCACCTTCTGTCACTTGGAGCACATAATTTACACTCATATTGACAATGTTTATGCCAACCTAATGATTCAACCAGAGCCATTGCACTGTGTTCGGTCTCTATTCAAGGGGAACTTAATCCCTCAAATATAACAGAGATGCTTATCACGCTGGTCTCCAGTTATGTGATTATAGAAAATCAATGCCTACGCTATACCCATTGTGACTATGCGAGTGCGCGCGGTAGTTTGTTCCTTGTAATCACGAGCCAATTGCTGCTACAGAGAACGACTAGAGGCAAGGGAAAAGCTCGAGAAAGAGCGTGCGGAGAAGGAAAGGTTGGAGCGCGAAAAGGAACGAAAGCAATTGCAGGAGAGACAAGAACGTGCCCGTATCATAAAGGAATCCGCGCAGATAGCCCATGACGCGGTCAATCAACACTTTACTGAAAGTCTGAAACGAGTTGCGGTGAGTGTCACTGGGGTCAGGTATGCAATCAGTTGCAGGCGTTACTGAAGCCAACTGCCACGCAAGAGATAAGATACTGTAGCCTTGCTTGAAGTGCGAAGCTGATAAACATGGTAATAGCCAGCTGTGAAGTTAGCGACGACGACGGCATGCTAATGTTGTGTCCCAGGTGACTCAGGCCTGCGCTGTCTCAACTTGCCAAGTTTGCACCAGCTGCTATCAGATTAGCAACAATCCTCTGCTAATGAGAAGTCAAGAGCAATAACATCAGTCGTAATTAGGTGCTGAATGCTTAAGTACTGACCTATGCTATTGCTGTTACTGGAAGGCTTGGTGGAACAGAGTGATTGTTCGATTACCGTCTGTGGATATTTTTAGCATCCAATTTCTGGAACACCTCCAGCTCAACCATCCTCTTCTTGGAATAAAAAATCTTACACCACCGGTGAAAACCTACCCCAAGATCTCTCGTTGGGCAAGCACAAGATCTCAGATCATCAGAGGCCTGACCACCATCATCAGTCTCAGGTATGCTTGGGGTTTACAATAACGTTAACTCGCTAGTTACACCATGGGTGGATAGTGGATAGTGGATCGCGTACTGGGCTTTGGTTTCGGGTTCGATGCCCTGTCCGAGCAAAATCTCGTCTTTCGCCACACCCTGTCGGTTTCGTATCCCGACGCTGAATAAGGGAGGCCCTCACATAGTTACCTTGTATGACGCGCTCAGGAAAACGCTGAGTCTAAGACTCAGTAGGGCAATTTCTGCACCACTCCTGACAGCTATTCTGTTATAGAGATAGGAAAAAGAAGTAACACAATTTTATCAAAGACTATTTTGTTAACACGGAATTGGTATTTGTAGGCTGATAGACTGGACCATATGCGGAGAGTTGGCCAACATATAACCGAGGAACAGCACCGAGCTATAAGTCGGCAGCACGATGCATTTATGAGAACCATCCAGAGCGGCGGTGCTACCCGGTCTACCTCACAGGATGCCAAGTTAGCAGTGGAAGAACATTTCCTCAAGGCGGCCTCGCAGCTACCGTCTAAACAGGAATCTGCAGAATACAGCCTGTATGGCTACCAACCACAGTCATTCCCTAATAAGTTTGTGTCCAAGGATCAACTGCAGCAGCAGTTGATAAGAGACGACAAATCTGAAGGACGGTCACCCAAAGCTCCTAAAATGAGTCCAAATGCTAGGCTAAATACGTCGCGAGATGGTGGCTTCTCCAACCAGCTAATCCAAGAAGGACTCATACCCAACCCAGCTTATATGCCGGGCAGTACAAACAGTATGTCCGCTCTGATGAACATGAGCGCAAACGCCGGCCCTCAAATAACTGCGGGTAAAGAAAAGGGAGCGCCGATGGGTTACCCGCCAACCAATCTGGTGAAGCCGGAACCGAACTTGGCTGCTCAGCAGGCCAATGCTCCGCATCCGGTCAAAAGTGAACCTGGGCAAGATAGTAACAGCCAGGAAAGTAATGTGCTCATAAAGAGCTTTAAATCCTATGTGGAGAATGCCGTAACTCAGGCTTTCTATAAAGACATAGAGGAACAGCAAAACAGACGAAATATGGACACCTCCGAATCGCCTCCTAATGCCTCAACGAAATCTGAACGGTCCAACGGCATGATAGATACGGACAGTGATACGTTGAGTGCGCCATCCCCGACACTCAGCATAAAAACGGATGGGACCGACGCTAAATCTTATCATCCGAAAATGAGGCTAAAAAAGGAATGGCAGGCCCGACATTCCGAAGAAGGCAATCCTTCGACGTCCGCTAACAATGTTAGCAGTAGTGCCATGTCCAATCATAGTGAAACTACCTCCGCCTCTGAGACGGAAGCTGAAGCGATGGTAAGTGCTCCCGGCCTCATCAGTTTAAGTATTCTTTATGGGCTAATGGCCAACTTTGCTATCTCTCAAGAGATCAGATAATTTTATGCTCCATTTAGTCTATTCTCGCTATCTGATTTTGTATTCCGAAGTCACGCCACCGCAGAGCGCATAAATCATGCCGTGCCTTCAGCCCAACGTTGAATTATTTTCACGGCTGTTGTTTTTCTCGCAGGGATCTCAAAAACCCAAGTCCAACAAGCGCAAATCTGATGTCACGCTCTCTTCATCCAACGGACAGAAGAAGACAAAAAACTTTGAAGTCTCCTCCGGTTCTATTGACTGCTCGTCGGTCGGCCTTAGGTCGCCTGCCGCCGGAGGAGGCGACAGTCACACAGATGAGCAGAACAGCATTCGGCAGCTCGCTGAGATAGCACTGCAAGCCGACAGAATGGAAGGTAACATCACTATTTCCCATTCCTTTGAGTCTTGACAGAAATGTTCCTTGGAACTTGTCTTTTAGCCAATCCTGCCTGTCCATTCATCATCACATGGTTACTCTCCCGCTCCTCTCCAGCGTCTCCTCTCATGTGAGTAGAGCGCATTCCATTCCATAGTGAAGGGAGTGGATGTAATGCCAAATAATTTAGACATTCCCTTGCCACTTGATGATGACCTAATCTCATGACATTTCACTGGGCTGCACAGAGGGTTACATGACAATTGCTTCTGCCTAAATAATAGCTGGCATATGCAATGTGTCATTTCCTGATAGCTGACTGATTTTTATCTGTTGGGCTTTGCCAAAGGTCATCACTATCTCTTGCAGCAGTACCATACGCTAGTAAACCACTAGTTCGGGTCAATATCGCTACCCTAAAACGCACAGGGCAGGCTTTTGTGCAAGATGGCTCTTGTATTGAGATGGCACCCAAGCTGACCAAGTGTCGTGAATGCAAGATGACTCCCAATCAAAGAAACAAAAAAATGCCGAACATCTTCTGTCGATTCTATGCCTTCCGGATGTGAGTATCGCTCTATTTTTGCTCCAGGTTCTATGACCTTGCAATCCCCTGGCCTTAAGAGGATAATTCAGTCAGTAGTTATGGCACTAGTTAAAACCCATACATAAAGTAGTGTCATGTTACAGGGAACAGAAGCAATTGAATGGCGTAAAAATATAACCTGAAGAACTTGCCTACAGCTGTTCTCCTTCATTGTAGGTTGAAGTTCAGCAGAAGCGGTCAAATCTGCATAGCAGGATTCTGTGAACCACATGCTGCCGAGGCTGATGACGTCACAATATGGCTACCCCGACTGACCAAAACTCGTAGCATAACAACGGAGGATGTTAAAACAGCAAAATACATTGTGGCTAACGTTGGGGACGAGTTCTGTCGCCTAGTTGAGCAGGAGCAGGAGTGTGCGAAATGGGCCGGTGATAGTTGTAAGTTGCCGCCACTGCATTCTATTCCATTGACACCTTGGGTTGTGAATAAATAGACTGATTGTTAAATGTGGTGTATTACATCATTTGGGTGTAAACATGGCTCGCCTTACAGCACCCTCTGATCCACATTAACCAGCATACACAGAGATAAGCACTGCTGTATTCTTGGCGCCCCCTACATTCGGTGTCTTTTGTTACAGCTAAAAAGCGGGCGTGGAAGCGAGCCGTGCAGGGTGTGCGTGAAATGTGTGATGTGTGCGACACGACGCTGTTCAACACTCACTGGGTCTGCCACCGGTGTGGGTTCGTAGTGTGCATCGACTGCTACCGAGTGAAGCGCAAGATCCAAGCCGAGTTCTCTCAGAATAACACTGGCGAAGAGAACCGAAGATGGTTGACGTGCACATCAAATAAGAATCATGAGGCTGAGAAGCTGATGCTCACGTCAATAATACCGGGCAATGCCTTGAGGATTGCCGGAGACCTCATACACCATGTGAGAAGAAAACATGGCATCAAGGCCAACTGCCCCTGCGGCCGCACCAATGATGGCGATACCAGTCCTCCCAATGGTCTAAGTCAGGTAAATCCTATAATTCCATGTCAAAAAGCATTTAATCCCGTCCCGAGGAGTAATAATCCACTTATTTCATTTGGGAGCTGATGACTCTGGGGTGGTTGCCTCAGGCAGGGGATAGTGGGTGAATCCAGGCTGTTGTTGCCATTTCTGTATCTCTGCGCATCATGTGAAAGTAATACCAACTCTTGTGTTTTAGCACTTACTAAACGCAGTCGCAGTGTCTAAAAACTCGTTCACAAATGGTCATCATACGCCACCCTCTGCAGAGAGTTGTCTGGCTTTATCTTATCCGCAAGATGGCTACCGACAGTCGACATTCCTCTCCGCTTCCTTAGACAGCAAGACACTCAATAGCTATTCGGACGATCCCCTGAGCCTGCTCGCTGACGTGGCTTCAATTGTGCCATCGTCCAACGGACCGGAGCGCAAACCCGAGAGCGAGGTGAGTCCTTCAGTTGCTCTAAACTCGTGACAAGGTTGAAGGCAGGAGGACTGCGTGCCAGCTGAGCCGACCCTTGACCACAATCTTTTAAATACTTAATCCTCCAATGCCATTCAGGTCTCGCTACTCTCCTCTATGATCAGAGCGACTCCTCTATGATCAGAGCGACTTAGTTTTATGTTAGCCGATTGACAAACTAATGATCCCTTCCTCTATTATAGTGTGTGAAGGTAAACGGGAGCATGGAGCATGACACGGAAACAGGAGAGAAGAAGCCATGCATTACTCTAAGGAAGCTCCTTACTAAACATCATGCTAATGGCACTTCAGAGCAAAAGGTGATGACACACTGAGACTCCACTCTGACATTACTAGGCGTAATGACTACTGACTGTTTTAAGTATAGCATCAACTAGCCTATCAACTGTCAATGCGTTTTTGCAGGTTCATGACATGAACAGTACATCCGAAGAAGGTAGTCCAACTCCGCTGTCACCCAACACGCACATACAGAGAGTCAGCTCGGCTGCATTTGCTCACTATCAGCGTCGTAGTGGATCATATCTAGCGGGTAAATGACTACTGAAACCAGACCCCCTCCCCCTTGTGAAAGAATCCCCCTATGAAACCATTGAACCGTGTCTTTTGAGTGTACTGTCCTTTTGATAATTCTAGTATTAGCCGAAACGCTATGATGCTTGAACTGCACTCACATGCTGGTTCTCTTGAATTACACCCTCTCATGCTCCGTTTAGGACGAAGTCAACCGGTGCCTGTGTGCAACCTCACAGAAACTTCCATTTTGTATCCCGATGTGAAGCACAGTTGGCTATGCAGTGGCAGACTGCTACGGCTGGAGAATGCCATGCATGCCGGAAACTACACACTTTTTAATCAGCGGTGGACTCTCGGCCAGCCCGTCATAATCTCCAACGCTTCTAAAAACATGAAGATCGAAGAGCTTTGGACGCCCCAGGCTTTCAGCAAGGAGTTTGGCCACATCAGACACGACCTTATTGATTGTCGGCGTAATGAACCGCTGACGGGATATCAAATAAAACACTTTTGGGACGGATTCGAGGACACATCCAGTAAGTGTAAACTAGCTCGCCCTCACTGTTTCTGCCAACCCTGCCCAGATGACGGGAAGTGATTTGCCATTTGTGTGTTGTGATGAGTAATGCATCCTCCTCTTACCTCTCAAGTTGGGGGTTGGGATGTGAACTAATCTGATTACAGGTATGTCCTTGCGGATTACCATTATATACTTGGCGTATTTACAGAGAGGCTAGAAGACTCCGATGGTAATCCACTTATCTTAAAGCTAAAAGACTGGCCAACTGGCGAGGACTTTGCCGAATCCATGCCATCCAGATTCAATGATCTCATGAACGCTTTGCCAATGCCTGAGTACACTCGACGCAATGGAGCACTCAATCTAGCAGGGAAGCTTCCCGACTTTTTTGTGAAGCCCGATCTCGGTCCAAAGATGTATAATGCATTCGGATTAGCTAAATATCCGCAGAGTGGCACCACCAACCTACATTTGGATATATCGGATGCATGTAACATAATGGTCTATGTGGCCAAAGAGGATGATATTGAAAGCGGTAAGTTTTCTGTATTAAATCTTCTCACCGTAATGTAAATGTGATCATTTCACAGGGAAGCCCAATCTTGGGCTTTGCAGCCTTGAGTGCTATCGGTGCGCAACAGAAGCTCCTTCCTCAACTATTTGCGCATGTATACGCTGAACTGGTGGACCATCGGTCCAGTCAAACTCAAAATATCTTGTTGACGGAACTATTCAGACTAGTTGGTGGATGAAGCTCACTTACAGCTGGTTAGCCAACTATTTTGAATAGCAGAGAGCATTCCTTGTTAAATTTTGGAGGGTTGAATGGCCTTTGTATTATTACAAGTTCAAATCATAACAACCTCTCCAAGATCTCCTGTGTGCACACTCGTCTTCTTAATTACGTGTAGTTCACTGTAACCAGTTTGCAGTTTTTGGTTCGCGAGATCATATTACCCCGCCGCACTGCACCTCCCAGAGTCTAATATGCAGCATGGTAGTAAGTTGTGGTCGGTGGACCCACAGTGGTTGACCGCATTTTGCTTCCTTTTGCAGACGTGATGAAGCTCATAGATGAATCAGATTGTGATGAGGTGATGAAGAAGCGGGTGACAGGCGGTGGGGAAGTGCCCGGCGCACTCTGGCACATTTATGACGCTTGTGATGCTGACAAGATGAGAGATCTGCTCAACAAGGTACGCTTCAATGGCCCAGCTGCCAGTGTTGTATGATGATGACCTTATATTAGAACAGCTCCCAGGGGCTGAGTGACTTTCTAGTATGGTGAGTGGGCTGTCTGTAACACTTGCGGCAACAGATTGCGCAAGGTCCTGCGGGATTAGAGCTGGATTACCCATGGGTGATAGATGGTTGCATGTAAACTAAGCGTGACCGTACAGCCGATTGCTGACCATATGCCATATGCTCATTCAAAGACTGTCCGTATTAATAGTACACCTATGTTCCTAGAAATTTGACCTGACACCTAATTACATATCCATTACAGATACATCTAGGCGCCTGGACAGATTTGCATAGCCTCAACCGCTGGACAAATGAGCGAGTACTTAGTGATGGCTTTCCCGCTCCAGCTCCAGGGTATGGCGACTGGATTCATAATGGTAGTAATCTCTTTGATTTCTAGGTTGCTCTCGAGCAGGGCATGGAGTTGGAGCCTTACCATGACCCTATACACGACCAATCGTTCTATCTGGACCGTACTCTCAGGCGTAGACTAGCCGAGGAGTATGGCGTACAGGGTTACGCTATAATACAATGCGTAGGAGACGCCATTTTCATACCGGCTGGTGCCCCTCATCAGGTACGTACGTGTTGTTTGTAATTCATTCCGTAAAGTCTTGCTAGTTTTGACACTGTTGGTCTTTCAAGTGGATTTGATGGAGCTGTCATCAACTATTCTATCATAACAAGGCTAGTCAAGTTATTAGCATAGTTCACCTCCCAGAGCTACTAAATGTTAGTCAATATAATAATATGCCCTCAGTGCTCACTCAAGCCTTTCATTTTAGGTACAAAACCTAAATGGGTGTATAAAAGTGGCGGAAGACTTTGTTTCACCAGAGCATTTACATCACTGCTTCAACCTGACTCAAGAGTTCAGGCACCTTTCAAATACCCACTCTAATCATGAAGACAAACTGCAAGTGAAGAACATTATCTATCACGCTATCAAAGACGCTGTAGCTGTTCTAGACCAGAGTGATCCTATCTCATGATTAAACTAAAGCAAGTAGACTAGCTGTGAATGTTACTGTCTTTATTATTACCAAGTCTATATGTATAAATCATTACTTATTGCTATTATTATGTAAATAATATGGCAAATTAGCCAGGTAAAGCATGTTATGGTCATGTTTTGTATCATATGGCAGAATTACCAGCCCATCCTAGGCAGCGAACTGTACAGTGACAGGGGGTTTTTGTCGTCTTTACTAAAGCCGCTTAGTCTATAGTATGTACAGTTAAGCCTTTATGAAGGACACTCCAGCATCTTGTTTAGTGTGCAGTTTTATTAACTGGATTGTCTGTAAATTTCAGTGGTGGGAGCAATAATAGGGGTTTGATTGCTGCAGACAGGCAGATATTTTTATATGTTTTCTCAGCTGATTATCAGGTCTCTGCCCTGAATATAATTTTGTGCCTGCATCCATTGCTCCTTCTCTTCACCTTTAACATTGATTGTAAGGTACAAATAAATCACCAATGCAAAATTCTCTATTTTTATCTTTCTACTTCAGCTCAGAACTCTCATAACGGCGTATGCAAACCATAGTACATTTGTAAAGTACAGTAGGAACTGAAATGGCCTCTCTTATGCTTTGAAGTCTTTTCAACTCAACAAATTATGTATGTCGATGGAGTGCATGCGCTGTTCACTATAATCAGTAGTTATTTTTCCCTGCAACTGACGTCATTTCATTTACCTGTGAAGACAACTCCAAAGCCAAGAAGTAGACCAGTGTTTTATCTGCCTTGACACGTTGCAGCCCGTCATATGCTAGCTTTATTACAATATCTCAAAATAATAAATGAATATTGAATATCATTCCCCGCGATGAGTGCCCAGATTATTTGATGCATTGACTCGTACTACAGTTATGTAGAGCTATAACACCCTGTTCCAGTGAACATAGAAGGGTAAAATGATCATTCACCATAGACTTCTTACATAAACCAACTCATGCATGCACGTCAGCCATATAGCACCAAAAATCGCAGCCGATACGTTATATGCGACATATATACGACATTTCCACCACCAAGATTGATGATAGGCATCATACAAACACCTGTAGCTGGTAAGCGGTCTGCATGAGCATCTTCACTCCGGGCATAAAAGCGCTGATCTCACTAAAGTTTCCCTGTGTTACTAGTGATGTATGGACATTCAGTCCGGACGCGTAATCATACTGCTGAATAGCCTGTACGAGCTGATGCAGACCGGTCAGGATTGAGTCATTGAGCTGCAAGGTAAAAAGAACATGGTTGAATCAGACACTTACCTACAAGGGATGAAACAAATTTTGGTGCTCAGTCAGGCAGAATATTGGATTCTAGGTTTGTGATAGTCGTGACTGTAAGCTTACATGTAATATATGGTGGTAATACACTGTAAAGAGCCTGATCTTAGTAGTTTGCAAATATTGATCACAATCTGGTGGCTATGAACGCAATAGCGATTTTTCCGCGATTTGTGATTAGCTGATCGCAAAATTGCAAATTTTCCAGTGTGTAGCAGGCGCTTTAGAGATCACAGTGTATACAAATCACGTATGGTGATACTGATAAGACTACCTGGTTTACAGCCGAGTGAAAATATAACAATACAGGATGCAATAACTCATAGGTTATTTTCAGGTTGGACACATCGACTTTCTGTTCAGATTTATTTGAGGAGTTGTTTTCTCGGTTTTAAACTGGATGGATCATTGGAAGTTAGGGTTTCTGAACTAGGTAGGAGATTTAACGGGCCAATGGTGGTGGATGGTTCTAATTTACTCCAAGGTAACTGTTATTCGCTACCAACAATGACAAACTATTGCAGAAATACTCCTCTACCTAATTACAACAGAATCGGGTCAAATAATGCTGTGCTAGAAAGGGGAAATTCTAGTAATCCTATTGGTCCTTTCAGTCCAAATGTAGTGCCAAGAGGGAAGATTCCCTACAGCGAAATTTCTATCTAGTCAGTACCGCTGTTGTAATTCGCTCTTTTAGTATATCATCTAGCTGACAGCCTATCAGGTCTCATACGGCTGTCCCAAAAATCATACACCTTACCCACACATGTAGTTTATTACATGAGCGTTATTAAGACCGAAATATTAACTCAACTACTATTGACTTTGTGTTATATTATTTTATTTACAGTTGTTACTCACCGAGTGTGATCGCAGCTTATCATAGAGAAACTCAAGCTTCTTTAGTACATCCTCTAACTTGCGTTTTTGTTGTGGGTTGGTGCTGGCGTGTAAACACTTGGTAGCCAGACTGTCTAGAACGTCTTTCAGCACCTGATCTTTCGCAGGGATCGGTGCTTTGGGGATTTCTTGTACGGGTTCAGCCTGAAAAACCCAAAGCAAACCAGTTATTGTGCACATCATTTCATTTTCTCAAAGTCGTTTGATTAGAGCATGTTTTCCACGACTTGACTATTATCTGTATCAGCGTCATGAGACACTATCACTCTACCTTCGCTTGAGGGGACATCTGGCTATATTGCTGTTGTTGCTGCTGACCTCCATACTGCTGTTGTCCATACTGTTGCCCGGTCTCATACTGTGACTGGCCGGAATACTGCCCAGCGTACTGCTGCCCTCCGTACTGCTGGCCGTATTGCTGGGTCTGAGCGGCTGGGTTATATACCGGAGCGGTGATCGGTGCTGGATTGCCAGAATTTTTTCGGCCAGCAGGAGCCTGAAACATAAATAATAAAATAAATGAAACCATAACACACCTTGTACAGCGTTATGCGGCATTAACTCATTGAATAGGATTTGATCTTACCTTCTCATGCACCGGAGGTGGGTCATTCCAGCCCGCAGGCGCGCTTCTCGCTGCATCAACGGTTGGTATGTTAACAGGTGCAGGAGGAGCCTGATATGCTGTTTGTGATGAGAACTGACTCGCTGTAAAAGATTACAATAACATGGGCATAAAACTCCAATTTCTTCTCTATTATTGGCAACTGCAAGCCGAGGTGGTAAATTTTGTCTTGGATAGGAACCTCCCAATTGTACAACTAACCTGCTTGTGTGTTGGCCTGGTTGTAAACAGGACTGTTCTGCTGTGCCGCGGGATTGTAAAAAGATTGTGGACTAGATACGGGCTCACTAATCACTGGTGCAGTGCTACCAGGGGCAGCATACTTCTTACTCAGCAAACCTGGAAAAGAAACCGCAACAGTCCTTTTGTATCATGGCTCCTTGTCTGATTATGGTGGTTCTGCCCGGCATCAGTCGTTATTCCGACTATACCATAGCAACAAAGTTGCAGGCTGAGCAGGGTTGGCATAGTAGAAGCTGACTATGCCCAGGCCCAGCTCCAGTCTTCCATAGCACCCGCTGATTCAGTATGAAGCACCAGCTACAAAACTGAATGGATAGTCCTGAGAGATTGGGGGTCAGTCAACAGAAGTCATTTGTTTACACATCACCTGTCGACTGCTCTTAATCACTGCTATTCGGCTGCTGTTGAGAAGGGAGAGGTGGATCTTGAACATCCGTGGAGTGATCTTGACCCTAATTATCCACTGGTGGGACCTCCATTATTTTACCGAGGTGTTTTAAAGCCACACTAGTAATTTGGACTGAGAGATTTGTTAAAGGCCCATACCAGAATAACACCCCGCTGGCAGTGAGGCTTGAATCCTTAGAATGCAATATTCAAGCTTTTCACCAACTTCTGATTATACTCCTCATTATTCCCTGTACATGGTTGTTGAGTCTGCACATTGGTTACCAGGGAGATTTTGTCGAAGATCAGGCGCAAAATAATGCCGGATACCTCCCTGCCCCTAGCATTGACTCTCCTGAGAGTTGAACTCGCGATTCATGGAGACGAACCTAATAGTAGTGCACCTGACTCCACCTAAATAGTCTCAGATGACTGCAGTGATGACAAACAAAAATTGAATCTCGATCGTCCGATTCAAACTCAACAGTGCCAGCTGCTATACAGACACACTTTGTGTACATCCCAAGACTGGTCAGTTCATGGCAATGGGAAAAAACCTTACCTCTAGCAGCCACCTGTCCGGCGGGTTTAGGGGCGCCATAGCCACCATACGCATTCTGTCCTAGGTAGGAGCTGGCAGGCTGATAGTTTTGGTAAGCCTGACTGGGCTGCCCTGCACTGTATGGAGATGACGTGGGTTGGTAATCGGAGGTCGGTGCCTGATATGCTGAACTAGCTGGCTGATATACCGATGTAGCTGGTTGGTATGTTGGAACCACCGCTGGCTGATAGGTGGACACAGCAGGAGCCTGGTAGTTGCTGGTAGGGACCTGATAGGATGAGCCTGTTGGGTAACTGTTAACCGCTGACTGTCCATTGTAGGCCGATGAAGTCGTGGTAGTGCCAGCAGACCCATTTTGAGACCTAAAAGCAAAATCATCACAACCTTCTATAAAATTATAAAAAACGCTTTAGTAGCAAGCTGTCTAGTGCTGGTTTTGCTTTTTAGCTCACAAATCTAGTCTCATTGAGGTAAAACATTATTCCACAATGAAGAAAAGCTCATCAGAATGTGTTGATACGAGATTGAACTGATCTTGCAAAACTAAGCACATAAAATACCCAACATTGGACACTGCCCGTCAACTTACGGAGTCATATGAGTGGAGCCGTACGGATTTCTCTTCTGTTGACCGTACTGATTGACCGCCCGGGGCTGCTGGGCCTTGGGGGTGGCTGCCTGCCTCTGTGGCCAAGGAGATGTGCCAGGATTATGTCCCAGTGCTATCTGCAGTCGGTGCTTCAGGGTGTTCAGATATTTGGACTGTAAATGAGCATTAAAACAGTCTATTAGACACCAATCTTGCAATATAGTTCACAGAACAGGCCATGCACATTGTTGTATGCTAGTACTCTCCAAATGATTGAACTGACCTGGGTTGAGCCAGTCAGGTAGGTCAGTGCTGTCTGCAGACTTCCTTCCGCTGCCAACAGCTCAGCATATTTACCCAGCTTAGCAGCAAGCGAGCTGTTAGCTGGTGGGTGGTACTCAGTGCCCTGTAGCTGCTCGACAGCCTTCCTTAACACCATCACCTTCTCAATTAACTCCTGAAATGGAATATAAATTATAATCAATCTACCAGCAAAAATGGCACACTGGTATCAACATGGTTCGGTCAGAGTTTAGTCGGTAACTAGGCTAAAACCCAACCCAATATTATCATACATCCTATACAGGATCACCAAAATGTGAAATCTAAAACCAAATTACATCTTAAGAAAATATCTCTATGTCAGGACTTCATTTTTCACAAAAATGACACAAGTCCCTCGTATGCCTTGCTTAGTCCACCGGCGACAAAGGGCTTTAACGGTTCAGGGCCAGAGACATAGAAACAGAGAACAGACAACTGAAATAGTGTCGCGACATTCTGGTGATTACGAAATTGAGGCTGCGATTGTATCATATACAAAATAGCCTATTTTCAACTCTTTCGATTATTGTTTGGTCTTGGGGTCTTATTAGGTAGGGGGACTATGTGGACACTGAGATCATGTATAACCATATAGAGAAGATAACTCACATTGTGGTCCATGCGCCTATGTAGTAACACTTACGTGCCATTTTACCAGTAATAATGTGGAGTATGGATTATAGATTTGCGTAAAATGACACGTAAATGTTACTACATAGGCACATGGACCACAATGTGAGTTATCTTCTCTATATGATTATACATGATATCAGTGTCCACATATCCCCCTACTTAAAGGGGTTATGGTACGGTCGAATGTAGACACACTTTCGGATTTGTGTTCCTCATTTCTGAAGGGAGGCAACTCCGCATTCATTCCAGCGATAGCAAAAACGAATATCAGTCACTAATAATGGCAGAAACGCTCGCTGGCAGAGGTGTCAAACGGCACTCTGAAACCCTATTTCTATATTTTTGTTGAATATCTTCTCTATATAGACCTGTGTAACTACAGCTCTAGTATACACCTGCAAGAGGATTTTCCAAACATCAGCGCGTTAGCCGAAAAATCAACGCAAACACCAACAGCTCTGTGTTAATTTCCTATCTCGAGGCCAATTCTGTTGCATCGACAGTCTAAAAAGTGCGTCACCGAGGGCTTTAAGTATGCGCATTGGATAGGGCTATATCTAAGCTTACATTTGAGTTGGGTATTAGGCCCATTTTTTCATGGTGAGCTTCAGAATCTAAAAACAAGTGAAGACACTTCTGCCCGTGTCATAACACCTTTAATAAGACCCTATGACCAAACAATCACTAATATTTAATTTTCCTGGGTCGGCTTTTTTAGATTTATATTTTATGGATTTTTAGCTTTCAGATTATACTAGGTTTGACTTGATTACCCCAGCTGTTCTTTAAAAAAAATTGGTTGAAAACAGGGTATTCTATGTATGATACAATGGCACCTTCGATTTCATGATCAGCGGCCAGTCGCATGAAGGTAATATCGGGATTCGTGCGAGTGTCATATCTCCGTTCGTTATGTCTCTGTTCAGGGCATGAGAAGGAGGACATTACCTGCAGAGCGAGAGGGCTGTCAGCATGAGAGGCCTGACCTAACCAGCAATCAACAAACTTGCTGATGTTTCCAGAACAAATGTAGCATAGGATGGCGTTAGCGGACATCTTATCTCCGGCCAATTCTAAACGCTGCGCCAACTTATCTGCAGAGGCAAACAGCAGATGTGCCCTTATTTACTAGTAAACACAATTCTAGGATGATATGGACTAAAAAAATGCTGAAGTTACAGAATGAAAAAAAATTCACTTCCTCTCTGAACTACAGGCGCCACATCTCATTACAACACAGAGTGGTCTAACTATTTGCAGGTGCCAAACCCCAAAACACCCTAAGGGTCGGCAGACCCCTAACATCTGTCATACTCTTGATTTTAGTCTGTAACCTTACCGCAGAGTGCAGGAAACTCCTCGGGTCTGCCGTAG
>Ga0224501_10000885_pt1 | contig 23184 bp, 17 predicted proteins | sample SF_Oct11_sed_USG_4_FD_169105 | JGI IMG/M metagenome (GOLD analysis project Ga0224501, IMG submission 169105) | Sediment microbial communities from San Francisco Bay, California, United States - SF_Oct11_sed_USGS_8_1 | ecosystem: Environmental > Aquatic > Marine > Sediment | place: USA... | reverse complement strand
AGTCTCACTTAAGCGCCGACCAGTTCAAACTCTATAGCCTGATCTGGAAACGCACCATCGCCTGTCAAATGATCCACGCGACGGTGCATACTGTCAGTATCGATTTGAGTGTGGAAGATAGTATCTTCCGGGCCACCGGTTCCACCATTGCCAAACCCGGATTTCTTTCGGTCTACGAGGAAGGAACCGACGACAATAAGGTGGCCGACGAAGACCAGGAACGTCTGCTTCCCCCACTGGAAGAAGGCGATATCGTAGACCTGGAAGAGGTCAAGCCCATACAGCATTTCACTGAACCACCGCCACGCTACTCGGAAGCGAGCCTGGTCAAAACACTGGAAGAGCATGGTATCGGCAGACCCTCTACCTACGCCTCCATCATTTCCACCCTGCAACAACGCGAATACGTGGAAATGGATAAGAAGCGTTTTATCCCCACCGATGTAGGCCGCATCGTCAACAAGTTTCTCACCGAGCACTTTACCCAGTACGTGGACATGGATTTCACCGCCAAGCTGGAAGATGCGCTGGATGAAATCTCCCGCGGTGAGCAGGACTGGGTTCCACTGATGCACCAGTTCTGGAAACCCTTTAAAGATCTGGTCGACGATAAGACCGTATCCGTGGATCGCAAGGATGTGACCCAGGAACCCATAGACGAAAAATGCCCCAAATGCGGTGAACAGCTTTCCATACGCCTGGGTCGACGCGGCCGATTCATCGGCTGTACGGCATTTCCAGAGTGTGATTACACCCGAAACCTCAATGACGATGGCGACGAGGTCGGCCCCGAGGTTGTGGAGGGAAGAAAATGCCCTGAATGCAGTTCCGACCTGATCATTCGCCACGGGCGCTATGGCAAATTTATCGGTTGCAGCGCCTACCCCAGTTGTAAATTTATCGAGTCCCTGGAACAACCCACGGATACCGGGGTGGAATGTCCGGTTTGCCATAAGGGCAATATGCTCATGCGCAAGTCCCGTAATGGAAAGATATTCTATTCCTGCTCCACCTACCCGGAATGTGATTATGCCGTATGGAATGAGCCCCAGGACGAAGCCTGTCCAGAATGCGAATGGCCCATGCTCACCATCAAAACCACCAAACGCAGAGGCACGGAAAAGGTCTGCCCCCAGAAGGACTGCAATTTCTCTGAACCTGTCGAATCAAAAGACGCCTCGTAGGCCTCACTTTTCCAGAACCCGCTCACAAAGACACAATTCACGTGTATAAATGAGTTTGCTTCTATAATTACTGAACTGATACTCATGGAGAGAGAAGATGATCGGTCAAAAAAATATCGCCTTCGGATTTATCTTTATCATTTTTACAGTAGCCCTGGGACCGTATATGGTCAAACTTTACGAAGGCTGGGGAGCAGCCTATGGGGAAAAACAGACCACGGTGGGAAGGCTGCAACAACTCAAAGCCGACAATTTTGAAGAAGACTTGGAGGCCCTTGCACCCGAAGCTATCGCAAAAGCCAACACCGATGGCATATTGATTTTAAACAAATTGATCAATGTAGAAACCGAAATCGACATGATCAAAGGCGGCCCCCATGCCCACGGTAATCTGGAGGCCCTGTTGAATATCATTGTGGGACTGGTCCTGTGCTTTGTCACGGCCTCGTTACTCATTAAACAGATCATCAGTTGGTTATTCATACTGGGCACTCTGTTACACTCCGGTCTACTCTATTTTGAACGCGTTTTTCACATGGAATGGGCAGGCACCCTGCTACAGACTGGCGCAGGACCCATCATGATCATGATAGGCCTGGTGATGATGGCCCTGGTTTCAGTGAAAAGCTTTTCCGGCGAACTGGTAAGAGACCGCTAACTGATTCAATGATAGGACTGTTGCAGCGCGTTACCGAGGCCAGCGTTACGGTCGATCAGGTAGTCGTCGGCCAAATCGGCTGCGGCATTATGGTGTTGGTCGGGATCGTACCGGAAGACACGCAAAAAGAGGCAGACAGACTGCTGGAACGGCTACTGGGATACCGTATTTTCGCCGATGATCAGGGCCGTATGAATCTGAGTGTGCAGGATATCAATGGGGGGCTCTTACTGGTCCCCCAATTTACCCTGGCCGCAGACACCCGTAAGGGCACTCGCCCCTCCTTTACCTCCGCAGCCCCGCCGGATCAAGCCCGCCAGTTATTCGACTACCTGTTTCAAACAGCAAAAACCCGCTATCCGGGCACTGAAAGCGGTCAGTTTGGCGCCGATATGCAAGTCTCCCTGGTAAATGATGGCCCCGTCACTTTCTGGTTACAGAGCTAGGCCACTTAGTGGTGAAATTTCAATCCAGATCTTGAGTTTTAGCTCCCATCCTATTAGCATGTCTGCTCGAACTCTCGGGAATTCCACAGAATTTCCCCAAAACGGGTTTTACAAGTTTGCACCGCTGGTCCGTGGATTGAAGCGCAAGAGTCAAATATTAAAAACGAAGCGAAACATAACACTCTTAAGGGGGGCAAGATGTTGAACAAACATCTGTTGATAAAATTTTTCTTAGTATCATTACTCATTGCTCTTCTTGCTGCCTGCGCCAGTTCACGGGTCAATCAAACTCACAGCGGTTTAACCAAATCCATTACAGAAAAATCGGCCAAGGTGTATTTCCTACGCCCCTGGGGCCAACGTACACGCGGGGTAGCCGATAATGACGTGGAAATTCTTCTCAAAGAAGAGTCCTTGCTTACTTTGGCGGAAGGTGAATATGTTCTGCTGAAAGTAAAACCTCAGAAGAGCTATGTGACGATTAAGTCTGAAACATATCTCACCACCAAACCCAATCCCGTAACCGTGTCCCGAACCCGTGAGTTTGAGTTTGAAGCCGGGAAAACCTATTATCTAACTGCCACTTTTCAACAAGAAGAGTTTAGAGGCATCTACTTTTTTCCAAAGCTGGTCACTGAAGCGGAGGCAAAAGAGTTCGCGGCACGCATGAATCCAGTCAACGAATTGGCACAGAAAAAACCTTTATCTACCGCCAAATAGCCTTCGTACCCACGCGTTTTCATGTCCAAACGATTCTCTACTGCTATTTTCATCAGTACGCTTGCAGCCTATTTCGCTGGAGACCTATCGGCTCAGGAGACTCATCTCGTCCCTGTTGAAAAAGAGGCCCAGCTTCAATTTACCATCCCTGACGCAAAGAAAGTGCGCGCAATCAGCATCACGCCAGGCGGACCCAAGTTAGTTAATACACTTGTAATCCCAAATACACTTACACAAAGCAAATTGAGCAAAGACCTGCTTTGGGGTGTGGAGTCAAAAACCAATCTCGTCGCCTACAAGATCAACACAGACCTGAAACAAGTTCTGAAAAAATCGTTTACGCACACGATTCAAATTCTTTCAACCGAAAAAGAAGGGATCTACTTTCTCTCCGAGGGTGAAATTTTTTATTTCGATCTATATTCCAAACAAGCCAAAAGAATCATCCACGCGAACAGCAAATCCTTGTTACTCAGCAGCAGTGAATCTGTAATTTGCATCCTGGATAACGGCACACTGAGGCTAGTGGAAAAAAAAGGGAGAACACACTCTCTGCCAAAATTTTCCAAAGCGCCGAAAGTGCATGCGACAGACCAGGGATGCCTGGTGAGCGATCAACAAGGCTGGCTGCGCTTTTTCGATAGGGAATCGCACAGTTCAGGCTATATCACGCAAAGTGAAATTCAGCAGATTAGCGTGAATCAGAACCTGATTCACCTCGCCCACGGAAGCGCAGGTTATAGCATCTATGAGGTATCGGCGAAAGAGGGGCCCTTGTGGAAGGGAAGCTATAACAAACTAAAGAACATCCAAACCCTCGATGTGGAAAATGAGCATAGTATCGTTGCGGATGAACACGGCACACTGAGCTACTTTGACATAAGCGGCCCAGACGATCCGCTTTTAGTATCTGAATTTGTTTTAAAACATCCCGTTCAGCAAATTGCCTTGGTAGACCGCCACGTGATCGCCCAACACGATTCGACGCTATCGGTGATTGATTTTAGCCATCAAAGCACTCCGACTATTAGCAACCTGGGCGTGAACCTGGGGGGCAGTAGACGATCTTTTTTAGTCGATCATATTCTTTACGTGGCAGACTGGTTTGCCGGCGTACACATCTATGATGTTTCCCAAGCCACTCGGCCCATGCACCTATCCAGTTACCACACCCCCGGTTCTCCCAAGGGTGTAGTGGTAAAAAATGGCATTGCCTATATTGCCGATGACGACTGGGGCCTGCATATTATTGATGTCAAAGACCCAAGGCATCCCAAAAAGGTGGCGCAACTCGCGCTGGACGGTCTCGCCTATACCATGCAGTTGCGTCAAAATATTTTGTTCCTCGCCTCACATCGGGGTGGCCTACATATCATCGATATCGGTAACCCGGCACAACCCAAATTGCTCAGCACCTATAACAGCCCCGGTAAAACCTGGGCACTGGCACTTAAAGATGATCTCGCCTTTCTGGCAGATGATAACAGCGGCGTCATCGTGCTGGACATCAGAGACTTGCACTCGCCCAAAGCAATGCATCAGTACGATACAGGTGGGCACGCGGAAGATATCCTGTTGAAAGACAATATCGCTTACGTCGCCTATTTTGATCAGGGCGTACAGATTCTCGATATCAGCGATGTTACGAACTTCAAGCTGCTATCGCACATCCCTAGCCCCGAAAATGCCAGGGACGTGGAATTACACGGAAATCAGCTTTTCGTGGCCAATTGGTATGGGGGGGTAGGTGTCTATGAAATTGCCGACCTTAGAAAGCCTCGACACATAGGGCGTTATGATACCGATGGCGCGACGTGGGGGATTCAATTAGATCTACCCCATGTTTACGCCCTGGACTGGTGGGGTGGAGTCAAGGTGCTAGACTTTAGCGCCTCACGAAAACCTCAAGAAGTCGCTCGCTACCAGGGAGACGGTATAGCAGGGAGTTTGGCACTGGAGGGGAACTACGCCTTCGTCGCCAATCCAAATCGCGGACTGGACGTATTCGATATCAAAAACACATTGAACCCGGTATGGACCACGGCGGTGGAAATCGATGGAGGCGTCAGCACATTGCTGGCAAAAGATGGGCTTGTTTTTGCGCTAAATGGCTCTAGCAATCTGTATATAGCCGATATTTCTGATCCCTTTCATGCTAAAAAAATGGAAGACATTTCGCTTGCGCACGCCGGGAAAAGTCTGTCAGCGGATTTGAGCTCGATATACATCTCCGATAACAAAGGCCATATCAGCGCCCTCGAACTCAAGAATCTAACGAGACCCCAAAAGATTGCCTCACAGCACTCAGATTGCGTTCTTGCCAGCGCGGAAATGCCTCTGCTCAGTTGTGAACAGGGCAAAAAGGTCTATTTGATCGATAAGCTCACGCTTAAGCCCGTGGCCATCACCGGCAGTAAGTTTGTAAAAACAGACCGGGGCTTACTGGCCTATCAGGAAAACGTGGGCTTCACATTATTTGATTTGAACCAAGACAAGGCCACCACAAAGAAACAAATCCCTCACCCTAGCCCGATACTGGATTTCGTAGCGAACAATGACTCATTGTATGCCATCGAAAAAGGGAACCAACTTGTCAAGATTTCCCTGGGCGCAGTGAATGCAACAACCTATTTCCAGTCCTCCTCCAACTTGCACACACTGGCTATCAATACGGCGGGGCTGTTTTTCGGTGGCGAGACCCGATTGGTTTCCATGGAGTTATTACCAGAGCTGAATTTCACACGTGCATCAAATGATGAGCTTTCCATTACCGTCCCCAAGGGGCTGGCCATAGGCTCCTACGACCTGCATTTTCACGACGCTGCGGGAAATGTAATAAACCTGGATAACGCCTTCGAAGTGGGTTTTCCTAAACCAAAAAAACCCAAATTCACCCTGGAAGACCTGAAAAAGATCCTGGAAAAGAAGGATTTCAAGGGAAAAGCCCCCTAGTCTCTCGCCCACCTATTCTCGGCATAGTTACTGCAATCACTAGCCGGTATGAGAAAGAGCCAAACTCGCAACGCTTATGAATAGTTTTGCCAAGGTTTACTCCCTGCAACGAGATACCGTGTCTAACGATGATCTGACTCCCACTAAAGACCTGCACGACTCTACGGAACTGTCACTAAAAGAAGAAAATCAGCAGTTGCGCAGGCAATTAAAGACCTTCATGCACAATGTGCGTGTGAATGAAGAAAAACTTCGTCGTTTACAAGATTTGGAAATTCGCCTGATCCACGCCAGCTCACTGGACGACTTCTTTAATATCACCCTTAATGATTACCGTAACACGGCGCAGCTAGACGAAGTGACCCTGGTGCTCATGGACCCCAGCTTTGAGTTACGCAAGATCCTGATGGAAGAGCGTCTGGATGGCCGTTACCAGTCACGGCTACGATTTGTAGACAGGCGAAATGAGCTTGAGGAACAATTCCAGATTCCAACCAAACCCTACGTCGGTCCCTTTCACGCCGAAAGGCATCGTCAGCTATATCAGGCCAAAGACAAGGAACTGGCAAGTATCGCCATATTGCCCCTGTACCAGCAGCACAAGCTCGTGGGCTCGTTAAATCTGGCCAGCTCCCATGGGGAGCGATTCATTGCAGGAACCGCTGCTGACCTGCTACAACGCTTCAGTCAGATTCTTACCGCCTGCCTGGGTAATGTGATCAATAGTGAGCGACTCAAACGGCTGGGCCTGACAGACCCACTGACCGGCCTAAACAACAGACGTTTTTTTGATCAGAGATTGTATGAAGAAGTAGGACAAAGTCAGCGAAACTCGCAACCCTTATGTTGTCTGTTTTTCGACGTGGATCATTTTAAACGGGTTAATGACAAGTTCGGTCACGAGGCAGGTGATATTGTCCTGAAGGAAGTGGCTAGTATTATACGCATGAATCTGCGTACCGCTGATGTGCTATCGCGTTACGGCGGCGAAGAGTTCGCAGCGCTACTGCTACAATCAAACGAGTCCAAAGCACGAGAGATCGGTGAACGTATACGGCGTTCGGTAGAGTCCACCCAATTTAATCTGACTGAAAATACGAACCTACGGGTCAGTATCTCGATTGGCATCGCCATCATCGACAAGCTTCCCCGCAATTTCAACACGATGACCACCGAGGAACTGGCCAGCGATCTGGTGAACCGCGCTGATTATTATCTGTATCAAGCGAAAAAGACCGGACGTAACAAGGTAGTCTGCGGAGATCTATTCAGCCCGATGGAACCCACCCAATCCAAGCCCAAAAAAGAAAAAGGCGACACCGAGAAACAGCGTCGCCTTTTCTAAACCGACAAGAACGATTTAAACAACCATATCCTTCAATGCCTTTAAGGGTTGAACCTTAACAACATTGCGTGCTGGTTTAGCCTTGAATACAGTCTCTTCCCCAGTGAATGGGTTGATGCCCTTGCGCGCTTTGGTCGCTTTCTTGCGAACCACCTTGATCTTGAAAAGACCGGGCATTTTGAATTCGCCTGCACCACTCTTCTTGATGTGACGCTCGATAATACTGGAATATTCCTCAAAAACGGCTGCAACGTCTTTTTTGCTTACCTCAGTGGTTTCTGCAATATGCGCGAACAACTGAGACTTAGTCATCGCCTCGCGGATAGGACCACCCGCTGGTTTTTTCTTTGCTGCTGCCTTTTTGGTAGCGGCCTTTTTCTTGGTCGCTGCCTTCTTCTTCGTTGACTTCTTCTTCGCTGCCATAATGTGCTCCTCGATTTCCATGGAATGAAATATATACAGTATGATAGTAAAAAGTTTTAAAAAAAGCCCAGATTTTTGGCTTTTTTTTCGCGTAAAACCGCTATTTTTACTGCTTTCCCAAAAACCAGCGCAAGTTTACCTTAGAGTTTCGCCTGAAACTAGAAATTGTTTGTAATTTCTTATTCCCAAAACCCAAGCTAACATGCTTTAATTCGCCCTATGAAAAACAAACTCTACTATTTTCCCTTATTATTAGGGCTTTTTCTTACCGCCTGCACCGGTAACCAATACACCGAGCTGCAACTTGCCGCCGCAAGAGGCCAAGCCGACCGCATCCAAACTATCCTGGATCGCGGCGGCAAAGTGGATGAGCCCAATCAACACGGACGCACTCCCCTGATGCTGGCAGCTGACTTTGGGCATCACGAAGCCGTGCGTGTGTTACTAAAAAACAACGCATTCATGAATGCCCAAGACATAGACGGCATGACTGCACTCATGATAGCCGCAGCAGACGGGCACACCGATACGATTAAGGTGTTGCTGGAATACGGCGCCGATCCCAATATCGTCAATAATTATGATGCCACCGCCCTGACCAACTCAGTGTTTTTTGGCCATATCGATGCATCTAAAGCGCTTTTGGAAGGTAAAACCCGTTTCACCCGTGAAGCATCCGAAAAGGCCTTATTGATAGTGTCTGGTCTCGGTCATGTCGAAATTATCAAGCTGCTATTGGATTATGGTGTAGACGTCAATGCCAATGGTAAGAACAAGCGTACGCCTGTGATGGCCGCCATCAATTTTGACCACGTAGGCTCAGTTGAGACCCTGCTAAAAAAGGGCGCCAGAACCGATGCCATGGATAGCGACGGAATAACCGTTATGGAATTGGCAAAGGATAAGGGGAACCCTCAGATTGTAGCGCTCATCGAGAAATACAGTAAGAATATCAGCCCAAGACATTAACTCTCTCAAAAGGGGGGAATGTGATTAAGCAGATCGTTGTCAACGGCGAAAGACAGGGACTCAAAGACATCACAACACTGGTCAATGCAGTCGTTCGTGATTCAGGCCTTCCTGAAGGCCTATGCACTCTCTTTGTTCATCACACTTCTGCCAGTCTTGTCATTCAGGAAAATGCCGACCCGGCCGTGTGCAGGGATCTGGAAAACTGGCTTAACAGACTGGTTCAGGAAAACGACCCGCTCTATACCCACACCGACGAAGGACCAGACGACATGCCCGGTCATATCAAATCAGCCCTCACCAACACCTCCATGTCTATCCCTGTTTTGAATGGCAGACTAGCACTGGGAACCTGGCAAGGAATCTATCTCTGGGAACACAGGCGAGGGCGTTTTCAGCGCAAGATCAGTGTGCACGTGGGGCTGTAGGACTAACGGGGGACAACGACTACTATGAAGCTCCGCAAGAATGACAAGAGTTTAACTACATTTGTAGAAGAACTCTCGGAAGCGTTGGGAAAAGGAGAACGTTTTCAAGTACCCGGCTTTGGCACCTTCACGACATGCACAAGAAAAGCTACTCCCGGTCGAGCCGCATGCACCATTGCCATGTTCCGCGCGGCGACTGAACTTCGCGACTTTGCAGCCAGGGGCACAAAACCCAAGATAAGCGGGCCACACAGCAAGCTCCTCACTCAGGTACTTAGCGGCATGAGCAGTGACGAATTCGTTGATGCACCAGGCCTGGGAAAATTTGCCATCGAAGGCAAGGGCGGTAAAAAGCCAAAGCTGATATTTCATGGCGCAGATGAGTTTAACGATCGGTTCTAAATAGGCTTGGTTCCGGCTGCTTCATACTCTAAAACGACCAAGTCTGTGCAAAACCAATTGGGCCCCTATATTACAGCGGCCAAGGCGATGTCCCATCGATAGGCACTGCCGGGTGATTTAGACCGGTACAGGCACCGTTGTCAGGACTCGCATAGAAGGTTTTAGTCAAAGGAGTAAAACCAAAACTGGCAACTTGATCACTGGCTTTGGTCGAATAACTCATACCCCACATATCCATATAGGGGCGGATATCCCGTTGCATAGCATAGGAATACATGATCAGCATACGGTCGTTTTTAGGGATGGTAAAGAAGCCCACTTCACTTCGTGCGTAAGTGCTAAATCCTAATGAAGCGCGTTTTGCCAACCAATCCACATCACTCTGGCTTGCCAGCTCCCACTCGTTTTCTAACACGTGATACAGGGCCCGCAGATTCCAACCACTGGATAGCGCACCTTGGTTCTCAGCCGCCATCATGATTTGCAACAAAAATACATAGCCACCACTATCCCAACCAATATCCCAAAACTGGGTTCTTATGTAAGCGGCCGGATCGGGCTGACCCACGCTCGCTTGTAGTATATTGAATCGATCTTGGTGTGGAGGCATTCGACAAAGGTTTGCCGTACCGCCATCTTCCATGTATTTCGCTTTTGCGTAAGCACCATATAGATTAGTGGCTCCGTGAATGCCAAAATTGTCGAACACACCATAGGCCTCAAGGCTATGGCCAACTTCATGTTCATCCGAAACACCCAGACCTGAAAACATCCTTGAAGAAGTATAGGGATTTCCGGCACATGCGGCACCGCATACAGCCATATCTGCAACTACATGAATGATCTTGTCGAATGTAGGAATAGTCCAACCGTGAGAATTTGCAATGGTTTGCACCTCTGCCTCAACGGGTATCCCCTCACCCTTGAACCCCCCTATAGAGTGGGTATAACCGAAGAGATAAGTATCGGCAATGTTCGCTAATGCAGAAGGTGTAGGCCACAATGGATTACTGATCGATTCCATCATCTTTTCACGCGTAGAGTGAATCTCCATATGATTGGTGATCATCTCTGCCCAGTCGTATTGATTGGCATTGAGTTGTGCAATAAAGCTTGCGTCGTCTGCTGGACTACGCCACACAGGATGCTCTCCTACATTTTCAAACCGAAGCTGAACAGCGAGATCATTTGCTGTGTAATCCACTTGTATCGGGCCGCCATAAGGGCTTGTAATTTCGATCGACTCACCCGAGAGTAGAGCATATTTTTCCGACTGAACGTATTGTGGTCTAACATATCCCCAAGTAGGGTTTATCTCCGAGGGTACGCCATAGGCGTGAACGGCACCGCTTAAAGTGGCGTTGATGTACACCTTCACACTGGTAGCACTATTGTCTAGACGAGTAATACGAACGGTTTCCCCTGGTAAGGCATACACTCCGGCTGCCCGCAAGGGGATATGGCTTGTGAGATCGAGTGTTCTTGTAAGCGGCGTAATATGACTAAAGTCACTACGACTAAAGTTACCCATATCTCTCTGGGCAGGATTAAATTTTCGTAGGTTGTAGACGGCATAATCCGCATATTGAGACCTCATGAAGGGATTGAGGTCAGGATCAGTTACGAACATAGGAAAAACAGCATTTTGTCTATATTTGTCTGCCAGAAGAACGGCTAACTTTACCAACTCATGACCACCAAGGGAAAACAATTGAAGTTTTTGATTCTCCAGATACCGCAATACAGTCCTCAGGTAATAGGCACCACGATGAAAATTAACCTGGTAGTCACTCCCTTGTTGACAAGCAATATCAAAACACCCTGAAAAGTCGAAACTAAAATCTGCATTTTTTAGATGTTCGAACATGGTTTGAAGATCATTCAACCTATTCGCAATCGGATCAGAATTCAACATCTCTACCGTTGCTGCCCATACCGCTGCGTCATTTGTGTAATTAGTCGCCGATAGAAACGCGTTCCAGTTCGTTAGCAATTCAGTTGAAACGGTGTTGGACAACTTGGAGCCGGAATGCTGATACAGAACCGGAACTCCCGCTGCGACCGCCCCCGCGATCGCCGCTTTGGTCTGCTCGGCTTCTTCACTCAAAGCCCCTTCCGAGGCAAGTAGAATTAGATCTTTGTTCTGATAACAGCTCGCGAGCGTTGCGCCATCATTACAACTCGTGAATTCCCATTGATCGAACTTGCCTGTGAGCCAGTTTATGGTGTTAGTCTCGGCTGTCGCAGAGAAATGGGATATCGCCACACGCGTCTTTACATTCAGCGAAGTATTGCTCACGGGCTGTTGTTTCAATAACCATGAGATTGTTCTTAAAAAATGCGGTTCAAAAGCAAGATTGCTCCCCAAACGAAAGTACTGATCAATCAAACCCGTTCCGAACATGGCATATCGGGTTCCACTTTTCTCACCCGCCAGGGCCAAGTGATTACCACCATTTCCATTAACCAAGGGGAACACCGACTCCAAAGCGTAGTACGAGTCTGCGTACGTGAATACCGCCGTCTCGGTTCCCACTTGGTAGTTGATACTTTGACCTTGATAGATCGCGCTAATTGTGTCGGTCTGCAGGGCCTTGATAGAAGCGATCTTGTCTAAAATTTGCTGCTCCAATAGAGGCACGGCCTCGTCTTGAATGACAGAAGAATCTCCTTCGGTAAGCGCATAGTCAATTTGTTCGGCTGGCGCGAGCACCCGTGATTCAGAGGCCTTGTCGCCGCAGGCACTTAAAAGCAGAGTAATTAGAATAGATATAAAAAAGGTTTTTTTTTGTAGTTTCATGGAAATTCCCGCTCAACCCCAAACGACCACGTAAAGAGTTTATCGGTCAGTTAAGTGCGACATGAAGGGAACTGGATCACAATCGAGCCAAAAATGATTTGTTAAGCAACTGAGAGTCAAAGAAATTTGCTTAGTTAGCGATGGAGTTAGACCAAGAGAAAGGATGCCTGGACAGATATGAGTCAAAGCGAGAAAAAAGAGGCAGCACAACGCTGCCTCTTCAAAAAGACTGGATTAGTGAAACTTGAACGACTTGGGTACCTGCCCCTGGTCTTTCATCAACTTGATCGCCTCTTTGGTCGGCGGAAAAGGTTTGTCCTTATCACGCCACCAGGCTGTAGGCGAACCTTTATGTGGGACGCTATGACAACGCTCGCAGGTCCAGATGGGAAAGGCCACCTTGTCGTGGCATCGTCCACATTTTTCTCCTGCCAGGATCATGTCCATCCCAATCTTATTGGCACCACGCTGAGGAACGAATATGGCGGGATGGCAATTGGAGCAATCCAACCAACGAGTATGGGCCAGATGGGGGAAGCGCACCCAAGGCATTTCGCCGGTGTTTTTGAACATGATGTCCATGTCCATAATATTCATGGCCTCCGAATCCCCTTCGCGATTCATGCGAGGTGATATCGTGCCCTCATCTATCGCTTTAACCCAGTTAATCCCACCACGACGATCTATGGGAAAGTCCTTCATGGATTTTTCAGGTTGCTGTAAGGCGTTCAGGGCTTCGTTATTGGGATCATGGATTCCGTCTTCAAATAGGTCGTTGAATACCGGCTTATCGACAATTACCCGGGTATCTTCTTCCTGCGCGATGTAATCACTGAAGTTCCCCTTTACGGTGTAGTCAGCTTTGCTTCCACCGCTGGGCGAGGAAGTACATGCAATGAGAAAAACCGAAACTAATAGACCTGTCCCTATCCAAAGCAAATTCTTTTTGTGTGCCATCATCTGTTTTTCTGCCTACTGTTGAACGTGTTAGGGCTTGACCCCCGCAGCCTGAAGTACCTGCAACACATCATTATGATTTTCTGTTACCGCGATCATAAACGCGGTCCTCCCATCTTCTGCCCTCGCCTGGGCATCCGCCCCCGCCTCGATAAGCAGTTTCACAATCTCGGCATGCTCCATCAGAGCTGCCCACAGTAAGGGTGTAAAGCCCTTATTGGTCTTTGGGTCCAAAGGCGCACCGGCCTTGATCAGTTCTCTCACTATCTCGGTATGCCCTTTGGCAGAAGCACGTGTGAGCGCCGACCAACCTCCATCATCGGTTAGCGATACATCCGCGCCCTTTCCGAGTAGGTATCTGACTGTTTCCAGGCTCCCCCCGCGGGCCGCGTGCATTAATGGAGTCCAGCGGTAGTTGTTTTTCAGGTCGACTTCGATTCCTTGCTCAATCAGGGAAACGACCTTTTCCTTGTCTCCGTCCATAGCCGCTTTGTGCAGATCTTCGTTCCCATCGCAGCCCCAGAGTAAAAATACGAGCAAAATCGATGAAAGCGGAAAAGAAGAACGCCGTGCAGACAATCAAGACCCCCAGAGTCGCCTATTTAACTATTTGATATTACTTAATTAATTTAAAAGGACTCGCGCCCGTTTAGACCAAGACCAGTCAATATATCACAGCCTAAAACCGATTTCAGCAGAACCGTTTTCAAGTCTAGAGCAAGGAGGGCATATTTTGGCACCACGACGAATGTCTTTGGCATAAAGAGAGATGAGTGGCGGGGGAAAATGTCTCAAACGCGGGGGAAGTGATTTGCAGGGATTCGCTTCTGTTTAATAATCGGAACACGCCCAGACTGGTCGCTTCACTCATTTCCGCTCTCCTCACAGGCAAACCACTCAAGTCGGCCAGACCCTGGCAGAAATAGTCTATATTGGACAGGCCACCTGACACCCCGATGGACCGCAACGGCTCCCCTTGTCTTTTCATTTCTTCCAGATTGCGCATAAGCAAAAATAAAATACTCTCCAGTATAGCCACCATACGGGCCGGCTTACTTCCTTCCCCAATAAAACGCGATTCAAATTCGCTCTGCCAATAAGGTGAACCCAAGCCCGATACGCCGTTAAGAAAGACAGGAATCTCTTTTTCGTTTTCGCACCACGTTTGTAATTTACGCTCATAATTCAGTGCATCCAATTCCTCCGCATAGAGATCCAACGCTCTGGCAGCACCGTTTACCGTTCCCTCCATCACCAATAAACGTTCTTCACCCAACCTAAAAACAGGGCTCGCCAACAGCCTATTCGGAATGGTGGCGGCATCATTGACCCTGGTTTGCATAAAGGCACCCGTGCCTGCATTCACAGAGACCGATCCCGCAGCGGGTTCACCTTGCGCATAAAACGCAGCAGACTGATCCCCTGTACAAACCTGCAATGGAATGGGTAATCCGTCTATTTGAATTTTCCCATAGGAAAAAATCGTATCCACCAGATCAGGTAAGACTGTTCTCTCAATGCCAAAAACATTCAACATCTCGCTATCCCAATCCAATGTTTGCAAATTCACTAGCAATGTTCGGGAGCCGTTGGCCACGTCTGCCACGAAGGGTCTGTTTTCCAATAGGTGAAAAAGTATAAAAGTAGATAAGGGCCCCATACTCAGCTCTTTTGCGTTGCCGACACTGGGGATATTGTCCAGACACCAGCGCATTTTGCTGGCTCCGTAGTGAGGATTGGGAAAGAGCCCGGTTCGGGCACGCACCTCTTCCCGTCTGCCGCTCAATGCATCGATGTAGTCCTTGGCGCGTCTATCCTGCCAGCTAATGATGGGAGACAAGGCTTTGCCGCTTTGCCTGTCCCAGCAGACGATGGTGGAGCGTTGTGTAGCAATCCCTGCTGAATGAATTCGCTTGGCATCCGCGCCCAAATCTTTAATCACGGCAGAGATCGCGTCTTTTACACTGGCAATCATTTCAGCGGGATCGTGTTCAATATACCCATCTGCACGAGTGATGGTTTCTATAGAAACACTGTAACTCGTCACACACTGCGCCTTGGTATCAAATACGAGTGCACGGCTCGCGTGTCCACCTTGATCCAAACATAAGTAGAGTTTGTCTTTCAAAACTATAGGGTCTCGTCTAACGCCAAGAGACGGGCATTGCCACCGATGGCCGTGGTGTTGATGGAGACCGTCTGCTCGGTGCAGAAACGATGCAGATAATGCGGACCACCCGCTTTAGGGCCTGTACCCGACAACCGCTCTCCGCCAAAGGGTTGCACACCGACCACTGCCCCAACCATATTGCGATTCACATAAATATTGCCGACGCGTGCGCGCCTGATGATGTATTGCGTGGTGGACTCAACCCGACTATGTATTCCCAGCGTTAAACCAAAACCTGAATCATTGATTTGCGCGATCACCGTATCCAGGGCATTGGCTTGATAGCGAACCACATGCAAGACAGGTCCAAAGGTCTCTTTTTCCAACTGGGCAAGAGACTCAATCTCAATCATTGTGGGTGAAAAGTAGTGTCCGGCAGGAAGACCCGATGGCATTTCCATTTGATAGACCCTCGCCGCCGTTTTTTTCCTGTGCTCCACATACTCCTGCAGCATTTTTTGGGAGGCGTTATCGATGACTGGCCCTATATCGGAGGATAGATATTTGGGGTGTTGAATACGCAGTTCAGACATGGCACCTTGTAACAAGCTCACGACTCGATCGGCGATTTCCTTTTGCACGAATAAAACCCGTAGCGCAGAACATCGCTGGCCAGCGCTGTTGAAGGCGGAAACCATCACATCCTGCACGACTTGCTCAGGCAAGGCGGAGCTGTCTGCAATCATGGCGTTTTGCCCGCCCGTCTCGGCAATTAAACTAGCGATAGCACTATTGCGTCCAGCCAAAACCTTCTGGATCTGCCAGGCCGCTTCCACCGAACCCGTAAAGGCCACGCCGGCAATTGCCGGATGTGCCAATACGATATCGCTGAACCGACGCGCTGAGCCAGGAACAAATTGTAGAACGTCTGCCGGTACCCCCGCTTCAAGCATAAGCCTTATGCATTTATGGGCAGCAAACGGTGTATTGCTGGCTGGTTTGGCAATGACGGTATTCCCTGTTACCAAGGCTGCAGCGATCTGGCCGGTAAAAATGGCGACGGGAAAATTCCACGGGCTCACGCAGGCGAACACCCCGCGTGCATGCATAGACAAACGATTGTCCTCTCCAGTGGGACCGGGTAGCACTATTTCGCTTAAGGTTCGCCCTTGCTGTGCATAATAACGAAGGAAGTCCACCGCTTCACGCCATTCTGAAATCGCGTCGGGAATGGTTCTTCCCCCTTCAAACACGATTAAGGCAAGCAATTCGTCGCGGGCTGCAATATATAGCTCGGCCGCCTTCTCCAGAATCACGGCACGTTCGTCCATGCTGCGCATACGCCAAGGGTCAAAGCCCGCGCTGGCCGTTTGCACAGCATACGAATAGTTTTCTTCCGTCGTTTCGGCGTACTGACCCAGTCGATGCGCTGTGTCAGCAGGTGAAAAACGTTCTTGCGTCTCACCCTTTCCGGCTTCTCCCTTCACAATGGGTCCGGCCTGAAATGAGCGTGTCTCGTAATGAGACAGGGCCCGCGTTAACTTTTCTATTTCACTTTCATCATGCAGATTGCATCCTGGCGAATTTTTTCGCTCTGTGCCAAATAGTTCTTGCGGTAGAACAATACGCGGATTTTGTCCTGTATTCTCTTTTGATTTATCAACAGGCGACTCCAACAGCTTCTCCACCGAGACATCTTCATGCTCTATTCGATTCACAAATGACGTGTTGGCACCATTCTCCAGCAGACGCCTCACCAGATAGGGGAGCAGGTCTTCATAACTCCCCACCGGCGCATAGATGCGACAGGCAACGGGAAAACGTTTTTTCACTTCTTTATAGAGTGCCTCACCCATGCCATGCAGGCGTTGAAACTCAAAACAACTCAAATCACCTTGAGCGAGTTGGATGATCGAAGCGATGGTATGGGCATTGTGCGTCGCAAACTGCGGATAAAACGCAGTACTGTTCAACAGTTTTTGCGCACAAACCAGATATGAAAGATCCGTGTGATATTTTTGGGTGTAGACAGGGTATCCGGCCCACCCCCGCTCCTGGGCCCGTTTAATTTCGGTATCCCAATAGGCTCCCTTTACCAAACGCACGGGAATTGTTTTCTGGCAATTATTCGCCAGACCCTCCAACCAATCTATGACCGCAGGGGCCCGTTTTTGATAGGCCTGCACCGCCAAGCCTAGCCCGCTCCAGCCTTTCAAGCTCTCATGGGTAAAGACTTGTTCAAACACACGTAGTGAGATTTCCAGGCGCTCTGCCTCCTCCGCATCAATGGTCAGTGCGATATTTAGTTCGCGTGCCTGCTGCGCCAGCGTGAGGAGGGCATGGAAAAGTTCTCTTTCTAGGCGTTCTTTTTTGCTAAATTCGTAACGAGGATGCAAGGCGGAGAGTTTTACCGAGATGCTATCGGAGCCTATGAGGTCTTCATCCTTTTTGTTCGCGCCCAATCTGGAAATCGCGTAACGATAGGCATTAAGATATTTTTCTGCGCTTTCCTGTGTTAAAGCCGCCTCGCCCAGCATGTCAAAAGAATAACGATAGAGCGAATTCTTGTCTTCATCACTGCGTTGCTGAGCCTCTTCGATGGACCTTCCCATCACAAACTGATGGCCCATCACGCGCATGGCCTGACGAATACCGGTTCGCACAATGGGCTCACCAAGCCGTGAAACCAGGCGTGTAAAAAAATGTTGGGCCTGTTGCTCATCGCCATGCCAGTTGACTAACTGGCCACTGACCATCAACCCCCAGGTGGAGGCGTTCACAAATAGGGAATGACTGTGGCCCATATGCTGTTTCCAATCGGCGATGCGTAGTTTATCTCGAATCAGACGATCGGCAGTGTCTGCATCGGGGATGCGTAGCAGGGCCTCAGCCAGACACATGAGCACAATACCCTCATCGGTAGAGAGATCATATTCATGCATCAAGGCATCCACCGCTGAGCTATGTTTGCTTTGTTGGCGTACGGCGAGGACAAGCTCTTGGGCAATATCGCAAACTGCAGTACCAAGGCTGGTAAGTGTCGAGGTGTGTTCCAGCAGGCGTTCTACAGCTCGTTTTTCGTCCAACAAGAAGAGGGAATTGATTTTATTCCATTGCATTGCTAACTCGGCCAAGGGACACCACCAAAATTAAACAAGAGTAGTCTAAAATTACGCAAAGAAGCGGCCAGTCATCGAAAAACGCGTACTAGGGTAAAGATTTTGCAGTACCAAGTCGTATACAAATGAGATTCCGTTCAAAGCGACTATTTACTCGGCAAAACTTATGCTTCATACACAACTCAATATTCTAAATTGCTTCGGATACGCCTGTGGTCACGGCGCCCGAGATGTGGGTTGTGAACAAGGCCCCGATCTGCTGCGTAGCATGGACATTATCCCGATTCTGACCTCGCATCACACCAGCGTACGCTGGAAAGAGATGATACGCCCCAGCGGTTTTTTGCAAAACAAGGGTGACAACTACGCCATCATTTCAGAACTCACTGCCCGGCTGGCAGACTCGATCTCTCAAACTGTAGCTGATTCCCACCAATTCCTGGTAGTTGGGGGTGATCATTCTTGCGCTATTGGCACCTGGGGCGGCGTGTATCGCACCTTGGGAAAGGCAGAGCCTTTTGGATTGATCTGGATTGACGCCCATATGGACAGTCACTCACCGACAACTTCTCTAAGTGGTGCCATACACGGCATGCCATTGGCATGCCTGCTGGGAGAGGGAGACGAACGATTAACGCATATCGGTGGACTAGGCACTAAACTGAGCCCCAAAGATGTGGTGATGATCGGCATACGCAGTTTTGAAAACGGGGAAAAAAATTTCCTTCAAGATCATGGCGTGCGTGTGTACTATATGGATGAAGTTGCGAACCGCGGTTTTGAAGCAGTATTTAACGAAGCTCTTCGCCACATCAAATCCCGCTGTAATAAATATGGGATATCTCTCGATCTAGACGCCATTGAACCCGATGACGCACCTGGGGTTGGAACGCCAGAGCCAGATGGTATCAATGCAACAGACTTGCTCAGCGCATTAAATCGCATCAAAGGTGATACTCATCTACTGGGGATGGAGATTACCGAACTAAACCCGCTGCGAGATGTAGACCGCAAAACCGCAGCATTGGCATTAAAAATCGCAGAAACGGTATTTTCTTAAGTTGTAAACACTATGAATAAAACCATCGATAAAGAAAAACAGTATTGCGCCCAAAACTACCTTCCTCTGCCTGTCGTGATAGTTCGAGGGCGGGGCATTCATGTCTGGGATGATCAAGGCAGACGATATATAGATATGATGAGTGCTTACTCCGCAGTAAGCCATGGACATTTACATCCGCGCCTTGTGAGTGCCATGCATACCCAGCTTACACAATTAGCTGTGGTATCCAGAGCCTTTCATTCCGACAAACTCGCACCCTTTTTGGAAAAGGCCTGTGAATTGATGGGAATGGAGCGGGGACTCCCCATGAACACAGGCGCTGAGGCAGTGGAAACCGCTATTAAAGCAGCACGAAAATGGGCATACACCGTAAAAGGAGTGGAACTCAACAAGGCAGAGATCATCGCCTGCGAAGGAAATTTTCATGGCCGCACGATCGCGATTGTGGGGCTCTCCTCCGAGAAGCAATATCGTGACGGATTTGGTCCCTTTCCTCCGGGTCTTAAACGCGTTCGTTACAATGACCCCGCTGCGTTAGAAGAGGCCATCACACCCAATACGGCCGCGTTTATCGTCGAACCCATACAGGGTGAAAACGGAATCGTTGTCCCCGATCGCGGCTATCTACAACGTTGCGCAGAGATTTGTAAAAAACATAATGTACTGTTGCTCTGCGATGAGATCCAAACCGGACTGGGCCGCACGGGTGCTATGCTGGCCTGTAATCACGATAATGTCATTCCCGATGGCTTAATACTCGGGAAAGCATTGGGTGGCGGCCTGCTTCCCGTTTCGCTGTTTCTGTCTAAGCGCGAACTCATGGATGTGTTCGAACCCGGAGACCATGGCAGTACCTTTGGTGGAAATCCGTTGGCCTGTGTAGTGGGCCTGGAAGCGCTGAATGTACTAGTAGAAAAGCAATTACCCAAGCAAGCAGCCGATCTGGGTGAGTACTTCATGGCACGTCTTAAAGACTTACCTCATCCCTTTATCAAAGAGATACGTGGGCGCGGCTTATTGATTGGCATGGAAATCGACCCTAATTACTTTACCGCAAGACAAGTATGTGAGGCCTTACTCACAAAAAATATTCTCAGCAAGGAAACACACGATACGGTGGTTCGATTTGCCCCGCCGCTGGTAATTACCAAAGCCGAAATCGACACGGCCATCGATTCCATTGAATCCGCGCTGAATTCGTTGACCTGATTTAAAGCCCAAATTAAACTCCTTTTCCACCAAATCCCTGGATCTCCCAGGGATTTGAGTATTCGCGCCTCAGTCCCTATTGCAAATGCTAATGAGAATGATTATCATTAATATCATTAACGATGATCCCACTCACGAAGGTATAGAAAAAATGAACCGCATGTATCTCGCTCTTTTTCTCCTTGTTTTTAGCTTTCAATCCCTTGCAAGCGAATCACTGACCATTTTTTCCGGGCGCAGCGACAAGTTCGTAAAACCCGTTGCAGAAGCGTTTACACAAAAAACAGGTATTAAAGTCACTATACACGCGGGGAAATCGGCTGAATTACTCAGCAAACTAAAGCTGGAAGGGAACCGTACCGACGCCGACCTCTTCATAAGCAATGATGCAGGCAGTTTGCAACAAGGCAGTGAACTCGGTCTGTTTTCCACACTGCCCGACAATATTACGAACATCATTCCCAAAAATTACCGCGCACCCGATGACACCTGGGTTGGCCTGTCTGCCCGCGCACGGGTGATTGTTGTTGGCAGTAAAAGCGCCCTGGCAGACAGCATCAATTCTGTCGAACAACTGGCGGACAAGTCACTAGAAGGCAAGCTCGGCATCACTAGCGCCACCAATGAGAGCTTTATCGCTGGTGTAACGGTCTATCAAGAGAAATGGGGTGATACTAAAACCAAAGACTGGTTAAAAGGCCTCAAGGAAAATGCCGGGAAAAATGTTTTTAACAAGCATAGCCACATTGTAAAAGCCGTGGCTCAAGGAAAACTTGAAATAGGTTTGGTCAATCATTATTACATCTACAGACATCTGGCCGAAGACCCTAAGGCCCCCATAAAGATCATATTGCCAGACCAGAAACCAAACCAAATAGGTCTTGCCTGGAACGTGGCCGGTATCGCGGTGAGCAAACACAGCAAAAACACCAAAACCATTAACGCTTTTCTCGATTTTTGCATCTCGGAAGAAGGACAAAAGATCTTTGCCGAAGTGAATCGTGAGTATCCCACTCGAGCAGGCGTTGCCGCTTCTCCTGAAGTTCCCAAAGCGGGCTCCTACAAAGTGGCTGACGTACCGATGGCGAGCTTAGGCAAGAAACGCAACAGCACCGTAGATCTGATTGAAGCGGTGGGACTAAGATAGCGGGATGCACGCGCAAGCTTTCAGAAGCTTTTTAGATTTACGGCCAAAGAGATCCTCCAAGTTAGGAATAATTGCCGCCTGTACCGTACTGGTGGCCATTGTTCCCCTGGTTTTTGTCCTGGGAGAGGCCTCTGCTCTATCTGCAGAGAGGTGGGCATCTTTATGGACCACACGCCTCCCCGAGCTAATTAGCAATACTTTATTGCTATCTCTATTGGTCGCCATCGGCTGCTCCGTGCTTGGAATCGGTGCCGCCTGGCTCGTTGCCCGTAGGGATTTTGCCGGAAGAAAAGCCGCTGAATGGTTATTGTTGCTACCCCTAACCATACCCACCTATGTGTTTGCCCATATCTATACCGAGCTATTCGACACAGATGGTTGGCTTGGAATCGCGTGGAAAATTCTATTTGCTGAATCTATCGCTATCCCCGATCTATACAATATCTGGGGAACTACATTTATTCTTTCGCTGGCTGGCTTCTCGTATATGTATTTACTGGTGAGAGGGGCTTTGTCCCATTCTACGCGCAGCCTGGAAGAGGCGGGACGACTCCAGGGACTAGGCCCTCTGCGTATCTTTTTTCAGATTAACCTGCCGCTGCTTAGGCCCGCCATTGCCGCCGGCCTGGCACTGATCATCTTGCACGTGCTTTCCGATTTTGGCGCAGTGAGCATGTTGCGTTTTCAAACATTCACCTTGAGTATCTACACCCAGATGAGCGGTCGCATGGACTACCAAGCAGCTGCCGCCCTGGCGCTGATGCTGGTCTTTTTGAGTTTAACCTTCCTGGTGATGGAACGCTTTTTTCGCAATCGTCAACGCTATTATTCAGGCAGCCAGTCTCGTGTGGCTCAACGAAAAAAAGCCAGTACCCGGGAGACGCTATTGATATGGTCATGGCTGGGGCCCATTACCTTGTTCAGCTTTGTTCTTCCTGTGTTATGGATGGTATCGTGGACCGTAGAAGCCATCGCCCACGGTAATGTAGACGAGCGCTTTGTTGAATACGCCCTTAATACCGGCCTCATCGCTTTCACCGCCGCCAGCGTCGCCTTAGTCGTCGCCTTTCCGATTGCCTTCTATCATACGCGGCAACAGTCCTTTCTCAGTCAAAGTTTCGTGAATCTTTCCAGTGTGGGTTTTGTTCTCCCGGGCCCCGTTATTGCGCTAGGCGTTTTGACCTTTATCATTGCCACGATGCCTGTCGCCTATGGAACCTTGTTGGCCTTGATTGTTGCTGTGGTAATTCGG
>Ga0224501_10000884_pt1 | contig 23195 bp, 23 predicted proteins | sample SF_Oct11_sed_USG_4_FD_169105 | JGI IMG/M metagenome (GOLD analysis project Ga0224501, IMG submission 169105) | Sediment microbial communities from San Francisco Bay, California, United States - SF_Oct11_sed_USGS_8_1 | ecosystem: Environmental > Aquatic > Marine > Sediment | place: USA... | reverse complement strand
AATCGGGTATAATATCAAAAACCTGAAGTATTTTCTATACCATACCCCTTGATTTATCATGAATAATCGTACTTTGGCTGGCATTCTTGCCCGGATCGGGAAGTCCCTGACGGATAGAACGCCCCCAGCTATGGTCAAAATAGGGCAAAAGGCCGATTCCTTCCGGATTCTGGTGGGGTGCCTGATCAGTTCCCGCACCCGGGACGAGGTCACAGAGGCGGCCTGCTCCCGGCTGTTCCGCAGGGTTAAGGGTCCAAGTGACCTTCTCAAGCTTTCCCTCCGGCAATTGGAACAGGAAGTCTACCCGGTCGCCTTTTACCGCACTAAGGCCAAGGCCCTGAAATCGCTGTCCGCAGACCTGATCGACCGGTTCAACGGCCAGGTTCCCGATACGCTGGAAGAATTATTGACCTTGAGCGGGGTGGGACGCAAGACCGCCAACCTGACCCTGATTCTGGCGTTCGACGGCATGGGGATTTGTGTCGATACCCATGTGCACCGAATTGCCAACCGCTGGGGGTATGTCGAAACCGCCTCGCCGGACCAGACTGAACAGGCCCTTCGCGAAAAACTCCCTCATAAGTACTGGAGAAGTTTTAACGAACTGCTGGTTGGATTCGGCCAGACCATCTGCAAACCGATCTCACCACTGTGCAGTCAATGCCCGGTCGAAAAGCACTGTCCCCACATAGGAGTGGGTCGGCACAGGTGAACCTGAATAATTATCAGGTCAGGCTTCCGATGGTTTTTTTCTGGAGGGTGATCAGTTCTTTGATACCCTTATTCGCCAGGCTGAGCATGGCATCCATATCTTTGTCGGTGAAGGGTTCCTGCTCTGCCGTTCCCTGGATTTCCACGAATCCGCCGCTCCCGGTTTTGACGATGTTCATATCGACTTCCGCCACCGAGTCTTCGCTGTAAGCCAGATCCAGAATCTTTTTGCCTTCCAGTATTCCGACACTGGTGGCCGCCACGAAATCTTTGATCGGTATCGTCGTGATCTTCTTATCTTTTTTCAGTTGCTTCATGGCCAGGCACATGGCGACGAAGGCTCCGGTGATGGATGCTGTGCGCGTTCCGCCGTCGGCCTGAATGACGTCGCAGTCGATCCAGATGGTGCGTTCTCCCAGTTTCTCCATGTCGACCACCGTGCGGAGGGATCGGCCAATGAGACGCTGAATTTCCTGGGTGCGTCCGGAGACTTTGCCGCGTGATGATTCCCGCGAAGTACGGGTGTGGGTGGAGCGGGGAAGCATGGAATATTCGGCGGTCACCCAACCCTGATTTTTATCCCGCAGAAAAGGGGGCACTCTTTCTTCGACACTGGCGTTGCAGATGACTTTGGTATCTCCCACCTGAATAAGGACCGATCCTTCGGCATGTTTGATGAAGTTTTTCTTGATGGATACGGGTCTCATTTCGTTGGGCGCACGCCCGTCGTTTCTTGACATGTATATCTCCGGATTTCTGATAGCGGGTTAATGATATTGAGGACTTAAAAATAAGGCAGGTAAAATAACAGGTATTGAGGGTGAATTCAACGAGGGTGGGGGTGGGCCTGCGGTTTTCCGGAGGAAATCGGGGGATGGGGTGGCGCCGAGAGTCTCTTGAAACCTGTTTTACACCTACTTTCAATCATTTCCGGCTACTTTTGGGGAATCCACATAACTCATTAAATTAATTGATTTTAAACTTAAAAGTCATTAACCTGATATTAATAAAAGTGGCAATCCTCATCAATTTTACAGCGGAAAAAACATGGACTCATATTTTCAGGATGGCGTGAAGCTTAAAGGCGTATTGCACAGCAAAGGCGTCCTTCACATCGGTGGAGAATTTGAAGGAGAACTTTTTTCAACGGATCATCTGGTCATTGGCAAAGGAGGTTTTGTCAAAGGCAATATCAAAACCTTTGACATTACCAATATGGGGACCATCCATGGCGATGTGGTGGCTGAAAATAAAGTGAATCTTAAAGAGGAGAGTGAAATTACCGGCGACATTTCCACCCATCAGTTGATTGTGGATGAGGGCTCCAGTTTTGAGGGCAGTTGTAAAATGACCAAGGCCAAGCCCCAAACCAAAACAGCTCCTCTCTTAAAAAAAAAAGCACCAGCTGAACCCCTGAAAGAAATCGTGGCATCTCCTGCAGTGGCCGTTCAGGAGAGTTTCACTGAGAACTTTGAAATTCCTTCCAGTAAATCGCATAAACCCGAGCAACCTAAAAAATCAGTTTTCAGCTTTATTACCAGAATCCCCAAGCCGGGTAAAAAGATGGTGGGAGTTGTTGCCGGTTTGGTGACGATTGGTGTTGTGGCCATGCAGTATTCCGGTCCTGCGCCCAACAGCGTTGCTGATTTTCTGAATAAGGGCACCGCTTTTCTGGATGAAAAGAAATTTTCGGATGCCGAAGGTGAATTTTTGAAGGCTCTGAAAGTATCCCGTAATAATCCCCACGTTTACGCCGGGCTCGGTGAAGTCTACCTGCAAAAGAAGGAATGGAACCAGGCGTTGACCCAGTTCCAGAGGTCTCTGGACCTGAAACCCCAGGAAAACACCTATCGCATCAAACTCGCCAAAGTATATTCCGGCAAAGGTCAGGTTAAAGAAGCCGCGGATATTTACCAGGCCGTCATTGATCAAGATCCCCAAAATCCACAAGCCTTTTACGAGTTGGGTGTTTTAAAGCTGAAGGAGGGCGCCAGAGAGGACGGTGTTGCCGCGCTTAAAATGGCTTCCCGAGTAGACCCCGAATTTTACAAACCCCACCGCATGCTGGCGGAATTGTTCATGGAAGAAAATAAAATTCCCGAAGCCATCCAGGAAATGAAACAGGCCGTTCGGGTGCAGAAAGATGAACCCGAGCTTCATCTTGTTCTGGCGGAGTTGTTGATTAAGAACAACCAGGAAGAGGATGCGGTCGGTGAGTATGAAAGGGTAATCGAGTTGTTTCCCGATAATCTGAAAGCCCGCATGAAAGTGGCGGACTGGTATCTGCAAAAGGGGGATTTAGGGAAATCCATGGAGACCTATAAGGCTGCGGAAAAAATCGATCCCCAGAACGACGTTATCCACACTCAATTGGGAAAAATTTACCTGACCAACAACCATAAGGATGAAGCGGAGTTGTCCTTGCGCAAAGCGGTGCAAATGAACGATCAGAATGGTGAGGGATATTACCTGCTGGGCAAACTCCTGAGCCAGGATCAGAAAACCGATGAAGCGCGGAAAGCTCTGGAATCAGCGGTAGAGTTGGATCCTCAACTGGGCGGTGCGCATTATGAATTGGGTCAAATTTTAATGGCGTCCAATGAGATCGCCCCGGCGGTTCAATCGCTGGAGAAAGCGCTAAAGGCCGACCCTGAAAATATAACCTATATGCTGGCTTTGGGTTCTGCTCAAACAGAGAACAAGAATCCCAACCGGGCAGTGGAGGTTCTACAGGAAGCGGTCAAAAAGGAACCGAATAACGGCGATGTTTACAGGGAGTTGTGCGAAGCTTATAAAAAGAAAGGCTTTTATAGGGTCAGTATCGACCATTGTGAAAAGGCGATAAAGCTTCTTCCGGATTCCCCGCCTGTCATGAACCGCCTGGCCTGGTTGTATGCAAAAAAGAAAACCCGGCTGAGCATGGCTAATCGATTATCTGAAAATGCGGTCAAAGCAGATCCACAAAACCATAAGTACCTTGATACGCTTGCGGAGGTTTATTATGTCCGCGGTAAAACCGATAAAGCTATCGAAACTATTGAAAAGGCCCTGGCGATCGATGCGGACAACCGTTTATATAAGCAACAGCTGTGGCGTTTCAAGCATATCAAACCCCCCACATCCAAATCTAAAGCGGTAGAAGAAGAAACCACCGCCTCCAATTCAACGGAAGAAACTCCCGAGCCGGAAACAGTCAGCAATGAGGGAGAGGAAGGGACAGACTCTGGAACCGCTTTGGATGCCGTGGAGGATTCCCCGGATACTTCTGGTGAAGGTGAGTCTCAAGGGTTATCTGAATCCCCGGCGGTGCCTGAGGAACTTTAGCTTTAAAGAATTCCCATACCCTTCAGTCCCAGATACAAAAAATAGCATACCAGCAGAATTATGCCGTCGGGCTTGTTCAATTCATGTTTTCGCTTGATGAGAAGCAAGAGCAGGCAGGTGATACCGGTAGTAATCAGCAGGTCGGGTCGAATAGATGCTTTAATGCTAAGGGGATTCAAAAGGGCGCTGGCTCCCAGAACCATAAAAATATTAAAAATATTGCTGCCAAAAATATTTCCCAAAGCCATTTCCCCATGTCCCCGCCGCGCGGACATCAGGGAAGATACAATTTCGGGTAAACTGGTTCCCAGTGCCACAATTGAAATTCCGATAAACCATTCGCTGATGCCCATTTCCCGTGCGATATGGACTGAGCCGTGGACCATCCAATCCGCTCCCAGGATAAGCAACGCCAGTCCCCCGAGTGTCAGCAGGGATTGATGCCCCATCCCTTTGTTTGAAAAAAGGGTGAATTCCTCCTCCAATTCAAATTCCCCGCCTTCATCGTCTTTAAGTGATCGCCAGAGGTAAATACAAAGTCCCGATACCAGTGCGAGACCTTCCAGCCGGGACAATTCATAATTCCATGCCAGGTATAAAATAAGAAAAGAAGCAATCAGCAGGGGAGGGGCTTCGGATTTCAGTCGCTTCTGTTGAATGGATAGAGAGGTAATCAGAGCCGTTAACCCAAGGACCAGTCCCACATTAGCGATATTACTGCCAATGACGTTTCCTACAGCAACCTCGGCTTCTCCCTTCAGGGAGGCCAGTATGCTGACCGCCAGTTCCGGAGAAGAGGTACCGAAGCCCATAATGGTTGCTCCTATGACAAAGGGGCTGATTTTCAAACGATGGGCGATCCTCAGGCTTCCTGTGATCAGGCACTCTCCTCCCACGTAGAGTAACGCGAGGCCTGCCAGTATATAAAAGAAGTCTGTAATCATAAAGGTCAGCTGTTGTATAGGAACCGATTCAAAAATCAGGCTCAGTTGTATTGGAATGCGAGCTGAAAGGGAGCGGTTCGATGATTGGCGAAAGCCGGAATGATATGGGTTAAAACAATTTGGATGTTATGAATCCTGTCAGGAAAATGATACTAGAATTAAAACGGAAATTCATGGAAAAAGGTAAATAAAAACCAGGGAACCCAATGGGAACCCTGGTTTTATGATTTATGGCCGGAGAATTTTTTAACTACCTTCTCTTTTGGGAGGCGTGGTTTTCATTTCTTGACCATCCTTGCTTCCTTCTTCCTCTTTTTTGTGGTCGGCGCTATCATCATGATCTTTTTTACCGGCACTGCCTTCCTCCATGTGGCCTTTGTCGTCTTGTGAGTGCTTCTTGTCTTTATATTCCCCATGGGAGGATTGGTCCATTTTACCCCCGGAACCCTCTTCCATGTGTTTTGCATCATCGGCCCATGCCAGGCCGGAAACCGCCAGGACGAAAGAGAAGATCAGAATGGATGATAGTACAGCTGTCTTTTTCATGAACAACTCCTGAAAAAAGTATGGAACGAGTTAATCAGAAACCGCACAGGCTTTTCACCTTTGGCGAGGTTGAAACTGCCTGAACCAATTGCATCGCCCTTTAGTCGATGCTTGTTGGTTAATATTACAAAGAAAAAGCAGATATTTGGGAAAATACAATAAAACAATATAAAAAACCCCCACCTTGGCAAGGCGGGGGTTAAGCGGGTCTTAAATAGAATTACGACTTTTTGCGGATTACGGTACCCTTATATCCCATCTGTTCAATTCTTTCCTGGTTCTGGATGGCTTGGTTATTGGTATCAAACCCACCTACCCGGACAATAAACAACCGCGAATCGATATTCATTTGCTTTACGCTGGTAAAAATACCGTTTTGAGCCATTTTTTGTTTAAACGCTTCGGCCCTGTCTCTGGATTTCTCTTTGCTCAGAACAATGGAATAACTTCCATTATCATTTTTTTTCAGTTGGGGATTCAGCCCTTTATTTTTCAGTTCAACCATCATATTTTGAGGGCTTTCCTCATCGGCAAAACCTCCAATAAAGACCACGTGCATTGAGGAACGGGTTGTTCGGGTTTGCACCAACGGCGAAAATCCGCCAGTCATCAGTTTTTTAATCACCCGGTCGGCATTGGCCTTGACAGAGAAGGCCCCCACTTGAATGAAAAATGCGCTTTGTTCCGCGGTGAGTTCGCGGGCATTGGCTTCGGGAATCGCTGGCGCAGAAACAGGCTCCAATGTTGCTGTTTGTTCCGGTGACTGTTGAATTCCTGTCATAAAAGGGGATGATCTTTCAGCTTCCGGCCTTGAGGACTTGATAGGTGAGTTGATTGTTGTCTTTGGAGAGGCCGGAATGGTGGAGCTGCCTTTGGCTTCTTCCCGGTTCTTTTGGAGCATGGAAATCACTTCATTTTCCAGGGGGCTTAAATCCTTTGAAGGGGAGTCTTCTGCGGCAGAATCTTCTATTGCATCGTCTTCAGAGTCTGCTTCCGCTTCTGGAGCCTGTTGATCCACCGGGAAGGGAATTGGTTTTGGAGTTGGTCCAGGTATTACCTGAGGTGTTTGAGCCACCTGGGAGTTTTCCTCTAAAAATGCAGGTAGGGGTAAACTACCGTTTTGGACTCCTGTATAAAGGACATAAAATAATCCCACCGCCACCAGCATCAGGAAAAGAGTTCTGGTATTGTTAGAACGTATTTTCTTGGCGATTTCATCCCGAGCTTCTTTTTCGGCATCAAAAATCAAATCATCTATCCTTTTAATGGTTTTTTTATTTTGGTGTCGTTCACTCTTTTGCGGTTCGTTAAAAAGTTTTGCAGACATGATGTTATGGGAGTGAAAGGGTTATTAGGAGACTCAATATTTTTGCTGAGGGTTGACTTGCGACGGGGTGGCCACGGGCTGATTAAAAAAATGCGGAGCGGGAAAAAATCTGTTAATTTGATAGAGTCGGTTACGGGAACAGCCAGTTCCACCATCCGTTTAACCCAAAACAGTATATATTTCGGTAATTATTGTGTCAAGCTAAAGTCTTTGATTTTTAAATGGTTATGAGTAAAGTCACGATTGTTAATTTAAACAAATTTTAACAAATCATCTGATGCTTTCAAAACCTGATATTTCCGTCAAATTAGGCGGTTTACTGCTGAACAATCCGGTTATTGCCGCTTCGGGAACTTTCGGCTATGGATTGGAGTTTACTCCGTTTCTTGATCTCAACCGATTGGGCGGATTTTGCACCAAGGGGTTATCCCTTCAACCCCGGACCGGCAATCCGGTTCCCCGCGTGTTTGAAACGGCTTCCGGCATGCTCAATGCCATTGGCCTGGAAAATGTCGGTTTCGAACGATTCCGGGATGAAAAGCTGCCTCTGCTTCAAAACTACCGGACGTGCCTCATTGCCAATTTTTTCGGGGAAACCATAGCCGAGTACACTGAAATGGCGGCAAAGCTTTCGCAGCAGGACCGCCTCGATGCCCTGGAGATGAATATTTCCTGCCCCAATGTGGAAGAAGGTGGCCTGGCCTTCAGTTCAAGTCCTCAAATTGTGGAGCAGGTGGTGAAAGCCGTACGTCCTGCCACCCAAAAATTTTTGATTGTGAAACTGTCTCCCAATGTGACCGATATCCGCAAAATCGCTCAGGCGGCGGAAGAAGCGGGAGCCGATGCGGTATCGCTGGTCAATACCTGTGTGGGGATGGCGCTGGACATTGAAACCCGCAAACCCTTCCTGGCGAATGGCAGTGGCGGGTTGTCGGGACCGGCGATCAAGCCGATCGCCCTGAATATGGTGTATCAGGTAGCCCGGACGGTGAGCATTCCCGTGATCGGCATCGGTGGAATTCGCACGGCGGAGGACGCGCTGGAGTTTCTAATGGCCGGGGCCTCGGCGGTTCAGGTGGGCACCGCCAATTTTTTTGATCCCACTGTCACCATCAAAATTATTGAGGGAATTGAGCGTTGGTGCGCTGCCAGGGGAGTTAGTCGTTTAAGTGAGATTTCTCCCGGTAAATAGGCGGTATTAAGGGATATAAACTCTGGGAACCCGTCTGCCGACCCCACACAGAATTTCATAGGAAATGGTTTCAGCCAGGGCGGCCATTGCATCGACTTCGATGGTTTCCTGTCCCTGCCGGCCGAACAGCACCACCTCGTCGCCTTCCTGCACCCCATCAATATCGGTAACATCAACCATACACATATCCATGCAAATGGTTCCCACCTGAGAAACTTTGTGACCCCTGACCAGAACCTGCATCTTGTTGGTCAATATTCGTTCCAGGCCATCTGCATAGCCAACCGGGAGGGTGGCAATGAGGCTGTTGCGCTGGGTAACGAATTTTTTACCGTAACTCACCGGTGTTCCCTTGGGCAGTGAGTTGATTGTCAGTATTTTGGTTTTCCATTGCATGACCGGTAACAGGGAAAAATTTTTATTTTTAAGGGTCAAGGACTCCACCACAGTTGCCAGGCCCTGAGTGGGCAGGGCGCCGTACAGGGCTATTCCGGGACGCACCAGATCGAACTGGCTCTCCGGAAATTGGAGCAGGGCCGCGCTGTTGGCGCAATGGGCTAAAGGGATATTAAACTTTGCCTTTTTTAATTGGTCGAGGGCGGACTGGAAGCGTTCAATCTGGTTCTGGGTGAAGGCGGGGTCTTCGTCGTCGGCGGATGAAAAGTGCGTGAAGATCGACTCAATCCTGATATTTTTAAAACCTTGAAGGTATTCGACAAGGCCGGTGATATCATCCGGAGGAACGCCGAGCCGTCCCATTCCGGTATCAACTTTCAAGTGAACTCCCACTTCCTTTCCCAGTTGACTTGCCCGCTGCGAAAGCATTTTGGCCAGCGACCGGCTGTACAGGGTAGTAGTCAAATCGTTTTGAATCAGATCATCAACTTCGTCCGGTAAGACTCCGACCAGCACATGAATGGGTGCGCGGATGCCCTGTTCCCTCAGTTCGATCCCCTCGGCCACAATGCCCACGCCCAATGTATCTGCCCCGGCTTCGAGCAAAGCCTGAGTGCAGGGCAGGGCGCCATGACCGTAAGCGTTGGCCTTGACGACGGCCATCATTTTCACGCCGGGTTTCAGCAGAGAGCGCAAAGCCTGCGCATTGTGCTGAAGGTTGGATAAATAAATTTCCGCAACCGTGGCACGGTGTAAACCCGGCAGGTGGGTGGATTGAATTTCTATTGAATCGGAAATAATGATCTCCTTTATTCCCTTCGGGTGCGGCCCGTGGCCGAGGTCCGGCCCATCACCGTGGCTTTCCCCGCCGTTCGAACCGGTCGACACGACAGGAAAGCGTCGTCTTTAACGGATTTTCGTATCTGGTAACCCCGGTCGCTGTAGAAATTGTAAGCCATGGCGTTGATGCCGCTTTCCTCGATACACCAATAGGTAAATCCGCAGCCTTCAGGAAAGACGTAATCGAGGTGAACAATGTCTCCGTTAAAATCGGAATTTTTACTGTCGTGGTCGTACAGATTACGGCATTCCTGACTTTTGGGCAGGCGCCAGTCTTCGTATCCTGCAAATTTTTTCTCATTCAGTCGGGCGACAAACTTGTGGGCCCCTTTCCAACTGCACCATTTTCCTCTTTTCTGATAGCTGTCCACTTTAAGCCACATCAATTTATATTTGGTATCGGTGACGGTACCGTCGCCGTTATCAACAAAACGTTCTCCTTCAGCCATGGGTTAAATCCGTGAAAATTTAAAATTAATAGGATGGGTCGGGTCAGGTAAACGTGACCTACACATTAATTTTTCTATTATAATTCAATAGTTTTATTGAAACAAAAATTAATATCGGTGTAATGAGGGCAGGCAGGGCTTTAAAGGGAATATAAGGCGATTAATATTTCACCAATGATTTACTGTTGTAAGAAACCATTAATTTTGTGGTATTTTGTCTTCCTTAAACGATGACAAGTCTATACCGGATTTCCGGATAGCATTAATCCTATCTGAGGCAAGCGAACAATGGCTAAGATTGAAATTCAGAGTTTTTTTTTCGACCTGATTCATTGTAAGGACAAGATCATCAGCACGTTTGATGAGTTTGATGAAAAGTTCGGGGACGATGAACGAGGTTCCCTCGTAGCCGGAATTCGTGAAATGGGAGACGCTGATCTTGTCAACCTCCTGATCAATATTCAAAGAATGGCTTCCGGATACGGGCAGATTAAGGAGTTGATGGATGCAGCGGAGGAGGAAGAGCTCCGAAAATCTCTTGAGGACGACGATGACGACGATGACGACGATGATGACGATGACGATGACGACGATGACGACAAAAGCTAGCGCATTGATTCGGGAAGCTCATAAAGGTTCGTCCGAATGATTCTGATAGGCAAGCGCATTGTTTTTACATTTCTGATCATTGGAATTTTTATATCTGCTTGTGATAAGAAATCGGAGACTCTTCCTTCCCAGAAGATTTCTAAAGAGGATGGCAAGGCGATGGTCCTTGTTCCTGCCGGCGAGTTCGTTATGGGGACCGACCGTACCGATCCGGAAAACACCCACCTGAAGATTGGCACCGTCAAGCCACTTTATAAAGACCAGCATCCGGAGCATAAGGTTTATCTCGATGCATTTTATATCGACCAGTATGAAGTGACCAATCTTGAGTACCAGCGTTTTATCGAGGCCACTCAATTTCCCGAGTTTCCCGGTCACTGGGAAGATGGTAAATTTCCTGAAGGAAAAGGAGACCTTCCAGTTACCAATGTCACCTGGCGGGAGGCGTTTACCTATGCGCTTTGGGCGGGCAAACGATTGCCTACCGAAGAGCAGTGGGAAAAGGCGGCGCGTGGTACAGAGGGTCGGCTGTTCCCATGGGGAGAGGAATATCATAAGGGCTGGGCCAATATCGGGGTGGATGGCGCCAAGGCTCTGGTGACGGGCGGAAGTTATCCAAAGGATATCAGCCCTTATAAGGTTTATGATCTTGCGGGCAATGTCATGGAGTGGACTATGAACTGGTACCAGCCCTATCCGGGGAACGATTATCAGTTTAAAAAGTTCGGTGAAGAATTCAAGGTGATTCGCGGAAATGGATTTCAAAAAGGGGGGCATTACTTTTTGGAAGAGTACCGCTTCACGTTTTACCGGACCGAGGCCAGGCCTGACGAATATTTTGAGAATGTCGGATTCCGGTGCGTCCTTCCGGTTATACCGGCCAAATGATCTAATTCGTTTTGTCGGGCTTTCTTTTTAAAGGGCGCCACCAAAAGGAAGAAAAGACCACTGCCGCAAAAGCCATATCAATAATAAAAACCATGCGGGGAGTGAACCATTCCATGTATATGATTCGGTTCAACCAGGTGGCGAGAAAGGACCCTTCGTAGGATTCCCCCCTCGAAGCTTCTTCCAAAAGGGTGAGAGGGCAGGGTATTTGCAGGATCATCAGCAAAGTGATGAAGGCGAGAACTGCCGCGTGAAACAAGCGAAATCGGCGATGGTTCGTGATTATTGCCACCGGAAACCCGATAACCACGAATAAAATCACGATAAAATGCAATATTAGTAAAAATATCGCCATCGTCCGTGCCATCCCAGGGGGTTATTAAGTGTTTCGAGTACTCTACTCCAGAATGGTATTTTCCAGAATCGCTTCCTTCAGAAGGGCTTTTGATATGTTGGCGTCCACCAGATAGGCGTCTTTGAGATTGGCCTTGCTGAAGTTGGTGCCGTGAAGGTTGGACTCCAGGAGAAAAGCGCTTTTCAGGTTGGCTCCTTCCAGGTTGGCATAGGTTAGATCTGCCCCCTCCAGATTGATTTCTTCCATCTCGATACCCTTGCAGTATGAATCCTTCAGTTCACATCCAATCATTTCAGCATGCGAGAGCTTGACGCCCTTGAAGGTGCAGGAATTGAAATCGGAGAATTTCAAAATGGCACCTCTGAGATCACTGTTGGTGATTTTGGAGAATCCGAAGTCTGAACCGCGGGCATTGATTCCGTTCAGTCGCGAACTCGAGATATCGACTGATTTGGCATAAGTGTACATTAAGCGGGCAAAGCAAAGGTCGCTGTTTTGGATTTTTGCTGAGGAAAGATTGCTATGGCTTATATTGCTCCCCCGGAAACGGCATCCTTTGATCTGGGCCGAAGCAAAATTGGAACTTTCAAGCCGGGTATTTTTGAAATCGCAGTTGATCAGGGTGGCCTCTTCGAAATTCGCGTTTTCAAGATTTGAAGATGTGAAGTTGACGTTTTTAATTTTTGCGTTTTTGAAACTGGTATTTTTGAGATTTGCCTGGGAAAAGTTTATTTCAACAAGTTCCGATTTATCAAACCGAGTTTCCGAAAATATGGAAAAAATAAATGAAACCCCATTCAGGCTGATTCCCTGGAGATCGTAATTAGTAAAGTTAACACCATCTTGAACAGTGTTACTCAACGTAAGAGCAAGAATTTCTTCAATATTTGACATAGAATAATCCTGCTGGCGAATTGAAATCGTTTGTTTGGGCCGGTAACCTGAAAACTGGGGATTTCTCCGATTTATTTTTCAGCATGTGGTGATTCTTCTGTGGTTGTGGACGATTTTAAATAGCTCATGATATAGGTGTTCAGCCAATAAAGGTTCATGGTGTCTCTACGGCTTCCTGGCACGAATACTTTCAGGAAGCTGGGATTGTCCAGTTCATGGTCGGCGATTTGGGGACGCAAATCTTTCAGGGCCCGTCCCATGCAATTTATACCCGAATATGTTTTGCAGAACAACTCCCCCCAGGACGTCAGATAAATAGTAACCGCACTTCGAATGCGTTCCAGTCGTCTGGTTAGATAATTCGAGTATTCTTTTTGGGTTGTGCAATCCTTGATGTTGCCAATGGTGATTTCCCGTGGGATGGGGTTCCCAAAGTCGACAATAGTAAAAACCTGTTTGATGTAAGCGTTTGCAAGTAAATCTGAATTGGAAATTTCCGCAATATTGACTTGCGCCAGAAAGCTGGACAGGTCGCGTAACAGGGTATTTAAATCCTGATCCTTGATCGATTGTTGTTCAGCTCTCAGCAGGAGGCTGGTGCTCGAATTGTACAAGCTGTTAAAACAGGTGAAGGCTATCAAAAACTGTAGGGTGGAGGCCTTTTTGATTATATTTTCCTGCGGAATAAGTTCCAGCAGAGCCAGTGTTTTTCCCCGTATCAGGTACCAGGTTCCCTTGGCCCTGGGATTAGTCTGGTGTAAGTAAAATGTCAGTTCTTTTTCGCTGGTATCTCCATCGACCAAAGCGAACAGGTTTTCAACTTTGTTGACGGTTTTTCGGTAAAAGCTGAACAGTTTTCGTCCCAGAAGGTGAGTATCCTTTTCAGTGATCAGGCTGTGGCCCGTCCCCAGTTTGGAATTGGCTTCTGATATTTTTTTGTAGGAATTCATCAGGATTTGATTCATCTCGTTACCCAGGGCTACTTTTTCCATCATCTGCCAATCGAGATAAGAATTGAGTTTTTCCACTTTTTCAGGGTCCCAGTCCCAGTCATTGATGAGTTCAATAATCATTTTCTTGTTGGGATCTTTACTGCCGTGAATCAACTCGTAACTGTTGACCTTGGAACCGGTTTTTAGATAAAAAGCTGTGCGCAGGGCGTCCACTTCGCGTTCTGTTTTGGTGGTAAAAAAATATTTCTCCACCCTTTCGAACAGGTTTTTGTAGGTATCGATTTTTTCATAGGGAATGCCGCTGAATACCTTTTTTTTGATCTCATGGCAGAGCAGGTTGGATTGAGTTTTATTGAACATGTATTCTTCGAGCAGGCCCATTTTGATGAGTGTTTTGAATGGAGCCCGGAAGGATTTGATCAGAGTCCAGATTGACCCTCCAAAAAACTCGCCCTGAGAAATATCATCGACATTGCCGGTATCCAGAAAGTCATCCGGATTCAACAGGGTTTGATTGGATCTGACCAGCTCATACAGCTTCTCATACATGCGATCGTCGGTATGCAGGGGAACAATCCACCAGAAGGGAATTTTTCCTCCCATGATAACGGCGGTCCGGTACATCTCTTCTTTTAACAATTTTGCCTGGGCTGACCCGGTGCTTTCGGAATCGCTCTCTCCAAAAATGTTATTCCGGACATCCAGGGTATCGTTGTTGAAGAAGTGGATTTCAATTTGAAAACGGTCCCAGGTCCATTCTTCAATGAGTTTCAACTTTTTGTCGAATAACTCGAGTCTTTCGGCAGAGACGCTGTTTTTGTCAACAAACAGTGTGAAGTCCAGATCGGATTTTTTACTTTGCGCGATGGAACCGGTACTTCCCATCAGCAATACGGTTCTAATAAACGGGGAATGATTTTCTCCCCCTCGCAGGATGATTTCGGGGAACAGCTTTTCCGCCGCCATCCGGCATTCCTGATTGATTTCGAAATTATAAATACCTGCAGGGACATTATCTTCAATGTAGCCTGGGAGTCCTTCCTGGTTGATATGCAGCAACCGGGGTATGAGGGTGAAGACCAGTCGGTCATTGGGAGACAAGGTCTCCAGAATGCGGTTGATTTTGTATTGGTTGTAACGCAGGAACAACTGGCGGTTATTGAACAGCGTATTGGATATTTTGGTTTTGGCGTCGTGCATAAGTTGCCAGTAAAACGGTTAAATGGTTCTTAAAATCCCTTCTTTTAATTATAAGGGTTTGGGGGATTAATACCCGATATTTTTGCTTGATTTCGCGAATGAAGAAATTTCGGGTGTAAAGCCTTTTTGTGTCGGCAAAAACCGGGTTTAGGTTATATAATTAAATGCCAGCAATGATTCGTTTGCAGACTCTCTTGAGTCTGCTCCCGCCTTATCGCGGTGAGGTTGGGCCGGAGAACAGGTCCTCTCACCCTTATTTTAAAACCTTCAACTCGCTGACTTCTGTTGGAAGAGAAACCCCGCTTACTCAAATCAAAACTGTACTGGGTGGGCATTCTGTATTTTGCTGAAGGATTCCCGCTTGGGGTCTTTTATGACGTGTTTCCGGTTCACTTCCGGCAACAGGGGGTCGACTTGTGGCAAATCGGCTTTATGAGCCTTCTGGGTCTGGCCTGGACTCTCAAATTTTTATGGGCGCCTGCTGTCGATTATTACCGCCACCACCGGCGTTGGATATTCGTCATGGACTTTCTTATGGGATTGGTCCTGCTGGCTTTTGCGATCATCCTGGATTTCGGCCCCTGGGTATGGCTCGCTATCGGATTGTTCACAATATTTTCGGCGACCAGTGATATCGCTATTGACGGCTACACCATCGAAATGCTGGATAAGAATGAATTGGGGATGGCTAACGGTATCCGCAACGGCATGTATCGTGTGGGCATGCTGGCCGCTGGTGTGATTTTAATCCTCAGCGATTATCTGTCCTGGAGCGCAACCTACCTGGCCGGTACCGCCATTTTGTGCCTGTGCGGGGTGGTGTGTCTGATGGCGCCTAAAGAGAAACCGTACCACACCCGATCGGTCCACTCGGTCAAAGCGGAATGGATCCTTCTGATCCGGCATCCTTATGCCCTGGCACTGGTATACCTTTTTCTGCTGGGAGCGGTGCGGCTGGTGGACTGGAAACTGGATTTTTCCGAAGGACTTCCCTGGTTATGGCCGGGACTGCTTTTGTTCACGGGAGCGATTCTTTTACTGAGTCGAAGCGTGGCGCGTTCCAATGCCGAAAACAGCCAATCCTTGCGCGAGGATTTAAATGATGGGCCCATGTTTGGGGCCTTGTTCGAGCTGGCCCAGCGTCCTTATATTATTCCCATCATTATTTTTATTCTCATTTACAAGCTGGCTGATTCTTCCATGGGCTTTATGGTCAAGCCTTTTTGGGTTGATGCCGGGTTTACCGCCACTGAAATCGGGCTGGTTTCAGTCAATATCGGACTGGGTTTGTCGATTGCAGGAGGATTGGTGGGAGGCTGGTTCACCGACCGTTTTGGAATTTTCAAGGGAATCTGGATTCTGGGGCTGGCTCAGGCCGTCTCCAACCTGGGGTATGCCGGTGTCGCTTTTATGATTCCCCCCATAGGGAATGGTGTTGAGCTGGCCACAAACTACAAATTGATGATGTACGGTGCCAGTGTGGTGGAGTCTTTTACCGGAGGGTTGGGGTCTGCCGCTTTTCTGGCTTTTATGATGGCAATCGTTAATAAAAAACGTTCAGCCTCCGAGTATGCCCTGCTGTCTTCGATTTTTGCCCTCAGCCGTTCCGTCGCCGGTTGGGCCGGGGGATTCGGGGCGGAAGCGATGGGATACGGACCTTATTTCACGTTAACTTTCTTTCTGGCATTTCCTGCCTATTTGTTTCTTCCCTGGGTGAAGCGGATGCTTGAATACACCAAAAATTGGGATTAGTTTGAAGTGACCACGACCCAAATTATATATCTGCATGGTTTTGCCTCGAGTCCGCAATCGAAGAAAGCTTCGGCCTTTAAGAAACGGTTCGATGAATTGGGATTGTCTCTTTCGATACCGGACCTTGAGGGCGGCGATTTCAAACATCTGACTATTTCCGGTCAAATGCAGGTTATCCGTGAAACGATGGATGCTTTTCCAGGTAAAACCTTTGCTCTGATCGGAAGCAGTATGGGGGGATATCTGGCGGCGCTGACCGCTCAAGCCCGGCCAGATGTTAAAGCTACCTACCTGATGTGCCCGGGATTTAATTTTTTCCGAAGATGGCGGGCGGCGCTCCCGAAGAATGTTGGCAAGGAGGAAGGCGGTTCGGGGTTGATTGAGGTTTTCAATTATCGTTACAATAAAATCATGGTGCTGGATTTGGGTATTTTTGCGGATGCTGAAAAATGGCAGGAAATTAACTTTGACCGGCCTGTACCCACCCGAATTGTTCACGGCGTTCAGGATGATACGGTAGATATTGGAGAGTCACGGAGTTTTTCCCAAAATCATCATTGGGTTAGCCTAAAAGAGGTGGATTCTGATCACAGCTTACTATCTCATTTGGAATGGATTTTAGAAGATTGTATGAATTTTTTCCAAAAACAGGGGCTGATCCAGGTTTAGACTGGAGTATGGATTTTTATTAATGGGCGTCACCAGGAAATGAAGGATTATGATAGATAATTCCCCATCAAGTAATAAACGCCATTCCTTGTTACTGGTCGATGACGATCCGGAAATTCTGACCCTGTTGCAGGCCAAACTGGGGAAAGAGCCCTTTGAAATTTTTACTGCCGCTGAAGGAGAGACTGCTTTATCAATCGTTCGAACTAAGAAACCTGATTTAGTCGTTTTAGATGTCAACCTTCCCGGCCTGAGCGGATTGGAAATTTGCCGGTCCCTGCGTGGAGATAGAGCCACGCGGGATATTCCCATTATCATATTATCCGCCCGGAGCGACGAAATTGATCGCGTTTTGGGGCTGGAATTCGGAGCGGATGACTACGTCACCAAACCGTTCAATGCGCAGGAGTTGATTTTGCGCATTAATAATGTATTGAAACGCGTTTATAAAAAGGTAGCGGTCAGTGAAGGATTTAAAAGGGGAGATTTTACTGTGGATTTCCTTAAACACGAAGTGACCGTTAAAGGCCAACCTGTACAGCTTACCCTCACAGAATTCAAACTGCTTTCAAGTCTGCTTGAGAGCGTCGGTCAGGTGAAAACCCGTGAGTATCTCCTGGAGCATGTTTGGGAACATGGCGACGGCGTTTTCTCCCGCACAATCGACACCCATATTCAGAGATTGCGCACCAAACTGAAAGAAGCCGGCAATTATATAGAAACCGTTCGGGGAGTGGGTTATCGGTTTCAAGAGTAATCGGTTCTTGTAATTGGCTGGCGGATATCTCTTCAGCGTTATTCCTCGCGATTGAGTCCCTTCTACCGAAAATTGTTACACAACTGTAGCATTACCTTAATCTGATGTTAATGTATATCTCCTATATTAAGAGCATGCAACCACCAACAAATGAAGAGGTTATCATGCAAACATCAAATGTAAATCAGTCGGGGTATCCGGCGAGCGTGGGAGGGAGGCTGAAATATTGGAGAAAAGTTTCAAAGTTAAGGCTTGTAGACGTAGCCGCACTCATTAGCGTGTCCCAAGGTTCTTTATCGGATTTGGAAAATGACAAGTCCCTTCCTTCAGCAACCACACTGACGGGTCTTTGTCAAAAAAGCGACATGAATATTTGCTGGCTTCTTACCGGCCAAGGATCCATGGTCAGTAAGGATGAGAAGTTAAATGTGGAGTCCACTGCGGTCAGTGAGCTGATGAACTGGATGCAGGACAAGGATTTTCGCAAAACAGTGACTAAACTTCTCAATATTTTTGAAAAGGGTTCGCCTGAACAAAAGGCGCAGATCCGAGGTTTTATCGCCGGGGTTGAGGCGGATAATTAATAGCTAAACCTTTTTTTATTTTATCGGGCAAGGCTGGAATTCTGGGTCCAGCCTTTTTTTCCGTCCGGTAATTCTATTTCGCTCCATTGTTCCTTTTCCTGTGAAACAGAAACGAGAGCCCCTTGATGCAATTGGAACAAGGTGGTTGAGTCGGTATTCCATCCAGAGTGAATGTCTATCGTTTTTGGGAGGACCACTCCGAAATTCTGGCGGGATTCCAGATACCCTCGAAATCCGGTAGACATCAACGCCAATATCAGAAGCCCCAGGAGAATATTCCGGGCCGACCGACTGGCCTGTGTCTTGATATGCAACCAGACAGCCATAGTGACCCAAAACGCGAGGTTGAGCCAGAGCAGGGCCCTGGTGTGTTCTTTCAGGTTGAAGTCACGCGTCCAGAATAAAACCGATTCCAAAAGATGCGCTTTTCGCCCGTCCAGCTGATCCTCCGTTTGGCGGACGGCGTATTCCAGATTGGCTTCTACATCTTCATCCCGCGGCAGAAGATTTTGGGCTTTGGCGTAATTCAGAACGGCTCTTGCCAGATTTCCTGTCCGGAAATAAGCGTTTCCAAGATTAAAATACAGATGTCCGTTTGTCTTCCCTTCGGCGAGGGCCTGCTCATAAAGCTCCACCGCTTCCTGAAATTGATTTTGATTATAAAGTTGGTTCGCCTGTGTTATTTGGGAAGAAGACTCACCAAAAACCGTTCCGGACCACAGGGCGGTCATCCCCAGAAATAGCATTACTTTCAATTTCAGTTGGGTTCCGGTCATGATTTTTTCTCCAGACGATCCAGCAGATTTCTGGATTCCTGAATTAAAACCTCCGGAGAACTGGTCTCCGCCGATGCATATTGAAGCGTTTCAAATTTTTCCAGAAGTTTTTGCGTGTCCTGAACATCCTCCGGACTGAAATTTCCCTTTAATAATTTGTCCTTCACTTCGCTGGATGTGATGGCAGATCCCTGTACGTTTAAGATATTTCCGATGTATTCACGAAGGATCAGGGACAATGCCCGGACAAAATCCCGCTGATTCGAATTCAATGGAAGCGCTTCCAGTTGCTTTAATGCCTGCTTATGGGCGCCGTGGCTTCGTGAAAAGGCAATATCGTGTTTCAGCCGCTGTCTGTGATTGTAGGCCCATGCATAAACCATAAACAGTCCCGCAGGGATCATCAGCCCCAAGGTGATCCAAAGGACAGCGCTGAGGGAAAGGATATGATTATCGAAAACCTCCGGTCCGGTGTGTATTGGAAGGATATCCTCCCCAACTTTACGCACTGTATCGCTTTCTCCGGCGGCGTTCAGTGTGCCGGGTCCGATGACTTTCAAATCCGGATCACTTTTTCCGGGCAAAGCTTTCAAGGCGAGGGGAAGGGTCTCCGCGAAAACGTAATTTCTCTGGGTGGGATCAAAATAGCTCAGAGAAATGGGAGGAATTTTCAGTTCACCCTCTTTTAGTGGGACCAGGGCATAGGTATGGATTTTTTCTCCTGAAACGGACAAGCCGCCGTTGATGGGATGGTACTCGGCCTGGTCCTGGTAAACCTTTAAACTCTCCCCCCAATCGGGAGAGGGGAGTGACAGGTCCTGGATATTTCCACGGCCTGAAACGGTGATTGTCAGTGTGGCGGTATCTCCCACTTCAACTTCTTCGCGGCTCAATTGGGAGGAAATGCTGAATTCTCCCACCAGATTGGAAAAACTTTCAGGACGATTGATTTCTGGCAGGGGTTGGACATTCAAGGTAACAGCTTTGGTTCTCAGGATTTTGTGTTCCAGACGTCCAAAATTATTGAAGATCGATCCCTGCCCGAATGGATCAAACCGGTCCTGGGGTCTGCCATTACGAGACCGGTCGACCTGATCGAGTTCGATAACTGTCGCCGGAATTTCCACCTTCCCCGGACGCAAGGGAAATAAAGCGGTTGGAAGTTCATAAGTAAGGTACCGGACACCATTGACTATCCGGGTGTTTTGGACAGGTCCCTTTAATTTTTCCTCACGAAACCCCGGAAAATCGGTGCCTACCTTTAAGTTTCTGATTTCCACCCGGTGATAAATTCTCAGGGTTGCCGTCACTTGTTCCTGAACATAAGGTTTGAGATTGGAAATCACCATCTCCGCAAATACATCCCGTGAAGTGCCGAGCACTGCCGAAGGTTCCCTGACCACCAGAGTGATGGGGGCGGTCTGATATTTTTTCCCATCAACTTCAACAGTAGACGGGTCGATGGTGAAGGTTCCCGTTTTTCTGGGGAGCAGGATAAAGTTATAGGTGATGGAGGAAGATTTTTTCCCATTGATGATTTGAAAAGAGGACGAGGATCCCCGTGAACGGACGGTAAAATCAGGAAGCCGCGGCGGTTCCGGCTGGGAGGCGCTTTGCGTTCCTTCAATCCGGATGGAGAGGTTTACGCTGTCTTCGAGAGTGAGTTCCCGTTTGTCCACCGACGCGGTGACTTGTACTTCCTCCGCCCAGGACATTCCTGTGGTCATGATGAGGAGTGCCGTTATCCAGGAAAAAAGCGCGGCAATGAAAATTCCGGAGTGCTGATTTTTATGTACGGGAGGTTTACCAGTCTTTGTCATGGTCTGCGAACATGTCTTTCATTTCTCCCTGCATCTGGCGCCGGGTGATGGATTTTAGATCTTCGGAAAGCGAGCCCAGCCAGCGTTCGGCTTCTTCCGGCGACATTTCAGTCATTTCCCGGAGAGCGTCCGCAACGGCTTTTTCATCTTTGGATGCATTATTCTCCGCGGACCCCTGACTGGAAGATGATGAAGGTTTCTCAGGAGTATCGGGTTGATCTTGAGGATGTTTTTGCGCGGTTTCCTGTTTCTGTGAATCGTCAGGCGGCCTTTCCCTAGAGTCCTTCGACTTTTCTTGCTCAGAAGGAGGATTGTTGGCCCGGTCGCTGGTGCCCTGTTGCTTTAAAATATTTTTATCGCGTGGGCCGATCCGTCCAGCCGCCTGGGCATTTGCCTGCTGTTTGCGCGTCCACTCCAGATTAAATTTGCTGTCCATGTCGTTGGGATTCAGCTCCAGCGCTTTTTTATACGACTCGATCGCTTCATCCATGTAGCCCATCCGGTAATAGGCATTGCCCATGTTGTAATAGGATTTCTGTTTGAGCGGAGGAGGCGTCTCTTCACCCAGAGCCTTTTTATAGGCTTCTACCGCTTCCTCATAGCGGCCTAAACGATAATTGCTGTTTGCCAGGTTGTACGTCACTTCGGAGTTTGCGGGCGACTCCAACTGGGATTCCTGAAACTTCTCAGTGGCCTTGTCGAACTCCTCCCGGTTGTAATGGGTAACTCCCTCCCGCGCTGCTGAATCGAAGGAATCGGCAAAGACCGGGGCAGGGAGAATCATCATGATCCAAATGAGATAGAAAGCTATATGAGAATTCGCGGGTAAAAATTTCATTGCAGGAAGAAACCCCTTATTTACAGAACTTAAAGAACAGATTGTACCATTTTAACAGGATCGGTTAAAAGCAACCGGCAAGCTCCGTTCTCGATCCATATTTTCACGCGAACAGCGAGATTGCCGGTCGGGGGTTGTATTGAAATTAACCCTCTGGTTTAATCTCAATTTTTTTGCTCTCTTTGACTGCTTTCTCCGATTTTGGAAGGACGATGCTCAAGACGCCCTTTTTAAAGCTGGCCTGCACCTGGTCTTTTTCCACTTCCATGGGAAGAGGAATGGACCTCTGGAAGGTTCCATAGGAGCGTTCCATCCGGTAGTAATTGGGTTTCTTTTCCTCTTTTTCCGCCTTCTTTTCTCCCTTGATTGTCAGCACTTCATTGGAAATGGAAACGTCGATATCCTTTTCGTCCATTCCAGGAAGTTCGGCGGTAACCTTGAACTCCTTGTCGGTTTCGCTGACGTCCATTTTCGGATAGCTGGCGGATATTTCCGGCATATTCCATTTCATCGGAGACAGACTGAACATGTTCTCGGAGAAATTATCAAACAGCCGGTTCATCTCTTTCTGAAACTCAGCAAAGGGATTTCCGGAGTCTCTTCTTGATAAATCACTCCCTTTTCCAAAATTCCACGGAATTAATTGATCAAGTCGCATAACGACACCCCCTTTCTTTATGATTTAAGCTTATCCTGTTGCTACCTTACCCATAATTAAGATAAAACGCGGATTGCCGAAGTCAAGGGAACGACAAGAAAAATAAAGAAAGTTATATCATTGATCTGTGGATATTTATATTTAGAAGGGGAGGCTGGGGCTGGCACCGTAGTGGGGAGGAAAAGAGAGTGGGAAGTTTACTTCCCTGAATAGAAGAGGGGATTCCCAATATGGGAATCCCCTTTAATGTCAAGTGTCCGCTTTTGGGATTAGCGTCGTTCACCCATCAGCCGGAGCATCATAATGAACAGGTTGATGAAATCCAGGTACAGCGACAGCGCACCCCGGATGGCTTCCTTGGTGTCTTCATCGGTGCCTTCGTTGCCCAGAATGTTCATCTCCTTAATTTTCTGGGTGTCGTAAGCGGTCAGTCCGACGAAAATCAGAATTCCAGCATAAGTGACAATCCAATAAATCGCGGAGCTCTGCATAAACATATTTACGATGGATGCGAGGACGATGCCGATCAAACCCATAAAAAGGAAACTGCCCCAGGAGGTCAGGTCCTTCTTGGTAGTGTAGCCGTAAAAACTCATCGCTCCGAACATTCCGGCCGTGACCATAAACGTGGAAGCCAGAGAAGCGGTAGTATAGAGGAGGAACAAAGGCGCCAGAGTGATGCCGTTCAATCCTGCATACAGGAAAAAGACTCC
>Ga0224501_10000883_pt1 | contig 23202 bp, 22 predicted proteins | sample SF_Oct11_sed_USG_4_FD_169105 | JGI IMG/M metagenome (GOLD analysis project Ga0224501, IMG submission 169105) | Sediment microbial communities from San Francisco Bay, California, United States - SF_Oct11_sed_USGS_8_1 | ecosystem: Environmental > Aquatic > Marine > Sediment | place: USA... | reverse complement strand
ACGGGTTTAACTTGAATCGCTTTTGCTGTATGACGTCAACTCCTACGGCGGACTCTAACTGGACTGTATCTTTAAAAAGAGTTTTTGATTTGGGCACGAGGTTGAGTTCGAGATAACCGACTTACGTTTTGTTGGAGTTGCCTGAATCCCATCGATGTGCAAGTTTTTTTGAGTGCCATCCGCTTCAATAGCAAATATTTCATCTGTGAAAACGATAGTGCAGTCATTCAATGGAGCAAGATCTTCACTGCAAAAACAGAAAAGAAAGTCAAATGAACTTCTAGCAATCCGAGACTGTAAACAGCACACTTGCGACAGCGTGTAAAATAAAACCTACGATCCCTTTTTGGTAGTAGCTGTAGGGCTGCTCACCCGAAATAAACTGTGGCGTAGAGCTCCTTGCTGGTTCTGGTCTCTTTTTTCCCAGTCACTAGAGCATCATACCAGTACCCACGATGCTTCGGGTCATCCATGTTAAAGTTTACCATCACTGTATCGCCGTTTTTCACTTGAGAAAGCGGGATGACCGTTCTAGCACGAGGCCGAATATCTTGACTGCGAATTTCCATGTCACCATCTTCTTCATATCTACAATCCGATAATTGAAAACCAACTTCTTTCATATGGATAACGATACTAAGCCAAAGGGCTTGTTTCTATGATGATCCTCGGTAGAACTCATGGATAACATTATTTCTTTATCTATATGTAATGAAGGGGAATTAGCAAGTTGGAAATAGGGCCACAAACAAGCCCAGGGTGCTCTCCACTAAGCCATGGTTTCCCCATAGTCAGTCACTGAAGTACTAATGGGGATATAAATCCTAACTGGTCATCTAAACTCCTCATGACGACATCAGTTCAGTTCTAGGTTATGGGTCAGGTAACAAACCTCAAATGGCTGAATTGACTCACCCTTCCCATAAAATATTGTAAACAAAATCATCGGCAGCGGGACGTCGAGGGAACGCATCTGTCGCTGTGGCTGATTTTACTTTAGAGTTCTGCTCCTCGCTGGCCTTTGTGATTTTTGTAATGGTTGCCTCTAGCCAGGAACCCAGACTTGGATCTCTGGCATCAACAATGTCACCAAGCTAAATGACAAAGATAAGTCAATCCCAGGATGCAAAAACAGTTTCCACACCTGATGGCTCAGTGGCCAAGTGAGTGACATGAGGTTAAAGGAAACCACAATCGTGGATTCCTGTAGGTCCGTTTAAAGCTCCTATGCCATACAAGTAGTGGCCACCGCCTGTTGGACAAATTTAGAAATCGATGTCCACATCATAACTTCATGAACAACTCTATTGAAACCACACTCAATTTTAAAGGCTAAAACATATGACGCTCTTCGTTGTAAGACGGGGAGATCATTGCATTTTAAATTTCACAGGCCGGGAAATCAGTCAATCAGAGGGGATGATACACTGATGGAGGGCAAGTGACACCTACTTTATATGTGCACCCATCAGGGGAGGTTTGAGATACATCTGCAGCGGGCTCGGACACTGTGTCTTCTTTGGGCTAAAACAACAGTATAGTAAAGTCGAGCAATTGGAAAGAGGGAAATGCCACACGCTGATGGTGGGATGTCTTGTATAACCTCTTCACTGGTATGGTGAAGCTGATGAGCTATATACTTGTCATTATTCTCATTATTTACAGCCTGGTAGTGAGCACTACAAGCAGGTCAGTACCAATGCTCCATATCATAATGAGATTTTTTTAGCTAGGGTTAATGTGAGGAGCTCATACTCAAGCCAGGGTTGAACTTGAGGATTGATGAAACAACTCAGCATACCACACTGTTATGATACCAACAGGATACGAGTCACTCTGCTCACCCATGAGCCATACCTCAATGTTCTCTTTGTCTGAACTACTTCCTTTGTCCTCTTTCTCTGGTGATGTTGAAAACTTAGGCGCTATTGGCAAGGTTTTCCGAACCATCAACTGTACGAGATCATTTTGTCGTAGATCATAGTCAAAGAGTGTATGCCCATCCTCGAGCTAATAACAGAATCAAATTCAAATAAATAAGCAAGACCTCACAAGACAGTCAATGAAGGAGTCATTTACTGGGAGTAATCAAATCAGTAAGCTCTGCAGCAAATCCCTGACAAGTGGACGATGAAACTTTGGAAATTGGCACATTGCGTGACTTGCCTAGACAACGCGCTATTGCTTTTGTTTTGATATTGAACATGTCATTGTGAATAGGATGCATGTAATTGCAATAATTGACTAAGCTACTCGGTCATTGTCGATTTTGTGAAGTGAAGACTGGGTGAATGTATATTAATAATCATAATGTCAAATGTGAGCATTCAGTTTCAGTTTCAGCAATCATTGAATCTTTCAATCCAGTATGAGTATGACCACGCTCAGCATGTATGACCGTATCGTATGATGATTGACAGTAATTACTAAATTAGTTATTTACAATTTGAATTTAGATTTTATTTTTACTTTTAGTATATAACTATAAGTATGACTATGAGTATGACGAGTATCAGCCTGACTATCACTATGACTGAGCATGAATAATAGTATGACTGAGTGAGTATGACTTTCGCCACGATGAGTATGACTGAGTATCGTATTGTGTGACTATGCCAGGAGTATGACTATGAGTATGACTGAGTGAGTCCTAATCCATTTCAATCTTTTAAATTTACAATTTACTGAGTCAGTGACCGTGACGAGTGACTCAGTCAGTCAGTGAGTGATTGATTGATAAAACTGAAACTAACCTCTAACTGAGTCACTAGTCTAGACTAGTCAGTGAAAGGTATATCAATGATCATATGATGAAAAATTGACATTTGGCATGAGTGGTGGATATGTTGGGCACACATTGATATAGACGTTTTTGACGCACTAGTCTCTATACCCATGATGCCATGGGCATGGGTGAGCGCGAAAGAGAAGCAAGAAAATAAAAAACGCGAATACGCACCTGCTTTCCTCGGTAGAACAGTCTTTGCTGTTCTGGTTGAGCCTCGAATTTGTCCACGAGTAGTTTTCTCAAATCCTCGACTGTAGTGAGCTTTGACAGTCCATCTATCCGATGGAGCAATTTAGCATCCATGGTTCGGACCTGAATCCACATGATGTAGCACTAGAAGTCGTATAGTTCAGCTGCACGACGAAAACCTAGCGATAACTAACTTTCATCCGCTGGCAGAGACCCACACAGTGACACACACACATGCGCGCCCTTTGGCGGGAAACAGCGCTTATCGAGGTTTTCACATTGTGGCGTCTATTTAGATACAAATATCAAAGCTTTAGTATTAACCCACCAGAGCTGTATTATATTTAAAGCCCACTCAATAAATTAAATGAAATAAGTAAAAAATCTATCGCTGCAACTTTTATCTTTCGACCTACGGCATGGATCTTGTTTTTTCTTATTCAACGATTTGAGATATCTGGAGCGGAGTCCGTGTTCCAACGCGATCGTGAGGAATTTTGGCTTCCTGGTGTCAGGTGGGGCTGGACTGGGTACGTACAGTTAGAGAAAGACAACTCCACGACTAGATATGTCTGCGTGTGGATCATATCGCCATCCTCTACGGCTCCATAAGTCTATAACTCTATAGTCCGGTGGCTTCTGGTGTGGCACATGTGTAGCTATCAAATAGGAAGGGATGCATGTGGGCTATGGAAAAGGGCATGATTGAGGGTAGGGTAGAGATGGGATACAATAGCTGTGGGAGTGGATAACACTCAAACATGTGCACACATCCTATATGGGCATCAATCGCTGACCTTGTAGGCCTGAGACTTGTTTCGGAATAGTAAGAACCGCATGGAGAGATTCTGTAACTACCCCATCACAATAAGAAGAAACACAAGAATAAAGGGCCTACCACCTGATGGTTGGTAAACTGTCCCATTGGATCGAAGCACAGACATATACTACTTATTAGAAGAAATCCATACTAGTTGTATATGGGCCATTGAATAATGTTGGAGCACAATGAAACTACATGCATGATCGTGTCCTTTATTCTACCTTATTCCACCCATGCTGCAATGTTAACAGACGCAATATCTATTTGAGCAAATATCTGAACACAGTAGTGTAGTCCCGTTACTGAAATGTATCAGGATCTAATCGATTACTGAATGGCTAGTTTGATGACACCTTACATAATACACATATCATGACTAGAACAATAACAAATTTGGGTGAGAGCCACTAGCCACTGTATGGTCTGTACTCTCCAAGGCATTACAACAACTGTTTTATACGGGGATAGTGGGTTATAATTTTTTTCTACATCTATATATTAGTCTTGCATGGTATCTTTGTTGCCTATTAGGAGTGACCATGTTAGGCTACATGACCAACAAAAAATAAATATGCGATCATCCATAGAAAAAGACAAAGAGCATTTCCATGCAGAGACGTACTGCTTCTATCCCACCACCCTTTCAGTACGTCGAAGAGCCATATCAACAGCTTACATCCATGCCTTGGTACTCAAGGGACCTAGTCTCGGGGTTTGCCCTAGAAAATCCTCAATGATACTGGGACATAAAACTCACCAACTTAAACGTATTGAAAACTTCTGTTTATAAGTCACATCTTAGCCAGGGCTGAATTTAGCCAGGTGTCCTCTGAAGAGCCAAGTCACTGGACTAGTATGCATTTGAAATTGTCTTCTTTTGTCTAAGGCCCCTCGTATTGAGAGTTGACCAATAAAGGATTAGGATAATTGCTCCCGGATATGGTAGCTAAACCCTAAAGGGCTCTGCCGACTACACGGGCATCGTGTATCCTTCCGATCATCCAGAGAGCTTGAACAAGAGCACTGGCCTAAAGGGTAGAGGATCTACCCTAAATCCAGAGACGTCTACTAACAGTATTATGTATACCTTCCAATTTCCGGCTTGCGCAAGATTATACCTTTGAAGTTTGATCGTTTGCAGATTAGTAAAACAAGAAAATAGAAATAAGTGAGTAGTGACAACAACTTATCTGTTCTCCCACTACAAACCAAGTTTGAATTTATTCACTTCAGTTACCCGTTAGGCGTTACCGACTTAGTTAGTCACTTGACTTACAGTTACAGTTACACTGTTACCGTTAATCAGTAACACTAACCTAAGTACTAACTCTGAGTCTGACGGTTAGTCAGTGTTACTGTTACTACTTAGTTACTGACTAGTGACTGAGTTAGTTAGTTACCACTTACAAGTTACTAGTTAGTTACAGGTACAGTTACTCAACCCTGTGAGTGTGCGTGTGACAAACTCAAACTCAAAGGCCGCTTAAGTTTACTAGTTTACTTTATCATTTGTTTACTTTATTATAATCATCATCATCATGATATTGATAATCTCTCAGTCTCATTCTCTGTTAGTGTTACTGTTAGTGTTACTGTTAGTCTGTAGTGTAGACGTAGTACTAGTAGACGTAGTGATAGTCTGGTGTTGTTACTCACAGTTACACTCGACACTGACTGAGGCATGAATTACTCACTGGTCACTTGACTTATGTTACTAACTAGTAACTTACTGAAACTACTCCGTTACTGTTAGTGTTACTTACCCTTCCGGTGTTAGTGTTACTCCTACTCTACTGTCATTCACGAAATAACTTATTCAGTTAATGAGTTATTCATTGTAATGTTACTGTCGGTGTTATGTTAATTGTTACTCACTCAGTCACTGTTGTATGCTGACTGTTGTTAGTAACACTGTGTGCTGTTACTACTGTTACTGTTAGTCGCGGTAGTCCACCAATGAGTCAGTTAGTCACTACTAAGTAACTAAGTAAGTTTAGTAAGTCAAGTCAGACTCTGGTCTGACTCTGAGTGACTGGGAGTGTGAGCAGGGACATGTCATATGTCACTGGTGCGAGTGACTCTGTCAGTGACTCAGTGAGTCTCAACTCTCATCACTCAGTTACTCAATGATCAGCGTGGTCACTGACTGACTGAGTCACTCACCGTCACACTCAGAGTATCACGCTGTCAACATCTCACACTCACAGTCACTCTGAGTGACCTACTGGTGTGGTGTGACTGACTGATTGTGATATGCTGATTCACCAAGTGATGCAGTCAATAGTCAACGAGTCACTCACTCTACAGCGAGACTCAGAGTCACAATCATAATCGCAGTCAAAATGTTGACAGTGACATACACTCACAGTCAGTGAGTCACCCAATTCAGTCACTCACTTACTGTCACTGGCAGTCATTGTCGCTCACAGGGACACTCCCAGTGTCACTTACATACATACAGTTACAGTCAGTCACTCTCACATGCCACATAGGAGTTTTGTGCTCTACCACTCACATTATTAGTGGTTTGGTGATTCCGTACTTCTAAACCCAAGAGATAGTTCTGTGGGCCCATTTGCTAACAATGTATGAAGCGATTAGAGGCAAATATTACTCGCGGAAAAGCAAGCTGAAGTTCATCCTTTGAACGTATAATCAGTTTATTCCTAAATATTGTAGACACGTGTAGCAGATGTCCACTGTCCATGTAGATTCACACCACATTATCTCGCTGTAGAGTGAAGACTTTGCAATAACAAAGAAAAATGCAGTAATCGTTCAGCGGATAATATCTGACTATGTCAGACCTAAAGGACAACCCGTTTACCGCGCTTTTTGGTGGTGCCGGTGCAACGGAAGCTTATCTCAATGGTGAGTTTGCTCAGCAATATAGTTTTTTTAAGCGTCATCTCATCAGATACGGGAAAATTTTGTTGTCCCTCTGACTGTAGCAATATAGTTACTCTCCGGGTTGAGTTTGACAGTCAATTATTTGCTGTAGGGAGGCGGGCCCAGGCAACAGAAGTAAAAAAGCCTGATGCTCACGAGATACTGCAGCTAAGCTATACTTTGGAGAAGGTATTCTTGGTAACTCTTGATAAAGGTACTCGTATGATGTCATTATTGCCGTCATTGGCACAAATATATTTTAGGAACTTTCTGGTGTGACCTGGACTGGCTGCATATTTCTTTTGTAAATTTAATTTCGTTTTAATGGGGTATTTGGCTGTCTTGTTTAGCGGACCTCATTAGTCTGAAGTTTGTTGGGAGTGGTAGGAGCTGGAAATTATGTAAGGACCCCATTCTCGCAGTGGGTGCTCCGCATAACTAGGATTTGAACCCTTGATCTTTCGATCTGAAGCAAAGCACTCCAACTATCCCACTATTCCGCTGTCGCTATTTTTCTTAAATAGTAACTATAAGTTACATTTAAGTATTGGGGATAGCAGGCTTAGCTGGCACTCTGAATTTCCTTGACTGACTCACCATCTCGATCACCATGGCACCGATTCGGTATCAATTATTGATGTACCGAATTGGTGAGACTGGCTGTCTATTATAGACACGCAATTCCAAGCCGCCTAACCAATGAATGGTAGCGTCATTTTATGATGTCCGATTATTCGTGTTTTGGTTGTGAATTGTGATTATTCTATAAACCGTACGCATATCTGCTTACAAAATAAAGCTGTTTTTCAAAAAGGTTCAAGCGGATAACATGCGTTAATCCACACTTTCATCAATTCACAAAGCCCCTCAAAACCAATCTGCCTCTCACTGCCAATATGGTTTTATCGGTAGATGGCTTGCCAGACCCAGCCCGTCCTGGCTGCTGTGTTTTCCTGTCAGAGCTTCACTCATCACTCGATAATCAGGACTGGCTTGACTTTGAGAATGTTGCTCAGGTAATAACTAATTTATAAAAGCCTTCCGGTCTGTGACATAAAGTTGCGAATGGAAAGGAATGATCCCGTTTTTACCCATTTTTTCTATCTTCCAGAAAGTTAGAGACAACTGGGGTGGATTCGCCTGCTAGATAACCCCTTACTTGTAACTGACAGTTCAGCACGCTTTTTCTTGAATTCACACCATCAGTCTCCCGATTGCACTCCATGATCTAGATATAGGTAAACGTTGTCCCTTAGCCAGTGGCTGTGTGGGGAAATGGTTGTTAGAGAACCAACTGGTGTCAGCAATGGTGTAATTGAGCTGGGTGCCATACCCCCCTCCAGTGGTTTAGATTTGCGGATTAGAGGTGTGTAGTTGTTATTTAGGGTATGCCATAATATTATGTCCGTATGTCCAAAACGATGGGTTGAGTTGGGAGTTATGTTATCCCAGTTTTCAGTTGACCATTGTTTTGTAGGCTTTATTTGAAAGAACTCTGCTGGTAACCTCAGATCTCAATAAGAATAAACTGATAACCAACAAAGTGCCCAAAAAGACCCCTGGAGTCCTGGAGGCTAGGACTTTTTACTATCTATGTCAGTGCTACTGCAGAGCTAACACCGTAAGAAATGAGGTAAGGTATTATTTTTTATAATGAAAAGATACGACACTCGGGTCCAACTGGGAAGCGAACGCTAAAAACAACTACTCTACTGTCGCAAGGTTGCACTAAGCAAGTTTCCCATCTGCAATCTGTCCCTCTTATGTAAATACCTCTCTTCCAAAGTTTGGCAGCAGTGCTGCCTGGAAAATCAGTCCCCCATCTGTAAAAGGTGTTTGTTGTTTCATAGCGAATTGATTCAGTGACGACCCGACCCAGCTCTACAATTACTACTGCCAATTTCTGCACTGGTCACAGATAGATCCTAGATGATTTCAACAGACTAGTCTGTAATATACTCATAAAAATTTAGTTAACCTAAGTTTAGAAAAACTCTTCTCATTACCCCTATGCTTGCAACAAGCAAGGAGAAAACCTGGCAGCGGAAGCTGTGTAGGGTGAATTGTGATTGTTGGAAAAATTACATTGGAGTCATTGGCTAGAAAAAATGTACAGTTCAATCGATGGTATTGTTAGCCTAATGTTCTTGCTGTCTTTTTTAGGATTATGCCCAAAAATGTAGATCAATCATTTTGGAGTGTGCGAACACCTGCCTGCAGCAGCCGGATTTATATCCAGATGATGTAGTAAAACAGATGACCAACCTGTTTTTTGAGGAACATTTCGCAGGAGGTTTGTGTGGCTACACTTTTTAGCATGCTATCTATATCAGTGAATAAAGCTGCACACTCAATCACAACAGACTTTCTGTACAATCCTCTGCATTTAAAATTAGATGATCTTTTGCATAGATAGTGTCACCAAACCTGAGGCTTTTTTCCAGGATAGCTCTTGGTATGCATGATAGAGAAGATAACTTTTGGCGTTTGTAGACGCTAATGTAATTCTTGGATTCCTGGAAGCTACCTTTACGAAGGTGTACAACTCTTCAGACATGTTAGTTCTATGCTCAGTACTCTATCCTGTGCTCTCTCGACTGCACCAGACTTTGATTAAAGGCTGTCTCGGCCAGATCTGCTTCGATAATGATGCCTCCTCATGTATACAAATGTTAGACTTCTTCTCAAGGACTCAAGTACTTGGGGAGGTGAGTTGCAAACCCCATAGAATTCTCAAGAACTGTGTATTTTTATAGGTGAACTATAGAAATTTTAATATACCCACATCTAGGATGTCCTTCGCCTAGGTAGTCTTTTTACTCAACCATTTGCTGAACACAAGATCCAGTGATCAAGATTGATTGGGTCATAGTGGTGTTGTTGAAATGGTAGTTTAGTTGTTGGTTGGTGTCTTTTTGGTAATTTGGTGATGTGTTCGCTTTTTAGGTATTGCTTGCGTATACCAACACTACCTCACGCTCAGCTGTGACCTATGAGAAATCTCTACTAGGCTGTGTCTTCAGTAGCAGCATTGCTCCTAATATATTCTCCCAATCAGAATTATTTACGGATCCATCCAAGATGACCCGGCCGGAGCTTGACAGAGCGGAGAACCTTGCCTTCTCTGTGAGTAATGTTGTTACCACTCTTGGTGCGAAATTACGGAGTGGTTATCAGCCCAACCCTGCAGACAGTGCTATTGAGTTATTATATCATGAAATGGACAACTCCAGCCATGAATGCAGCGCTTTTGGTGCTCCTAACCAGTGACCCTGTCACTATCCTGGTTAATGTAATGAGGAGTTGTGCTCCCATCGATAGCATGGAAGCACAACTGGGTCTAAGCTGTCACCTTTATAGTTTGTTTGGTTATGACCTCATAACTAGACCAGTGCTCTAGCCTCTCTGACCTTGGTGTTGATGATTTCCTGTCCAAAAGTGCAGCAAATTTGGTAAGTTTCACAGTTTTCGATTTTACTCTAGCAGCTCTAGTACCCCTTATTCTAACTTTGTTACGCTCAAGGGATGATAGTGTAATGATACCCGTGTGGGTTCCGGTGCTCCCAAATTTTTGTTCAGCGGCATTGATATACAGGCGAAAGGTCAGTTTTTCTATGGAAAGCCTACTATTTGTGATGTGGTGGATGTTAAATCGAGAAATCACTAGGTCCAGTAAATCAAACGTTCTGACTCTGAATAAGCCGCAACATTCGACGAAATGGCTAACGCATGCGTACCCCACGGCCAAGCCAGGCACTGACCTCTCTATGATGCATACTGCGGACCCCCTAGGAGCAAACCATCACTATGGCATAGAAGACATGATCTTATCTCAAACACATGAAGTATCTATGTGCTTGTTGGTTAACGCTTGGTGGCCATTGTGTGTCACGTTTTTCAGGTTTTCCTGAAGTGGCTCTCAATCTTTTCCAGAACTCTGAAAGAATCGCAAATCAAATAGCGGATCTGTTTTTGAAGTTGATTAAAATCTCCCCGCGCACTCGCCATCTGGTTCTCTCATGGGTTGGAGAAGTTCTACATGTCAACAAAGGTAAGAGGAGAAATAAATTAAAATTACCATCAATCTTCATCAGTGCATCAGTGAAACTAATGACTGTGTAGGCCTGCGCCTACTTGTTTTTACATCAGAAATGAGTAGTTCGCCCGTACTAATCTTATTTAGGTGTAGCGGAATAGCTGAGTGGCTCGAGTTTTTGGCTCATGATTGAAAAATCCTGGATTCAAGTCCTAGATGTGCTGAGTGCATACTGCGAGAATGAGCTTCTCACATAGTTGCTAGCTGTTACCGTTCCAACAAACCTCAGGCTTAGGTCTGTTTAAGAGGATGGCCAAGTGCCTTGGGTAGAACAGTTAAAAAAGGTATTGTCAATTATTGTGTAACTCTTTCTATTTTATGCAGGACGGCCCAAGCTGGCTTCTACTATGTCTATTCAGGGTGCGACACCACAGGATGAGTGCTCGGACGGATTCATGCTGAACCTGTGCATGGTGCTATTGAAGTTATGTCAGCCTTTCTGTCAGCCCGCCAGTCCGAGGTTGTTACGAATCAGACCAGAGTACGCGAGAAAAGAATACAAGGAAATCAATGACCAGGAGACTCATCAGCATCACAGTCTAGGTTTGTCTAGAGGTAGCAATGGCTATGTGGATAAGTACCCTGGGCTTACAGCCTTGTCTACTGCTTGGTTGTTTCACCATCATCAGGTTTGGACCACTAAATTCAATAAAGCGGGCCTACTCAATGCTCATAGCTCAGCTCAGCAAGTCAATTTTTGCCTCAACTTGTATTTAGGATACACATTTCACATGTATGGCACATCTTTGTTTCCAGGATGGTTCATAGTGTCCCCATTGAGAAGGTTCCTCTATAGTCATAAGTCATAGCATATGTGGTTCCTCCTCCCTATGTTTTTGTATGCTGCCTTTACTCTTGTGGTGAGCCTGACAGGCTAGATTCTTACTTTTCTTGGTAACAGCTTAACATGAAACGAAGCACCATAAGTGGGCCAGTATTGACACTCCAACTCATAGTGAGGCTTTTTTTTGTTTTGAGCTAGGATTGAAGTGAAGAGTTCATATTTAGGACGAAAGCCCACCATGACCGGGATTTGAACCCATCCAAGCGCCTTACCACTGAGGTATCCCCACTATGCTCACTGAATATAATGATTCTCCCATTGTAGGGTTACCGGAGGAGACATTTCTGGTTCCGCTGAGTGAGAATGACCTTGACCAGCTCGAGTTTCCTTCAGATTATAGCTTTATCTGTGATCTGTATTTTCTTACACAGCAGGCTCTCTACCTTGGTTTCCACGCTACCTTTGAAAGGTGAGCTGATTTTTGTATACCAATTAATTGAAATACAGACTAATTAATTTTTGCCATTCAACATGTACCTTTAACTGATCTGATGGAGAAAGCTCGGTCTCCTAAAATGAGCTTCAGTTGAAGCACGTCGAGTGCCAGAAGCGTTGACAACATCCCTGGTTTATTACGGTTGAAACATCAGCTTAGAACTCATGCCCATAACCTCTATGCCGAGTTGATGTCTTTTGCCATGTTTCATTATTTCCATAACAACTGATTTGCTTATATATCTCAAGGACAGGCATTTATGAACCTCTAAAAAATTTGAGTAGCTCATTCAAATTGCACTTCTTATCACTCTGTCAGAATCCGACATGCATAGCGTTACATAATGTATGGACTTAGTGGTGCTACTTGACAAGAGATTGATGTGGTATAAAAATCTTATAGTTTTTGTTGGCATCTATCCATCTGCATGGCGATAATGTGGGTCTGTCTTAAGCTAATCTTTCATGATGAGGAAGTGGTAGTGGTACTAACTGTTATCCACACTCTGGGACTTCCATTATTACAGTGATTCAAAGTAATCTTGAGTAAAAGGTTTGCTGAATACCTGTTCTAAGGGAAAAGCGTGCCCTCAGCCGAAATTGAGCTCCCATTTCTTCTACCGTCTTAAGCCACTTTTATATGAGTAAAGTTTCTGGCAAGTTGATTGAAAACTTGTCCAAAAAATGGCTCTAGAGAAAGACCCCTCATTTAAAGCCTTCCAAAGGCTTTATCAGAAAACTGTTTTCAAGTGGTTCTGTTGTGTATACTTTTTTGGCGGTTGCGGCGAGTCGACTTTTGGCCTCTGGACTTCACTGCCAGAGAGAAGTTTCCTGTCCCCGTCCACCTATTACTAGTCATAGTGATCCATACGTACATATTTGTCCTTTTTTTAGATTTATTCACTTGAATCGAGACCTCAACAGACTACAGGGTCTTTACCAGCAGATACAAAGCGGCACTGTTACTGGAATGCCCAACACTGAAGTCATCAAAGTCATGTTTGAAAATAGTAAGCTATAACTAGGGATTCTATCAGCGATCGATCGCATGATGTCACTGCTGACTCATTTTAATGCTTTTATTTTGTATTGCTACCTGTATGTGGGAGCCAGAGAAGCTCAGCCAGTTAAAGCACAGAATTACTTTCTAAGAGTTGCAAGTTGGCTTCCCAGTGCTGATGCGGTTTTTCCTTGGTACAGACTATTAGCAAACCTCTTACTCCAATTTGCTAGCGTGGTTTCAGATCACCACTGTGTAAATATTGGAGGTCCCAACCAGTGGACCAGAGTCCAGATCAGTTCACCTATCCCTTCGTATGGAGAGTAGTCGAGCTCCTGCGGGTGACATGTAAACAAATGTGTTAGGTTGACTGATACCAACCAGGAACCTGAGGGAGGAAACGGGAAACCACCTCAGTACCATCTCACACCACTATGGCATTTACGGTCATAAGAAACTCGCTTTCGGCAAAATGTCTTATAAAAAAAAACGTGCACGTGCTTTATGATCTAGATTACACATTATGACGTTATGACAAGTCAAGATGATAATTTCCTGTGCTTGCAGACATGAAGCGTTTTCTGGCTATGAAGACCGCATTGATAGATCCGTCATTGCTGAAACCAGTTCTGCGTTTCCACGTGGCTAGCTCCACATTCCTCACTCATCTAGCTTGTGGAGGGGACAACACCAAACCGTTTACCAAGCTGACCCTCCCAATCACGAACACCAGCACGACACTACTCGGCTGCATGCCTGAATACGCCATAACTAATATCACAGATGCCATGATGGTCACACGCCGGTTTAAAGACACCTACCTAGAGGTGAATGAGCTCTACTTACTGATCCTCTGGTATCACACCGAAAGGGTGTAAGTGGAGGCCCACCTCCGAGCACTTTAATCCTCGTTGGATTGGGAATGCTATGTTGAAGAGAAACTAACTTTTTCTAGGGCTTTTAATGTGACCATTCGCCATGGAACCCAGCGTGGTCTTGCACCACTTTCCCTTCTTCCACATATGACCTCTTCGTTGTAATTTTAAGTTGGCTGGTAAATACTCGTTAGTTTACCAGTTTCTGTTTAGCAACCCTAATGTTCTACCACTGAGCTATCCTGCTATTATTCTGATTGTAGGAGGTTGTGGACTTCACCGGCCATTTAATGGATTTGGTTCTTGTCTTCATGGGGAGCAGCGAGAGAGTTAGGAATCCTCATCTGAGAGCGAAGCTGGCTGAGGTTCTGGCGGAGCTAATGCCAAAACAGGATGACACCTCTATGAGCATGCAGCTGTATGTAGCTAGTGAAATGCTGGATTTCTTTAAATATTCTTGTCTGTGGAAGAAGAAATTATGCTTGTATCAGACTACCTGTTGAACAGCCATTAAGCTATTTTAGAAACTTTTCTCGCTCATTCAGTTCTCTAGATATCGAATAACTGATTGCAGCTTGATAGGAAAGCTATGTTGCGTATCTGGCAGAATCCCCTTTACGCCTCCCTTTCAGCGACCAGATGAGATTATAGTTGGCTATACTTGTAAGGCGGTGATTAGACTTTTCATGGGAGCGTAATTCCCAAAAAAATTTCGTCGTACTCTGTATCAATACGAGAACAGTAACATCTTGTATGGTAATGAATGATGGGCTCTTTCCTCTTATCCCACAGATCTGACCTAGTTAAAGGGATGCTGTTTAGTCAACATCCAAACATAGAGCACCTGGCTGAGGTTTTATTCACCGTGTTTGTGAGCATTGAGACTACTGGGGAGTCGGTGGAGTTTGAGCAAAAGCTAAACTATCGCCAACCGATGTACAGAGTTATCGACTATATTTGGAAGATCGATTTGCATAGAAAGGCTATCAAGGTTTGTCCAGGATGTTTGACCATTTTTTTTCTGAAATAGGGAGCAATAGAACTATTCATTCAACAGTTTCATGCTAAAAGGATTCGTTGACAAACTCGCCCCCAAACTAATCATTTTTCATTAAAGGCGGATTTAAAGGGCATGTGTTATAGGGTACCCAAGTACCCAAACTGTGGACTTATTAAAAGAAATTCAGAAAGCTTTTGGAGACTTAGTATGTGAATTGCACGATGCCAAGGTTGCAAACTATAGCCAGCTCCCAACAGACTGGTGGCAGATGGAAGTTGTGTTTTACTTACTTCAGATCATTCTTTATAGTAATTCGGTACGTCAGTCTATCTAATGGGCTTTTCTAAGTATGGCTCCTTGCAATGAATTTCTCGTTGTCTACAGCTGTATTTGAAGTGCTTGGGTCCAAGGAAAAATCCCCAATTTATGAAGTAATCAGTAAATTCGGCGAAGAGAAGAACCTCACAAACATAGAGGAATGTTATTATCCAGAGGTATCGGTATTCGTGGAATCAGATAAATACTTTGTGATAGACTCTATATGACGCAGTGATGGATTACAATATTCAATGAACATAAAAATCCTCTGCAAGTTTGCATTGCATTGGCATGGTGTGTCGAATCTAATAGCAATACCGCTTTTAATGAGTAAATATCCTCGCCTTTCTTTGTATACATGTACCTAAGTTCTATGATGCTACAACAAACTCTTAACCAACATTGTTGGAGTACACATCATGCTTATCATGGGCTTGAGTGTCGCTAAACCGCTGACATGAGTTGTCCTTACCAATTAGGCTTAGATTCTAAATTAAACTGTGACCAGTCAGGAGGTTTTCTACTGTTGGTTAAGACTCGTAGTACGGTGGAGTGATGCGCGCTCATGCGTGGAGAACTATGTGCCTGACTTCTCTACCGCGCGCACCAATACCATAACTTACTTTCCAGATCAAAATTACTGACCTCGATTGGCGATAGAATCAAAATGATAGTGGCATAATGCGTATATGCCTCAGTCACACAGTGCCATATTTCACTGAGTTGTGAAAATTGTCACCTTTCTGCATCACTCATTTTTTTCAGAGGCTGGCAGAAGAGGCTCTGGAAAACATTGAAGCTACTCGTCCTCCACTATTTCTCAAATTTGTCAATCTGCTAGTAAATGATGCCAACTTCTTACTGGATGAGGCGCTAGATGTAAGTGTGAAGACGTTTGGAGGCTGCCGAGGTACTATTCGCTTACTACCTGGTTGTTCTCATGGGCTCGCTCAACTTTAGTTTGATACGCATGGAACAATTTATGCTATATTATGTTATATTTCAGACTATATCTTACCATATTATATTGTTCTGTGTTGTCATATATTATTGTATCATGTCATATCATATCTATCTATTATGGTGTGCCAATTATTGCCTTCGCCCTATCTGAGTGACCTGTGTACAGTGTGTTTGGAGTGGTGGTGAGTTTGTGATCAGTGTGATCTAGCCGTGGTCCCTCATGGACTACTCAGTCATGTTTCTAGTTGCCATACGAATAGGTGTACATGTTCGCTTTAACCTACCACTTCCCCATTCTGCTGTTTGTAGTTTATGCGTCAGATTAAAGAAAAGATGGCAGAGACTGAGGCGAGGGCTGAGCCATTGGTTGGGCAGGAAGCGCAACAGGCCGAAGCTAATCTCTCTCAGATGACAATGCTTGCTAGGTCAGTGTTTAGGTTAAAAGGTTGAGGCCCTGTGTCCGTCAACTATTATTAGGAATATATTGTGCAACAACTTTACCATGCTGACTGGTCAGGTTTGGCATAGTGGAACCTGACTATACTCAGGCCAACTCCAGTCTACCAGAGCACCCGCTGAATTACTGTAAAGCAAAAGCTACAAGACCGAGAGGATGGTCATGGGACGTTGGGGGTCAGTCTATCTAAAGGCCCTTTTATAGTCACGCTGCAGCCGATCCGCCTCAGATCAGACAATCGAAATGGACACGGAAACAAACCCTCCCTCCCAAATATGACCATAAAAACCTCATCTGATTTGCCTCGGAGCTCTCTCAGACATCCGGGCGTTTGCCTCCCAAAATGTGTCCGCTCTGCTTTGGATGTCTGACTCACCAACCAATCAAATTGCTCGCTCTGAAATTATCTAGCAACGTTTGCGCATTTCTGGTTTAGTACTAACATCGTTGAAAGCCTTTCGAGTAAATGGTGGCTTGCGTTGAGACTAGGCGATCTGTAATCCCATCCAAGTACCCTGGGAGAAAAGATTGTCCCCTGTTTGCGGCTATGCTCTGTGGTCTGCTGGCTCTTCGAAATTTACACTCAGGATATTGGGAACCCTCCATGTATTCTGTCAAGCTATGCATGGGTTGCTCTCCCGCATCTCGCAAAATTATCCCCCCCCAATGTGCCATCAGTTTCAGTCTATAGTACAATATTTCAAATCCAACTTAGATTAGCAAGAGATACAGGATGGCTTCAGATATGATCATGATGCGATTCACAAATCTGAATCTGAATCTGAATATAGGGTTTGCAGGGCTTCATCAGCTATCGTCTCAGTCGGTGCTAGACAACCAATTTATTTTATTTTGATTTCACTGTTCTGTGCTATCACTTTGCCATCCAATGTAACAAGTCTCCCACACACAGGATTGTTTTGGAGCTGGGTTGAGAATCATGTGCGCACCTCATACTCCTCACTTTCACAGCAGAAGCTAAGCACGACCCTTGAATCCATCATACACTCAATTTAACACCCCAATTTATCAGCTACAGATGCTACTTTTCCAACCACTGTCTATAATACACAATAACTTAGCCAGCATCAGCGTAGACACAACTATAGATAACAACTGCAACTATGGCTTTACTGGAATATGAGTCAGTATCCACAGGACCTTGCATTGTTGCTCTCATTATCTGCGGCTAATAGATTATCCCATTCATCACGATGTCAGTGATAATGGGTGAAGGTTCAATTCAAAAGGAGCCTCTTCATTTGTCAAATGATAGAATGTTCAGAATTATTTTTATTCTTGACTCCGAAGTACTTGAACACTTGTTCCAGAGAATATTTGAATTTTGGAAAGATTTGCCCCATTTTGAAAGCACAATTTCATGCCATTATGCATTCAAGATAACCTTCTATTTTCTATGAGTGCTATAGCAACAATTTGCCAATGTGTCCCATACCAAAGACCTGTTCAAGTAAGCAATCACTGTTTTTCCAGGTTCCATAACATGGCTGCTGTTGATACAAGTCATACTCTGTCTCTCCTTACCACTGACTGTTCTCAGCTGTTCTGTCACAGTGTCATGGTGGATAGGATAGCCGCAATGCTTAACTACTTCTTACTAAAACTGGTGAGATGACCGACACCCTGTCACGCCATAAGGCTCCTCCGCGGTGGTTAGGTGACTGTGATTGGGGTTACCCTGGATCCGGCATTATGACGACATCACTGAAAATGCACAGTGCGCTGCGGCTGAAATTTTCCACTTTTTACATCGTGACCTATTGGCCTTCTGCTCAAGCAATTGAAGCTGCGGTAGTGGCTGGCTAGCTATGTACTTATCTGTCATTTCTTCGTCATTAGTGCAGATGGGCGCCCTAGTTTTTGACATGGATCTTTGTTTCCTGGGTGTACTCAGATGGTGTGTGGCGTGCACGCGCGCTCCGCGACCGGCGGCGACTAAGAGGCTTCGTAAAAACTGCATAACTTTTTGTTTAGACATGGTATTTCTCCATCTTTTGATAACACTAGATGGGGTTTTACGTTAGGTATATCTGCTCTAGTTTCATGTAATCCTTTTCACTGATGAGTTATGAAACTGACCACAAACTGACTGCTTACATTACAGTGAAAAATGACCTCTTCAAGACACTGCTGTGTACTTTTGCCACAACGAATGGTTCTCTATTTGTGATTCAGTCCTAGACACATTTTTCTTGTTTACCATGCCAAGCACAGCTCAGGGGCCTTTTGTTATGCTGCCAACCATAATACAAAACCATACCCTGTGAGATCGCCTGTGATAACGCTTTCAGCTAAACACTACAATCTTTTTTTCTCTAGACTGGGCCGAAAATGTCAGAGTTTAAGGTGAAGGACTTTGATAAATACGAGTTTAAGCCATCACGGATTGTGTCCAGTATTTGCACGATCTACACAAACCTGGCATCGAGTGACTCATTCTGTGCGTCCATACCCGCTGATGGTCGCTCCTATTCTCCATCACTATTTCCTCAAGCCGAACGTGTCCTCCGTAAAATCAACGCCCCAATCAACCAGATCCAAGCTTTCTCTGACTTCAGCCAAAAGATTAAGGTAAGAAACCTATGTCACATACCAAATGGACACGATTTTATTGAATTCACCAGGCGGTGAACTATAGCTTTGTGTCTGAAAAGTCATTCGAACGTTTTTCAGTCTCACAGTAAATAAAAAACTGAGCAGAAAGGTGATCAGTGAAAAAATTGTACCGAAAACGCTGCAATTATTCACAGTACGATAGATCGTATGGTGTATCTTTCTTGGAATTAGCCTGAAGCATTGTGCAACTGGTCCCTATTCTTCGCTTGTTGCTAGAAAGCTATATGAACTTTAAATAATCTTTTCATTCGAATCGCTTGCACGCCCATAGATGTACTAGTTTGTATACACATCTTTTGTTAGCCTTGGCCTTTTTTTGTAGTAGAATTCATAAGCCTGGCTGAGCAGCCATCCCGAAACAAAGGCATTCTGATGTTAATCCCAGTTTCTGCTTGGCTTTCGGAAAAGACATTGTTTGCTTTTGCCAATGAATTTTTGATTTGATTCTTCAATTCCATGATCGATAAAATGAACCTAACCCGATGTACTTGTGTGAATAGCAAAACGTATTTTTTTATTGGTAGCACCTAGAGAAGCAGCAATCTGTGGAGGATGATCTTGTTTCCATCGCGCCTGAGGAATTCATTGATCCTATAATGGGGAGTTTAATGCTTGATCCCGTCATCCTACCCAGCAGTCACATGATTGTAGATAAATCTACCATTGCAAGACACATTCTCAGGTTAGTGGCTGGTCCTGTTACAGTTACATGTTACTGACGGGATTGTATAGTTTGACTACCGAAAGAATGTCAATCAATATGTTGCTGCACTCACAAATTCTGGAGTCCATGGTCTCACCTAATGGCAATTAACCACGCAGTCTACTGCCCTGACATTGTTGTGAGCTAGTTTTCGTCTTTCTGTTTACTGCATTGTAACCGTATTGTTGAGCTAGTTTTCAACTTGATGTTTACCACATTGTTACTCAGACGAATGGCTATTTTGAGTCAGAAGTCTGGTAGCGCACTCATTTTGATTGCACACTCGATTCAACCAGCTTTCTCATCGTTGTAGTGACCAGACAGATCCATTCAACAGAAGCCCGCTATCCCTCGATCAAGTCAAACCTGATGGGCAGCTCAGGCAAAGGATTGAGGAGTGGAAAACTGCTCAAATAAGGGCGCGTAATGAATGAAGTCGGTGTTCATAAACCAACCGGTCGATAGTACCGTCAGATGCAGCCAACCATCTGATAGAACAATAACTTATCTTCTCTTTTTAAAGAGCAATAAATAAATGGAGCAGGATGTGAGATTGAGTTGTAGTAGGCCTACTAGTATAGTTGACCCAAGTACCTAAGTTATTGAAGAATTAAACAACTCCTGTATACGTCATGGCCATCGCAAGCTAAAAGGTCATGTGATGTAGTTTCAGTCCATCCGGAGAGGTGAGCCGAAGCTTTGCTCACATGATCAGTTTTACTTTTAGGTGTGTTCACTTGCCAACTTGTTAATATAATCACAACAAAAGGAGGACGCGTATAAACCTTCCTACGGATAGGAATACCCCAAAAATACAAAAATAATCCATGCACAATAAACTTCCGCCAGCTAGCCCAGCAACAAAACTACATGACATGGCATTGATAAAATAACAGTGACACTCACTGCTGGTGGTGGCAAATTGGGATAACTGGTCAATAAAAATATGAAACGGATTGTGTAACTACAGAACAATGGCAAAAATATTCAATGGACCCCTGAGTGGTAGAAGTTGAGGATGTGAATAAAATAGGCGATATTTATAGAATAATATTCCTGTACATGTACCTCTACATGTGGCAAGGGAAAATAGAACAATGCAGGCGTGAATATGTCATGAATTCGATAACCAACTCCATAGAAAAAACGTTGACTGGCTCATCCTGAGGACACGTTTTAGTGAACAGGTTGGCTCGGAGTCTTAACATGTGGCCACTCAACTGGAATGAGTTTTGCAGCACTATCCGATTTAGCATTTCCACTTCATGCTGTCATCCAGACTGAATATTGACTGAAACTAATGCATGCTGAAAATATCTTTCAACAAAGGTTCCATATCCTGGGGCGCGACCTGAGCCACGTGCTGTGCGGACATCTCCCCGTAGCTGCGTACATCCGTCAGTTTTAGCAACAGCTTAGGATAAAGCGTGCTCGCCTCGTGGAAGCTATATTTGCTTCTCATATACGCCTGTAGCAGCATTGAGTATCTACCCTCGGCATTTTCCACCACCTTTTTGTTGGTCAGCCCGGGCCGGTCTCTCGAGAAAAGATTTATTATCATGGCAAGCACCATGGTTGGTTTGTCCCATTTCGCTGCAGCATTGAAGCTTTCTATAAACCTCATATGTTCAGTAAATAGCTCTTCGCCCAGTCCCTGACTGATGAAGGAGATTTTGAGATATTTCTTCTCTTTGGAATTGATATCCTGTACAGCAAATCCACCCACTTTTGGATCATACTGAATGGCAGACCGCAGCACCAGTGTCTCCATGATACCGCCCTATAAAAAAGCGCCAACGTCTCTGGTTACCATCACTGTTAGTCTGATGAGTTATGCAACCAGTGGAGCAACAAGATTACAACCACTTGGCTTTCAAAGAGATTAATGATGAATCTGGCACTTTGCGAGTCAATGACCTAAGGACCAAGCCCTGAGACATTTAGAGGAGTGAATAGCATTTTGTAGCTTTTCATGACACCTCAGTCGGAGATGTCAAACATTTCTCACCTTTAGTAGCTGAACTTGATCATCTTTACTAAGAGCTTTAAATTCCGGCAGTGTTTTGACAAACTTAATCAGACGTTGTATAAAACCGTCGGCCATATTTAATACCTAAAACACCCAATATTGATATAGTTCAGTAACCCAATACACAGCTTTCCTGATAACGGAAAGAAAAGTTCATGCGGCCTTCTGATAACAAAGAGAAGCAACAACTTGATGCAATCCAGCACTGGCATTTACTTACATCTTCAGGTCGACCGGGGTCATCTGTCAGCTTATTGAATTCTGTACAGTCGATAGAATAACCGCGATCATTCATGTCCTTTTTCTCGATTTTCGGCTGCTGCTGTTGCTGCTGAGCGAGTGGGTGATTAAACATACTTCCCATAGCCCCACCCATCATATCTCCCATCATTCCTAGAAGACACACATGCACAATAGCCAGTCGCAAAAACATGAACATTCATATTCGTCATTAACCTAGGGCCGACGCCATGGTAACTAGCTACAAGTACTAACTGGTCCTAGAGATACTGTTTTAGCTCGTTTAAATATACCGAGCTGAACCACTCAAGCAGAACCACACTAGACCAGGAAGAGCAGAAAACTGCGTACCTGGCATCATGCCACTCATAGATGACATATCGTACACGGCGGCACCGCTTGATTCGGCCGCAGCCCCTTTATGCCGAATGGGTAGATCTATCATGCTATGATCCTCCATTATTTTAAGAATTTCTCTTTCGTCTTCTTCCGATAGTGGTATGGGTGGCATGTCTTGGTCCTCTTCAATTGGTCCGCTATTTGATGAGTTTGAGTCAGTGGAAATGAGTCGTGTGGAGTCGGCCATCATTGAGACTGCCTGTACACAGAATTCGAGCCAGTAAATTGTCAGCATAGTGCAGTAAATGACCCATAAGCATCCCATAGCTATAGATTAGAGAATCACTCACATGGGCAGTTTCGTTAGACTCATCCTTTGATCTTCGTGTCAACTTCTTTCGCTTTTTCAAAGCATCTTCATCTATAAACAGTAATGGCTTTAGCTATCTACTGTCACAACCCACAAGGTCTTTATAAACTCTTCCAAGAATTATCCCCAACAAACTTGACACAAAGGAAAATATTTTCCTATCAAAACTATGCCCATGTGAGTAAAACAACAATACAACTGAAATTC
>Ga0224501_10000882_pt1 | contig 23203 bp, 13 predicted proteins | sample SF_Oct11_sed_USG_4_FD_169105 | JGI IMG/M metagenome (GOLD analysis project Ga0224501, IMG submission 169105) | Sediment microbial communities from San Francisco Bay, California, United States - SF_Oct11_sed_USGS_8_1 | ecosystem: Environmental > Aquatic > Marine > Sediment | place: USA... | reverse complement strand
CAATTTCCAGATAAGGTGTTATTTGAAGAATACTCGAGATAGGCGCCGTAACCATTGTTTCTAACGTTGTTTTCAGATACAATGTTTCTTGAAGATTCACTGAACCAGATGCCATACCTGACGCTTGTCGTGATGTTATTTTCAGACACCATGTTGTTTGAAGAATTATCGAAATAGATGCCATGCCAGAATGCTCTAATTTCAATGTTCCTGATCGTCACGTTTCTTCTTCCGGACAGAATTATTCCTTTGGAATCATTAGCTCCCGCCCCTTGAAGCGTGTAACCTGCCCCATCAACCACAACGTTATCCCTCTCCACAACAATCGAGCCATAAACGTCGTATTTGAAAGTGTAAAGGTCTCCATCACGGCGAACCAGCGAAGTTGAGGGGTCAACCGAACCATCAGCTTTGATGTAAATGGTTCCGGTGAAATCTGGACGATAGCCGGGTGTACGTATATATAGGTAGAAAAGAACTGCGATTACTGCTAGTGCTATCAAATAAACAAATAGCCTTTTTTTGTCAATTCTAACCTTCACGCCTTTCGATACTCCCTTCACTATTAATCTTCCAGAAGTGATACGGAAAAAGGTTTTGGAGGACAGCCGCGCGCGCTCGTATTCGGACTGGGGTGCAAATTCGAAGCCGTCAAGATTTGCCAGTTAGTGACGGTTACGTGCGCTCGATTGTCAATATGAGAGTCTAGATATTTCACCATTCTGGCAAACCTCCAAGGATTAACAATGAGAAAGAAGGAACTTATGTTACTTTACGCGAGAAAAGGATTTAGTGCGGGAGCAGTTTCGATAAACGGAAACAATCTCTTGACAACTATTTCTATAGACATAATTGAAGAAAAGAAATACCGTCTGCACATTTTCGCGCTAATGAGGGTTAAAATACTACAATTTACTGTTCCATTGTTGTTTCTCTGGGTGAAAGATGAACGAGTTCGTTGGGTATCACCAAGAATGACTGATGACCTGTCCATCACTTCCCCCTCGATTAATGGTTATCCCCGTCTAATCTGATATCAACCGATTAGACTATGATCTATTCACGCTCCAAAATATTCCGAACGTCATAACTCAGAGAGTAAAAGCAACACGGTGGGCAAAACCCCTTACTTAAGAACGAAAAAAAAGGAAGTGGTGTTTGCGGATGCTGTCTGATTCCTTTTTACGGGTCAGGTATTTCTGGTGGCGTGTCGTTGCAGTAGTGTTTTGCCACTATGACTATGTCGAAAATGTCTACGTCCAGGTCTCCATCGAAGTCAAAGCCTTCGAATGGGAAGTCGTAGGTTGTTGAGCAGATCGTCATTGAATCAACCCTATCTGTTTCGCCTGTGTTTGCAGCTTGGTGCTGTATTGCTATCCTCGTAACAACTTCTGTTCCCGTTAAGGGAAGAGCTCCTCCTGTACTACTACCAGATGCCTTAAGGTAATTCCAATTGCCATACTCAGCACAACTGCTCCACTGTGCTCCGCCGCTAAAATCTGGCGCATATATAGTAAAATCTACGAGGTTGTTTCCACCAGTGTCGGCGGCAACTGTGTCACTGAACGTTAGTGTGTGGGTTCCGGTTCTTCCTCCCCATCCTGGATATAGAATTATATGTCTGCCATCTGCCAAGTCTATTACTGCCATTACTGGTGAAGCACCAGCCCAAAGTCCACCGTCAATTACTGTGTATGTGTAGCTAAATCCACCACCGGCGAATAACGCGTCTAATGTTAGACCTGATGGTATCCATGTAGCGGCAACTGCTTCATTGTCTCTCGAACCGAAATTGGTGTTGTCATCTGTTATTGTAGTGTCATAGTCGTCACCGTAATGGTCAAGCGCAATCAGTATGTCCTCAACGCCTACGTGGCCGTTTTGGTTGAAGTCGTATGGGATTGGTGTCCAGTAGTATTCAATGTATGAAAGGTCAAGCCAGTCAGGCCAGTCGTACCAGTCGCCGCACATACAAAGCCCTGAATACGCCGGAGCTAGATATACTTCACACCAGTCAGGTGTTGGTATTTCAAATACTTCGTCTACGACGCATTTGACTTTGAAGTCCATTTTGAGTATCCAGAATGTTCCCTTCAGCGGAGGCTTCTCACAAGGTCTCCATATATCAAAGTCGAAGCTGCCCTCGCCTAGATGTTGGTAGAGGTATGTCCATGGTTGTGGGAAGGCTTCTTCGTTTATCGTGATTTGTTGCAGGTCGATTCTGAGCAAGTCAGGATCCCAGATTACCTTAGCTGAAATGCCATAGAGTTTGGTTACGTTGCTAACCCACACGTACATCGTTATCACTTGGTCTTCGTACCATCCCTGAGTTTTCTTGACTTCGGGGACTTCTTCCGGCCACTCATCTGTCAACAGTATTTCCATGTTTGGCCTTGAAGGATTAAGCCAAACTATGCTCTCTTCGACCTGATCTGGTTCTATTCCGTAGCCGCAAGGTCCGCTGAAGTTATAGAAATCATTGTAAATGTGGGTTTCTATGCAATCTTCCATGTAGCAGGGCTCATAGATCACGTGGAACTCCATGGTGAGTAACGACATTGTTCCGCTGAAGCCGGAGACGTTTCCGAGCCTGGTGACTGCATAGTGAAGCCAACCTGGATCATCCACATCCTCAAGCTCGTCGTACAGTATTTGGTATCCGTCGACAGGCCAGCCTGCTGGAATGTTGATAGTGTAGCTTTCCAACGCAAGATAGGTAGGATCCCACACGACAATGATGTCCCATGCGTACAGGTCTTCAACCTTGTACACCATATCCTCTGCGGTGAACCTCTGAGACTCGGTGCATGGACCAGTGAACTTGATCTTTTGCGGGTCGATGTACTTCACGAATGGCGGCTCTTCAGGGTCAGGATCAAACGAAAATGCCGGCACAATCGACAGAGCAAGCAAGGCAATGATAACTACTGCAAGGAATTTGCTTTTCATTTTTCTTCTCCTTCCTCCTTAATTATTAACTGAGAAGTTAAGTATTTAAATGCTATGGAATCATCTTCTATATTAACCCTCGACGAACTTTACCTTAACATTATAAGTTGTCCAAAAGACTTGACGGTTGCATTTTTGAATAGCCACTAAAGACAAATAGCAAGCGTAAGACCTCGAATGCTAATAGAAGCGCACTATTATTATGATGATTACTATGAACAAATGATGAAAAGAAGGGAAATTAGCGCGCGATTGGAGACAGAGAACTTTAAATATAACCTAGCAGTATAAAATATATGTGTCAGTGGAGAGAACCTACGCTGGGAGACTGACAACTTTGAATATAACAGGGAAAACAATAGGGAGAAATTTCTCCCTTCTCTGTTCTATTTCGACCTTTCTCCCACGTTTCACTCTCCCCACAGACAAAACAACCTTTCACGTTCATATAATATCTAGAAAAATCTTCTAGCACACGCCAAGATAAACAACAGAGTTCTTCCCCGCTTCCTCTCTTTCTTTGGCAACCCAAAATACTGACAGGCACAGTCTTCGATTACTTCACTTATGATAACACGAAAACGCCTCCATGCATAAACTCGCTCTAATAGCGCGCGCTATAACCTATCCATCGCTTCTCTCTCGATTAATGGTCATGCTAGTTTAATCGGATATCAACCGATTAAACTATAATCTGTTCACGCTCCAAAATATTCCGAACGTCATAAGTCAGAGAGTAAAAGCAACACGGTGGGCAAGACCCCTTACTTAAGAACGAAAAAAAGGAAAGGGGTGTTTGCGGATGCTGTCTGATTCCTTTTTACGGTTCAGGCAGCTCTGGTGGCGTGTCGTTGCAGTAGTGTTTTGCCACTATGACTATGTCGTAAATGTCTATTATGCCGTCTGGTTCGAAGTCAAAGCCATCACCCGGGGTGGGTTCTTCGCCGTAGTGATCAAGGATTATTAGTATGTCCTCAACGCCTACGTGGCCGTTTTGGTTGAAGTCAAATGGGATCGGTGTCCAGAAGTAGTAAACGTCTGAAAGGGTAAGGGCTGGGTAATAGTAAGAGTCGCCGCACATGTGCAGGTGTGAGCAATCGTCGCAGATCGCTATAAAATAGTCTTCATCTGTCGGTATGCCAAACTCGTCTACATAGCATTTGACTTTGAAGTCGAATTTCAGTATCCAGAATGTTCCTTTCAGCCGAGGCTTCTCACAAGGTCTCTTTATTTCAAAGTAGAAGTCGCCCCATTCAGCGTCTAGGTATTGGTCTAGATATGCCCATGGTTGCGGGAATGCTTCTTCGTTTATTGTGATCTGTTGCAGGTCGATTTTGAGCAAGTCAGGATCCCACCAGACATGGACGTCAATGCCGTAGAGTTTGGTTACGTTGCTAACCCAAAGGTAAACGGTTATCACTTGACCTTCGAACCATCCTTGAGCCACTTTCGCATCAAGGTCAAACTCGTCGCTCAATAGCAGTTCCAAGTTCGGCTTTGAAGGATTAATCCAAATTTCGCACTGTTCGACCAAATCTGGTTCTATTCCGAGGCCGCAAGGTCCGCTGAAATTATAGAAGTCGTTAAAAATGTAGGTGTCTTGGGGTCCATCGAACCAGCAGGGCTCATAGATCACGTGGAACTCCATTGTGAGCAACGACATTGTTCCGCTGAAGCCGCTTACGTTTCCGAGCCTGGTGACTGCATAGTGAAGCCAACCTGGATCATCCACATCCTCAGTCTCGTTGATCAGAATTTGGTATCCGTCGACAGGCCAGCCTGCTGGAATGTTGATAGTGTAGCTTTCCAACGCAAGATAGGTAGGATCCCACACGACAATGATGTCCCACGCGTACAGGTCTTCAACCTTGTACACCATATCCTCTGCGGTGAACCTCTGAGACTCGGTGCATGGACCAGTGAAATTGATTTTTTGCGGGTCGATGTACTTCACGAATGGCGGCTCTTCAGGGTCAGGATCAAACGAAAATGCCGGCACTACAGACAGAGCAAGCAAGGCAATGATAACTACTGCAAGGAATTTGCTTTTCATTTTTTCTTCTCCTTCCTCCTTAATTATTAACTGAGAAGTTAAGTATTTAAATGCTATGGAATCATCTTCTATATTAACCCTCGACGAACTTTACCTTAAGATTATCGGTTATCCAACGCACTTAACGGTTGAATTTTTGAATATCCACCAAAGACAAATAGCAAGCGTAAGACCTCGAATGTCAATAGAAGCCCACTATTATTATTACGATTATTATGAACAAATGATGAAAAGAATGGAAATTAGCGCGCGATTGGAGACAGACAACTTTAAATATAACCTAGCAGTATAAAATATATGTGTCAGTGGGGAGAACCTACGCTGGGAGACTGACAACTTTAAATACCAACAGGGAAAACAATAGGGAGAAATTTCTCCCTTCTCTGTTCTATTTCGACCTTTCTCCCACGTTTCGCTCTCCCCACAGACAAAACAACCTTTCACCCACATATAGCATCTAGAAAAACCTTCTAGCACACGCCAAGATAAACAAAAGAGTCTTTCCCTACTTCCTCTCCTTTTTTGGCAACCCAAAACACTGACAGGCACAGTCTTCGATTACTTCACTTATAATACCACGAAAACGCCTCCCTGCATCAACTCGCTCTGAAACGACTTGCATAACGCGATCGTCTTTTGAAAGATATACGACTAACTTCACTCTTCTTGGCATTGCCTATGCCCCTGCGCTTTGTCTTGTGCTATCACTAATTACCGTAGCTTTGAATTTCTCATGTCGGATTTCAAAGTTTTCTAGCCGATTGTAAAACTCGATTAGTTTTTGCTCGAAAATGTAAGAGCGTTTGTCAAGTCTTCGGTGAGTTCTTTAATGAGTTCTTATCATTCCATTGCTGTTTTGTGATTTCGTATAGGAGTTGTATGAAAGCGTTATAGCCCAGTCTCAAAACCGCTCTCGTAGTTTTGTTTGAATAGCTGTTTATCCACGGTTCATATCCAATTTTTCAATTGCATTTCACTATCTCCTTTATGTCAAAACATATGCTTCAGCGATTTCGATTTCTTCCATTTTCTTTTACGACAAGGATAATATTTAACTCTGAGGTTAAATATTTACAACTGATGCGGTAAACTTATTTTATAGTTCAAACTATTTAGAAGTCAAGTGACCACGCTTGGAAGAAAATCCTCTAAAGCTTCTAAACATCTTCACCAACAATGTCAGAGTCAAAATAATAGGACTGCTTTTGGAGTTCGAGTGGAGATCTCTCTCAGACATGGCCAAAAAACTGGAAAAAGACTACGGCTGGAAAATAACCCTCCCAGGACTACTTAAACACATGAGAGAACTAGAGAGCGCAGGAATCGTGAGACGTGAATCAGGCGTATTCGCAAAAGTGCCCGACGCCAGGAAAACAATCTACATCCTCGAAGGAAGGGAAAGAGTGGAAAAAATCTTGAAAAACCTGAAAAGCATTGAGAATCCACTGCTTGCCGGAAGAGTTTTCGCCGAAACAGCCAGGCTTGCCCGCAAGATTCAGGGAATGGGTTCCACCCTTATAACAGACGAAGAAAAAAAACGCCTCGAATCCCTCGTGAACCGATGTGAATCAAACGAAACCAGCAAATATCTGACGGAAGACGAGAAGAAGAAAGTGAAACTTTGGAGAATGATGATGACCCTTATGGAAAAATAATCATAACGATCAGGACACTATGGGTTTAATCACTTTCTGAACAAACTCAATGATGTTTCCCTTTTCAGACTTTGGAAGACTTCCCGTGAGAAGATCTGCTATCTCATCGACACTTTTGGCAAATTGGCTTTCCCTGTACTCTTTATATGCCAAAAAAGCCTTCTTTGACTTCCATTCCCCATAAGACTTCCAAATCTTCGCATCCTCCCTTATCTTTGCAACGCAAGGAATCTCAAGCAGCCCTTCAAGATCCTCCATAAATCCGCTATCAAATTTTCGAGGAGTCTTAATTCTGTTCAAGATGAACCCGAGCGGAACGCACTTCAGAAGATAACTCCCCAACCGCAACGTGTCTATCGCTGATTCAATACATAAAACGAGTTCATCCTCCGTCAAAATAATTAAGAAATACTCAGAAATACCTAGTGATAATAATGCAGCTGAACCGAGGGGGAAAGGCACATCCACCAGCATGAAATCCGCTTTCAATCCACACAGTTTCCTTGCAAAATTTTCAGGATCGATCTCCAAATAATCCTCTAACGAAATCCCTGAAGGAATCAAAAACAAATTGTCGAATTGGGTAGGATACGAAGCCCTTTCAACATCCATATCCTTTCTCATAACGTCGTCAAGTTTAAAACCATCTGAAGGAACCTCAACTCCCAGTATCGTTTGAAGGGGACGGTTCGGATCTCCCTCAACCAAGATCACCTTCTGTTCCTTTTCAGCCAAGGCAGCACCGACGTTGGCTGTAATAAGCGACTTTCCAACCCCGCCTTTCGACATCGTAAATGTTACAGACTTCATAGTCATCAACAATAGTTGTTAGCACTAACTTAGAAATCTTGATGCTTGCGTAACCTTATGATTAAAAATATACCAAAAAGTTAAGTTTTTTCCTCTGCCTCCCTGAGCCGTCTAATGACCTCTTCCAAGGACTCCCGAGGCTTGATCCTTATACCATATTTCTCCTCAAACCTTTTGATCTTAGCCCTACGTCTGCTAACATCTCCCTCAAAAAGAGCGCGTGCAATTCCTAAAGGACTGTACAACTCCAGAAGTTTCTTCTGCCTCTCAATCGCCCGACGATATTTCATGCTTGCCGAAAACTGAAAAGTTATAACGGCTGCCAAAACTATCATTGCCCAGAACCACCATTCCTGCCATACTTGCGGCGTCACAACAGGCGGAGGGACGGCATGCTCAATCATTATTTCATCCTCCGCATGAGAATATTCAAAGTACAGCCACGTACGCGTTCCGTTAGTAAAGACCGTCCTGTTAAATAGGGGCGATTCATCACCAACTGAAATGGTGTATGAAGGCTTAACTACAACGTGTGGAATCGAAATTCTGCAGAAAACCGTTTTTTCAGCGTCACCAACCCTAAAACCTATGGCTTGCGTCTCATTACGCAAACTGGGATGAAAATGAAATTCTAACAATGTTGAATTAGTAACTATCTCAACCGAGTAAGCCTTCCCCTCCTTAATTACCCGGAAGGTTGATAAAGGAGCCATTAGAGGTTTGCCGTCTCTGCTATGGACGCCGAGCCAAGACCTTTCGTCAACAGAATAGGGTGTGTCGCCAACACCATCCTTATCCCCATCAAGACCAGTGTAGTCGCCCCAGAAATTACCATCTACACCATTGTCCCAAAGGTTGGAGAAGGAACTGTTCCTCGGCTGTTCTACATTGACTAAGTTTTCAATGAAATTGTTGTGAAAGATTGTGTTGAAGCTTGAGTTCCAAAGGCGCAGTCCATACTCGCTGTTATATGAGATTTCGTTGTCAAAAACTAAGTTATCATCTGAATTTTCGACATGAATGCCGTTTTTGTTGCCTGAAAAATTGCTGTAGGAAAAAACATTACTACGAGAATCAATGAGAACTGATCCATCTTCACTGTTGAGTGAAACATTAAGCCTGATGAAGCTGTTGTTTCCAGAGTTGAAGAGCCATATTCCATAGTCATTATCAGAGATGTCATTGTTGAACAAAGTATTATTGTTTGCCGAGTAGAAGTCAAGTCCGTAATTGTTGTTTAAGATTTTGTTGTCAGAAACAACATTGTTTTGGGACTCACGCAAACGAATTCCTCTCCCTCCATTGAAGAAAATCATGTTGACACTAACGTTATTGTAATAAGAGTCTGAAAGGAAGATTCCATTCAGAATGTTTGATGAAATCTCGTTGCTGAAGATCACGCTATTGTTGGAGCCTACTAGATGAACACCGTTACTGTTAGCCGAAATATTGTTGCCAGAAATAAAATTACTCCATGAGCCGATAATGTGAAGCCCATATTCGCTGCTTGAAACAAAGTTTCCCTCACAGATGTTGCCGCTCGAATTTTTCAGATATATTCCATTATAGTTATCTGTCAGAACATTGTAACTTGCATTGTTGCCTTTCGAATTTGATATGTGAACGCCGCTGAATTCACCGTTTCTTATGGCAAAACCTGTTATGTTGACGCCGTCAGCCTCGATGCTAACCACGCTGCCAATTCCCATCCCATCAATAACCGTGTCAAACCTGCTCTCTCCCATAAGCGACAGAGACTTATTCACAACTATATTTTCATAGTATACGCCAGCATCCACCTCTATCGTGTGTCCATTCAACGTCGAATCTGCGTTTATTGCCTCCTGAATCGTAGCGTAGTCTAAACCTGTCTCAATGTTGTGAACCGTCAGCAAGGACGTTGATGCTTCAACAGGTAAGGCATGGAGTAGAGACAGAGTTGTTGACAGGACGAGAATAACGATGTAGACTGTCTTACTTAATTTCATCATGGCGCTACTCTACTATAAACAAGTTAATTCCGCTTTAATATCTAACGGTTCATTCTGAAGGAACGGAAAAAATTGTGTTTTTCAGTGTACTTCACACAGTGGCTACGCTGCAAAATTTACTAACCAAACGAAGGTTCATTATGTTGTCCTAGACAATTGACGAGTTTGCGGGTTACAAGGTTTTACCGAAGTCCTGCGCAACTATGGCGATATCGCGGATTTCTATTTCGCCATTCTCGTTCAAGTCGGCTTCTGGCCTATAACGGGGATACCCCTCTAACGTTCCGTAGACTGAAGCTACTATTGCCAAGTCCCGTATGTCGACGACTCCGTCTCCGTTGACATCAGAACTGTGGGGAGTATCGGGTGGATTCGGTGGCGATTCTTCGGGTGGATCCTCTGGTGGATCTGCTAGTGGACCGCAGGGATTGGATGAAACAACAACGTATCCGTCCACAGCTACATTAGTAATTGGCTCTGGGCCGCACGTGCAGAGTTTAACCTCGTCAGGCTTGTAGGGGAGAATTGAGTGAAGATCTAGTACAGATTCCCCGATTGCCGTTGCGTTGAAGGTGACCGTTGCCAGGGTTCCGGTGCCATCTGCGAATGCGTCTCCCAAAATTGCTGCGGCGAACCATATGCGGCCGACCGTCGGCTTGTAATCGTCGTCTATTTCCTCATAGGCAACAATGGTAAGTCCGAAACTTGCCATAAAAGGACCCTCCTCAACCTCCAAACCGTCCAGGATAGTGGTGTCGTATGATAGACAAAAGTCAACGCCCTGAAGCCCCGAGACATCTACAACGTTCACGTCTATCGTGAAGGTTTGGCACAGCTTTACCGTGCTTTCCTCCGGATCCACATAAACCGTTGTTTCAGATGAAGCAACACCTTCCGCTACCATGATTGACAATAACAACATGGCTACAAAAACCGGCATAAACATTTTCCTAAACATCTTGATACCTCATATCTGGCTATTAAGTAAAAGTAGGCAATACACATATTTAACACTTCAGAAAGTTTCTTCTATTCTTTAGCATGAAAAACGCTCCAAAAAGGAAACAACGTCTGGATTCACAACAAGCTAGAAACGCATCTCTCCATGGTTGTCAGTCGAGCAAAAGGTCAAATAACGACCACCTCACCGAACACGAGACACTAACGGTCGCCTTTCACATTGTTGCAAATGAATATGGCCGTACAGGAACTTTTCCAGCTAATCAGCTGTAACAGTTCTTCGATGCTCTATCGTCAATAGAAAAATGTTTCACAAGCATTATATTACTGGTCGCCCACAAGCAAAGAACAGTGAGTATACAGTGAAGAAGAATGTTGTAACACCTTTCCTGTTTCTATGCTTGCTATGCGGAACATTTGTAACCGGATCCGACGCTTCCGTAGATGGGAGCGGCGATGTCGGTCGAGTAGACACGAGCAAAAGCACAGTGAGACTTCCGGATCAAGAACCCGCACAGCCAAACATACGCGCGGGTGATAACTATGGTGAGGAATCAGAACTGTCGGGTGTGACGAAGGATACATTGGCTTATCCGATGCACGAAGATAGTTTTTACGAGCATAGCAACCTAAACGCTAGCTTTGTACCACGAGAAATAGTTGTGAAGTTTAAGTCAAGCAGCATTACAGCATCTCTGAATCAGCTTAACAGCCGGTTCAAAGTCGATGAGATACGAGAGACTTTTGCAGATGTTTACCTCCTTAAGATGTCAGGAGACGTTGATATTGTATCCATGATCAGAGAATATGAGGCAAACCCAAGCGTTGAGTACGCTGAGCCAAACTATATACACAATACTTGTGTTGTGCCCAATGATCCTTATTACAGTCTCCAGTGGGCACATCAAATCGTCGAGTCGGAAATGGCTTGGGACGTAGAAAGGGGTGATCCCGGTGTCGTCATAGCAGTGGTTGATACTGGTGTTGATTGGGACCATCCAGATCTTGCTGCAAACATTTGGAATAACACGGATGAGGTGTTAGATGGAACGGATACAGATGGCAACGGTTACATTGATGACATAAGAGGTTATGATTTCGTTGACACTACCGAGCCCGTTTGGCCGGGCGAGGACAGTACAGAAAGAGACAATGATCCCATGGACTTTGCTGGCCATGGCACCCACTGCTCCGGTATTGCAGCCGCTGTTGCAAATAACAGCATGGGCATTGCTGGTGTGTGTTGGAATTGTAAAATCATGGCCGTGAGGGCTGGCTACAAAGGGGCGTATGGAGGAGGCTATCTGGAGAATGACGACGCTGCTTTAGCGATAGCCTATGCAGCAGACAATGGTGCTAACATAATAAGCATGAGCTGGGGACAATATGAACAGAGCAAGCTGATTCGTGAAGCCACAAAATACGCTTATGATAGAGGCGTGCTGCTAGTTGCGGCAGCAGGAAATGATGCTACAAGCATAAGGCACTTCCCAGCTGCTTATGAGGAAGTTGTCGCTGTTTCAGCAACGGATGAGAACGATAATCCCACCGGTTTCACCAATTTTGGAGAGTGGATTGAAGTCGCAGCTCCAGGCCTTAACGTTTACTCGACGCTTTTTGATGATTCCTATATCTACATGAGCGGGACGTCGATGTCGGCTCCCCACATTGCTGGGGTTGCCGCGTTGATTTGGAGTCGGTTCCCTTGGATGACTCGCGACCATGTCCGAGCACAGTTGCGGTACACGGCGGATGATTTAGGCGACTCCGGTTTTGACGTTTACTACGGATACGGAAGAGTTAACGCAAGAAGAGCTGTTGAACAAGCCCCGCCCGACCACGACCTTCTCGTCTTAGACTGGGAGAGACCCCAATATGTTAAGCCCGGTGACATGGCATTGATCAACACAACCGTGCTTAACTTTGGAATAAGCGATGAGAGCAGCATCCGGGTGAGATTGCTGGTGAACAACATCAGTGTTGATTCAGCCTTCATCTCCTTTCTGGCGAGCGGGGCTTCAGTAACCGCTAGCTGCTCATGGAGACCAACCGTCGAAGGAGCATATGGAGTCGCTTCCTACATAGTGCCTGTACCTTACGAAACCGTCACGGAAAACAACGTCGTTGAAGGGTTTGTCTACGTTGGATATCGAATGAAAGCGGCTGTGCTTGATTCTGCCGGCACCGACCTTTACGAGGTTATCAGTACTTGGGACATACTCAACACGAACTGCCCTATGTTTGGCAGCAAAATGATTCAGGTTGACTACACAACCTTAAACATTGATGACATCACCTACGACGATATTGCAGCCACCGAAGCGGACGCGCTCATAATCTCCTGTGCATATAGCTGGGAGTTCACGGATTCAGAGATCGACGCGATAAGGCGATATGTCCATGAAGGCCACGGGCTTATCGCCACGGCTGGAACCTTCTATAGCGAAGTTCCTAACAACAACAAACTTGCGCCCCTGTTCGGACTTGACGAAGCTGCAAGCTGGGATTCAACCCAGACAGACCTGTTAGACATACTGCATCCAGCGCATCCACTCTTTTTAGAGGTGTCGGACCCTTACACCTTCCCTCCAGTAGGAACTGCTGTGCCCTCCGATCGTGAATGGGACTCGAACGAGCTGTTTGGAGGAACCTATCTTGCACTTGGACATTACAAGGAAAGCACAATCGTTGCCTATAGAGGATTGGTATACATTTCTCCGTGGTTGGAGATTATACCTCCCCACTATCACTTCCACTTACAACTGCTCTACAACGCAATAACATGGTCCTGCTACCAGAGGCCAGAGCATGAACTCGTCGTTTCTCTGGAAGCTCCAGCCCGTCTTAAACCTGGCGAGTCGTCATTTCTAAACGCTACTGTTTCTAACGGGGGGTTGAATAACGAGATCGACGTGGAGACGCAGCTTCTGATCAACAGTGAACTAATGGACTTCGTGGTGATTCCCAAACTCACAGTCGACTCCTCTTACACGCTCAGCTACCGCTGGACCCCGACGGCTAAGGCAGTTTACAATGTAACGGCGTACACTCCACCCGTTCCAGGCGAGGAGTTCAAGCTGAACAACGTAGACACGAAAATGGTCAATGTCATAGAGATTGTTGTCGAGAACGTTCTTGTCTACACGGACGACGCCGATGTGTACCCGTCTTCAAGATATCCCATAGTTGCACTGGACAACCTGGGAATCGACTACGCACATTATGCTGACGACCCTCATGGATTCGTCACGGCGCTGACAAGTCAAGCTTGGGATCTGGTGATTGTCGATCACTGTAACTGGTATGCTTTAGGACAGTACTGGACGGAGTTAGAAGCCTATGTGCACCGTGGCGGTTTTCTCATCTTAGATACGTTTGACATTGATGGCTCCCATTCGGAGCCGACGACTCTTTGGGATACCCTCGGGGTTCAGTGGGTCTCGGATATGCCTGATCCCGAGCCAGTGTACCGATGGATACCAGCACACCCGATATTCACATTTCCAAATACAGTTGGCGACCTCACCTCGTATGTACAGGGATACTATGACGGTGGAGACCACGTCGCAGCAACCACTGGAACCCCGATCGCTGGTTTCACATCGTCTCCAACAGAGGGCAACGCCGCCATTGTTGTGGGAAACGCATACAGAACCCTGCTTATGAGCTTTCGTCTTTGCGAGTTCCGTTATGACCAAGATGCCGACGGAAAGCTTGATGCGGTGGAATTGTGGGAAAACGCCGTTGCTTCTGTGTCCGTACCAAGTGAACACGACTTGACTGTGACATTGGACGCTCCAACCTTTCTTAAGCCCGGCGACTCATCGCTGTTGAACGCAACTGTTCATAACCGAGGTTTGAGCAACGAGACCGCTGTGGATTTACTTTTGTTTGTCAACGACACTGCAGTTAATTCTACAACGATTCCGGAACTGCTGACTGGAGAGTCGTGGACGATCAACTATTTGTGGACCACACCTCGAGTCGAGGCTACTTACAATGTAACGGGTTACGCTCAACCCGTTCCGGGCGAGAACTTGACTGTTAACAATCGTCACACAGAATTCACGAGAGTTACATATGCGCCCATAATAGGGATAATTGAAACACATGGCGAAACTCTACAAAGTGAAGAACTAGATGAATACTACAGAAGTCTGGGTCACATCGTTGAGAAAATAACCACAACGATAACGTTGGAAGCCTTAGGCAATTACGACATAATCATAGTGGGAGAGGACTGGGGTGACACTCCATGGCTGCCCTCAGAAGTCGCAGCTGTACAAGCGTTTGTTAGTTCTGGAAAAGGCTTCGTCGCAATAGGAGATGAATTAGCCACATCCGTGCAAGAGATACTAGTCACGTACGGCATCAGCTATGCTTGGATCAGCGCTCTAGGTGGTTCTTCAAGCCACTTTGACCCACTTCACCCAATAATGCAAGGTGTAAGCCTTATCCATGCAGGTCACCCCGTTAATTCGCTGCAAATAACCGCCCCAGCATACTGGATTGCTAACGACGCCTCTGACATGTACATCTTGATCGCGGGCGCAGAAGTTGAAGGATATGTTCTCTGCTTGTCAAATGACTTTGCTCTCGATTTATACGACGCTGACAATGAAATAATGTTCAAAAATATAGTGGATTGGATGGCAGTGAAGTACGAACACGAACTTGTCGTATCCTCGGGGGCACCAGCTCTTCTCAGGCTCGGGGACTCGTCTCTGTTAAACGCGACCGTTTACAACAGGGGATTGAACACCGAGATGAATGTGGAACTTCAACTTCTGATTAATGGCACTCTACTCAAATCTATAACGATTCTCGACTTGGTGAGCAGCACATCTTACACTATTGACTACCTTTGGACCCCAACCACGGAAGCTACGTATAACATAACAGCCTACGTACCGCCAGTAGAAGAGGAGGAGATTACGGCAAACAACGCCTTAACGAAGTTTGTTACGGTAAGACGAATCAAAGGATGTGTTTTATGGGATCAGACCCACGGCACTGACGATATCGCCAGTTACGACATCTGGGTAGCCAACCTAACCAGCAGAGGATACTTGGTTGACACTCTCACTTCTGACTACATTTCGCCTAGCGTGTTAGCGGAGTATCACATATTGGTCATTCCTCAAGCTTCTCGCAGATACTACTTTGATGAACTTGCTGCGATACAGGATTTCGTGTCCAGCGGCAGAGGACTCTTGGTTATAGGCGACGATGAGCCTGATATCTACACGGATCTCACCAGCTTCGCTGGTATATGGTGGGCAAGTGGCGGAAAGTCAGGGATCACCACAGACATCGCGCCCCACGAAGTAACGCGAGAAATATATTCCGTGTACCTGGATTCGCCAGACGCCAAGCTGGAGGTGACTGGTGTAGCCCAAGACCTAGTTAGAGACTATGAAGGCGGAGTAATGCTTGCCGTCTCAGAGCATGTTGGAAGGGTTCTCTGCTTCGCCGACGAGGATTCCCTTCAGAACCATGACATCACTTCCGAGGACAATCTGCGACTCGCCAACAACATGATTGACTGGTTGCTAGGCTATGAGCACGAAGTAATCGTGCTTTTGGAAGCTCCAAGCCTTGTAATACCTGGCACTCCGTCGCTTCTTAAGGCAACTGTCTACAACAGAGGTTTGTACACAGAGAAGAACACAGAACTGTGTCTGTTGATTGACGATGTTGAAGTCAGCCGCGCAACCGTTCCTTGGTTGGGAGTCGCGTCATCCTATACGCTCGCCTATTTATGGACCCCCACGACTGAGGGAACGTACAACGTCACAGCTTACACGCCTCCCCTGGCGGATGAGGTCATCGCTGTAGATAACGTTGCAACAACAAGTGTAAATGTCAGGTTTGCCCCTACGATACGCGTCAATCCCTCAATTCTATATGTTGACATAGGCGAATCATTCACCATCAACATAGTCGTCACCAACATCCCAGAACCGGGCCTCTACGGCTACCAGTTCAGGCTTTATTACAATAACACTGCCTTGAATTGTACGAAAGCAGAGATTCCTGAAGGCCACTTCCTAACACCTGAATTAGATCCCGACAACATCTTTATCGTAGAATGTAATGCATATCACAATGAAGGCTACGTTTCTGTCGCCGTAACACTGCTGAGAGATGAACCTGGAAAAAACGGAAGTGGAGTACTAGCGAAGATCACCTTCAACGGTACGGACTTAGGTGCGTCTACTTTGAATCTCATAGATGTTGTACTAGCCGATCCATCGATCACCGAAATCCCCCCAGATCAGTATGCCATTGTTAATGGCGTCGTGTTTGTGTGCGTAGGGCCGAAGGTGCCAGGCGACTTGAATCGTGACGGAGTTGTAAATATACTCGACTTGGCCACTGCTGCAGTAGCCTACGGCTCCCACCCTGGACATCTGAGGTGGAACCCAGCCGCCGATCTAGACGAGAATAACATCATAAACATATTGGACATAACGATAATTGCCAAGAACTTCGGAAAAACAACGTAGCGAAAGTGCAACTGCACGCACGCAGAAACTTCTTTCTGTTCCTTATTCCAAAATCCCGAGCATCAAGGAAATAGAGAGGTCGCGCGTGCTAAGACCCTCTAGGGATATTCCCATTTCTTTCCGAAGGTGCGCGCAACCATGGCGATATCAAGTATGTCAATGAAGCTGTCGCCGTTCAAGTCTGCGTGGGGATTCCATTTGGAGTGTTCTGGGTGAGAATGGAAACAACTTGCTACAATGCCAACGTCGATGATGTTAACGGTTCCGTCGTGGTTCACGTCTCCTAGAATGTAGGGACTCATCAATGGATAATAATCGACGTCAAGATAAGGTGTTTCTGTGTCTCCGATTCCATCCCCGTCCAAATCCTCACCTCCATAATCGCTCCAGTAGTTTCCTTCTTCTTGGCTGTTGTCCCAAATGTTTTCCTGCAGCCAAAAGCCCATGCTTAGTATTTTGTTTGGATTATCAACGAAGTTGTTGTGGTAAAGGCTGTTGCCACCGGATTCATCTAGACGGATGCTCCAATGATTCTTCACGATGTCATTTCGACTGATAGTGTTGTAATTTGAAAAATCCTCTATTTCTACACCGAACATGCAGTCTGATATCGCATTCTGAGTGATGCAGTTATCATTTGAATGATGCAGTTGGACGCCGCTAAGCACATTCGAGATCATCGTGTTGTTACTAACGGTATTGCTGGGGGAGAAGCGTAAGGAAACTCCGTTATCCTCATTGTCCGCTATCTTGCTGTTTATGATCTTGTTGTTTGCAGAAGCGTACAGGTAGATGCCGTTGACGTTGTCGAAAACGTTTGTTTCTTCGATTGTGGAATCGGTTGTGTACGCAAGTAATATGCCTTGTTCATTGTTGGATGACTCAATCTGTTTCACTGTGATTTTCGTGGAGTTCACGAGACTCAGGTATCCAATGTTTGGGAACGTAGTTGCGTCTATTGTGAGACCCTTCTGATTTGTCAAGTAGTACATAGATTTCCCGTTTATCATGTTTGAAGTTTCTATTGTTTGCATGAAATCTGAGAGATTAGAACCGTAGACTCCAAAGTTGTGACTGTTGTCAATGATGTCGTTGTTCCTCAGGGTGTTGAAGCCAGACCAAGCTAAGAGAGCGCCTTTAGTGTTGTTTGAGATAGTGTTGTTACTGAAGGTGTTAGTAACAGAAGACTGTACTGAAACTCCATATCGCGTGTTTTTGGTTATCGTGTTGTTAGTAACCACGTTTTTGTCGGAACGCCATAAATAGACGCCGTCAGTACCGTTCGATATCGTGTTTTGTTTGACACCAGTGTTTTGGCAACGCCACAGGTCAATGTTATACTCGTTGTCCGTAATGTTATTGTCGAAGATGTTGTCGTCTTTCGATCCTACCAACAGGATACCCCAACGATTGACTGACGCATTCACACGTTCTATTGTGCAGTTCTGCGTGTACGCAAACAAGACACCTTGACCGTTGTTCATGAGATCTAGGTTTTTGACCGTGACGTTTGTAGATTCTATGACAGACACATATCCGGCATCTAGTGGAATCTCTCTATCATGCTGTTTCATCCAGTAATACAGGGGCCTTCCATCTACCGTGTTTGAAGCATCTATATCGTTGGTGAAGTCTGAAAGAGACTCTGCCACAAGATTGAAATTTAATTTGTTGCCGGTCATGTTGTTGTTTCGAAGGGTGTTACGCGCAGAATACATCAAAACAAGCCCCTCGGAATTGTTCAGCATTATATTATCAGCAATAGTACTGTGCCCTGAGAACGGAGAAAGATAAATTCCACAATCCCCGTTTTGCACTGTAAATCCACAGATATCAACGTATTGTGCTAATACTTGAATAACATTTCCACTTCCAAGGCCGTCGATAATAGTACTAGAGCTTTCTTCTCCGATCAGACTCAACGAGTTGTCTATGCTGATATATTCATAGTATGTTCCGGAGGCAACATGAACAGCATCTCCAGGATACGCAGCTTCAACTGCCTTTTGTATACTCACATAGTCTTTCGGAACCTCGATAACCCTCGGGGATCTGACCCTTACATGTGCAGACAGGACATTATTTTCCACGTTTTCTTCACCAATCAAGGGCACCAAATCACATGTGACGATGTATACTCCTTCAATAGTCGTTGCCCACGAGAAACGAACTGTTGTCTTAATGCCGCTTTGTAGAAAATCAATCCAGCTTGAATCGACAACACTTCCGTTAACTAGCAATTGTACCAACATATTTGTCTCGTTGAACGTTCCAAAATTGAATATTGTGCCATTCACAACCACGGACTCTCCAGGTCTAACATACGAGGGTCGTTGCCAATCCCACACAACAAGATCATGCTGAGGCGGATTTTGCTCAACAGCTCTTCTTGCGTTAACTCTTCCGTATCCGTAGTAAACGTCAAAACCGGAGTCGCCTAAATCCTCCGCCGTGTACCGCAACTGTGCCCGGACATGATCGCGAGTCATCCAAGGGAACCGACTCCAAATCAACGCGGCAACCCCAGTGACATGAGGACAAGCCATGGAGGTGCCACTCATATATGCGTAGGAGTCATCCCAAACGGTTGAGAAAACGTTGAGGCCTGGGGCTGCGACTTCAATCCACTCTCCAAAATTGGTGAAACTGGTGGAATTGTCGTTCTCATCCGTCGCTGAAACAGCGACAACTTTTTCACAGGCAGCGGGGTAGTGTTTGAAACTCGAAGCATCGTTTCCGGCGGCGCCAATCAGCAAAACACCGCTAGAGTAGGCGTATGTCATAGCCTCATGAATCAAAGCACTTTCGACATATGAACCCCAGCTGTTGCTGATGATGTTTGCTCCTTGATTAACGGCGTGGATGATCGCATTAGCAAGGTCATCGTCCCATCCCTTTCCGAACTGGTTGAAGGCTTTTTCAGCCATGATTCTCACTCGAGCCAGGCCGGCTATGCCTATGCTGTTGTTTAGTTCAGCGGCTACTATGCCCGCGCAGTGAGTGCCGTGACCGTGGTCGTCCATGGGATCAGAGTCCATATTCACCCAATCGTAGCCTAGTGCAGCATAGTTGGAGGCCAAATCAGGGTGGTTATAGTCAATTCCCGTGTCAACAACTGCAACGAGAAGGCCGGTATTGCCTGTCGTGGTATTCCAAGCGTGATCCGCTTCTATCTTAGGGTGAGCCCATTGTAACTCCCAATATTGATCGTCTGGTGAAAAGTCAAGCTGAACCTGACTGTTTGGTTCGATGTATCTTGACAAGCCCGTCGCGTAGAGCTCTTCGACGAACGAATGAGTAGCCTCTGAAGGTATTTCGGCAACGATAGCGGAGATTTTTCCATTCATCGAAATTGTGTTAACGAGCCTTGCGTTGCTTCTGTCAATCAAGCCTATCAATTCGCCATATTTGTCTGAGTGAACACCAATTACCAATTCGTCCGATTCATGGCTGGCTAAATCACGCAACCTATCTAATCTCTTAAAGTTCGATCCTGCCACGCTGTTACGTCCAAGATCACCAAATTCATTTGTTTTTATGACCCCTTGTAATATTGGGAAAACCCACTGATCATCGTTATGCGAAATGTACGTTACTGATGCTCCTGCACATAAAACAAAAGGCGTTTGCTGCGTAATTGACAAGAACAAAACCGAAAGAAAGACTAAAACCCTAGTTTCCTTCATCGGATCACCCTTCTTACAGCGAGAGTTCTAACGGTTTCATACGTGGAGATTCTTCTTTATTTAGTTTCTTTTTCTCGTAAGTTGCTTTTGCTATGGCAAAACTTGAAGATTTGCAGTATCTACAGATTCTACGACTCTGACGCTTCTTTCTAAGTACTGATTGCTTCGCAGCAATCAAATGGTCTTCCCGTAATCTTTAGCCACCTTGGCAACATCAAGGATGTTAACGGTTCCGTTGCCGTCCAGGTCTGCGGCCGGGTTCCATCGCGGGTGGCCTGGGTAAGAACCGTATGCCTTCGCAACTATTGCAATGTCCAGAATGTTGACTACGCCGTCGCCGTTTATGTCCGTAGAGAGGGCTCTTGGCAAGGCTTCGAAGCTTGTGCTGTTAACAGCTTTTGCACCGTTGACCATCGAATTCACATATACAGTGTAGTTGCCGAGCTTCGAATCAGCTGGTAGCTTGAAAGCAATCTCGTAGGTTCCATTACCGTCTGTCTGCAAAGTGATAAGCAGTATAGAATTGTGTTCGGGATCTTGAACCTCAAACGCGACTAACTCATTCTGAACCACCAAGCTATTAAGAATAAGTTTTCCACTGACATAAACCGACTCCCCGATTCTATAGGAGTTTTTGTCGGTTTCAACGGTGATGATAAATTGGTTAAGGCCAAATATTGTACTGTTTGTGGCAGTCTCGTTCTCATACGTGGAGCCCACATAGATAGCGTAAGTACCTAATGGAGCATCATCTGAAAACTCAAAGGTTACATTGTAGACTCCATTGGTGTCTGTTTGCAGAGTTAAAGTGATAATCGAGCTGTTGTTTGGATCTTGAACCTCAAAGCCGACTAACCCATCTTGAACGGGTGAATCGTCAAGCTTGAGAACACCATAAGCAATCACTGGTTCGCCTATATAATAAGAGGGCTTATTCGTTTCAACAGATATAGACAAAGCTGGGAAAGCATCACCGACTTCGACAACAAAAAACATTAATACCAAAAAGATTAGGGGAAAGAAAGGTTTCAGGTTTGCCAAAGGATTTACTCCCTTATCTCGAATTGCGCTGATCTCCCAGGACAGTATGGAACTCCGCCTAAATGCGGCCAGTCGGTGAAGACGCTGGCGTAAATTGTCGCATTACCGGTTGAAGCTGTTGTTGGAAGCTGGAAGCCTAGAGTATAGTTGAAAGAGCCTTGAGATATCGGGCCTTGAATTGAGGCTAGGCCGATTGTGACGCTGTCAGCGTCAAAGACGTTAACAGTTACCAGCACAGGCTTTGATTCCGCATCTGAGTTGTTCACATTCACCTTGAAATACGCCATAGAGCCTCTGGGGAACCCGTCTGTAGGATATCCCGTTTGATTGCATGGAGTCAGCTCGATTATGTTAACTGTTACATGTCTAAGCCTCACTTCGCCGTCCACATAAACGTTATCAGTTATATTGATCTCTCCCGGGATTATGCTTGCTTCCGCTTTTATCGTGTAATTAGTGTTAGGCGGTAAACCGATAGTATCCCACTCGAACGTTATAGTGGTCTGTGAAAGCGGTGGCATGCCGACAACTGTTTTCGTTTCAACAGAATTGTTGTTGTAGAAGGCGGTTAAGTTAAACGTCTCTGTGTAGTTTCCCTCGTTCCTGACTACAACAGCTATATTGACTATTTGCCCTGCGTATGGCTCTGAAGTAGATGGTGTAACGCCTATTATTGCAATGTTATGAGGCCAGGTCTCAACGGAACCATCAACAGCGGCATGTTGAATTTCAATTCCTTCCGGATCGCCAAGTGCTGAATAGTCAAACGAGAGAGTGGAGTTGCCGAATTGCTTGCATTCGAAAAGTATGTTTGCTAACGATCCGCTACCATCTAATCCGGAAACATTCCCAAGGAGTGCACCTGTTGCCCATAGGATTCCATGTGTCGCGTTGTAAGCGTCAGTGAAATTTATTGATTCAAAGTAGGTATCACCTTGGGCTTGAAGAAAATCACCCTCACTGACAGATGTTCCATTTAACATTGTGTTGTTGTAGTAGAGTTTAAACTCCCAACCATAAAGATTAGTGACATTTGCGATCGTGACGTTTACCGTGAAGATTTCTCCAACAAGCACTTTGCTCTTAGGCGGGTCTACATAAAGCTTAGCTGTACCCTCGGTAGCTACATGTGGAAAAGTACATAACAAAGACAATGTTAGTAGAGCTGTGATGATGATGCTTAAAACTACTTTTTTGCGCATTTTTGTCACCCTATGTTTTTGATTTCAGTTTCACAAATATCATCAATCGGTTCTCCCGTAGTTGCGAGCCACCGGGATCAGGTCGAGGATGTTTATGATGTTGTCGTGGTTTAGATCCACGAGTTCATTCCATTTCGGATCTCCTGGCCTAGTCCCATAAGCCCTAGCCACCATAGCTAGGTCCATTATGTTTACTACACCGTTGCTGTTCATGTCTCCGGGTATTGGCCTGTAACGATACAACCCGCCAATCTTGTCATGATCGACTGCTCCCGTATCAGCTTCCAGTTCAGTAAAGCCAAAGCTGAAATCGGATTCTATTGGAGGTTTTGGCCATGTAGCAGCAT
>Ga0224501_10000881_pt1 | contig 23208 bp, 23 predicted proteins | sample SF_Oct11_sed_USG_4_FD_169105 | JGI IMG/M metagenome (GOLD analysis project Ga0224501, IMG submission 169105) | Sediment microbial communities from San Francisco Bay, California, United States - SF_Oct11_sed_USGS_8_1 | ecosystem: Environmental > Aquatic > Marine > Sediment | place: USA... | reverse complement strand
TGGACACACCGAGATGCTAAAAAACCTAACGAGATCTAAAGAAGCCATTACGATGTTTCAAGTCAAAAAATTGAGGATATTCTTCTTGAGCAGACATCTATCGCTAAAAGAGGCTGTGAATCAAGTTAAGAAGGAAAAAGTGTTAGAAATGTTAAGGATAGCGGATCGCTATCTAAGAAGGTTTAATATAAAAACTCCTCGTATAGCGGTGGCCGCTCTCAACCCCCACGCTGGAGAAAAAGGAATGTTTGGAACGGAAGAGATGGAAGAGATGAGACCCGCCATCGAGGAGGCTCAATCTTTGGGGATCGTGTCAGAGGGACCTTATTCAGCTGATTCTGTGTTCCATAGAGCTGCAAACGGGGAGTTCGACGCTGTGCTATCTCTTTACCACGATCAAGGACACATTGCCTCAAAGATGTACGATTTCCATAGGACAGTAAGTGTGACCTTAGGATTGCCCTTCATAAGAACCTCTGTTGATCACGGAACCGCCTATGATATCGCTGGAAAAGGCATAGCGAACCCTGCGAGCATGAAAGAAGCCATCATTACAGCTGCCAAATATGCTTCGATTATTTAAAGGAGGGTTCTTCTTGCTGGCATAAATACGCGGCTTATGAGGAAGACGGTAATAAATCTTGAACGAACCAAGTTGACTATGGATTACATAACCTCCCTGTATGATAAGTTAGAACCCTAAGCGGATCAGAAGAATGGGCTCAGAAGCCTCGTTGCAGATTCACAAATAAACTTCGCCAAGCTTTGGTTCTTAAACAAACACGATAAGTCTACAGTAATGATTCGACACGCGATAAGGAAAATAGGTTATCTTTGTCTATTTCTCGCCTCTTCTATATGATTTGCCTAGTGCTGAAGGAGCACCCATGCGCCTTCTGAAAGTGCCTCTGGTACTTATAACCAATATCAGTATCGTAAAGACGAAGGGTAAAGTTCCTAGAAGGCTGGGTGAGATTCCTAAGGGTTGGAGACGATATTGTAAAGCTTCAACTCCACCGAAAATCCATGCGCCTAAGAGCGCACCACGAGGGTCCCACGAAGCGAAGATAGTCAACGCTAAAATTATCCAACCACGACCAAGAGTCATGTTCTGTGTCCATGAAGGTATGTATGAGACTGATAGATAAGCACCTGATAATCCGATAAGCATTCCACCAAATATTGTACAAAGGTAGCGAACAAGGTATACATTTACACCACTCGAATCAGCAGCCTCCGGGTTTTCTCCAACCGACCTGATGTCGATTCCAGTTTTGGTCTTGAATAATACAAACCATAGTATTGGGACTAGAAGTATGAAGAAGTATACCAGTGGATCGAAATTGAACAAGATTGGTTTTAACGAGTAACCCCGTATACCAATGTATTGTTGGCCGATGAGACTGCTTAGACCTGAACCAAACATCGTTAGTGCGAGACCGGATATGTATTGATTTACTTTTAGTGTGATACTCATGAAGCCGTGTATGAATGCCATCGCTGCACCAACTATAGCAGCAGCCAATACCCCTGGCCATACATTGCCGGCTATCTGTGCGACAGCAAAAGCACTGACAGCTCCCATAATCATCATCCCTTCTACGCCTAAGTTCAGTACGCCTGATCTTTCTGTATAGATCTCACCCAAAGTTCCTACTAACAGGGGTGAACCTGCTCTTATTGCAGCCTGGATTACACTCATTAAAATAGCTATAATCTCTTGACTCATTTCACCTGACCTCTAGACTCAATCTTTTTTGACGAAATGTCTAACGATATTTTGTTTCGTAAGAAAAACTCGCCAATTAGCAGAGAGAAAAGGAAGACGCCGTTGAACATCTCTACGACACCGATAGGAAGTCCCAAGGCAATCTGTATCATCTCTCCGCCTACCAAAAGACCGCTACATAAGATAGAAACTACTATTGTAGACAATAGATGCAACCCACTAAGCCAAGCAACGATAATCGATGTGAAACCATAACCTGGAGAGATACCGATTCTCAGTCTATGATGGATGCCCGCTACTTCACCTATTCCTGCGATTCCTGCTAGACCCCCACTTATCATCATCACCAGCAGAATGATTTTTGCATAGTTTATTCCAACATACTTTGCGGCCTCAGGGTTTTTTCCAACGACGCGAATCTCGAACCCTAGTTTTGTTCGAGTTAAAAGTATGTACAGTGCAACAACCGTAACAAATGCAATCATGAGTGTTGGATAATGTATGCGTGTAGTGCCGAGGGTTGGTAGTTGTGCTGATGAAGAAAATATTTCTGTATAGGGAAATCCCCATGCCTCCTTTCCTCTCCAAGGACCGTATAAAAGATACTCCAAGATCTTTGTCGCAATGTAGTTCATCATCAGTGTGGTGATTACTTCGTTTGTTTGGAATTTTGCCTTTAACACTGCAGGTACAAGACCCCATAGTGCTCCGCCTATGAAGCCGGCTAAGAACATTGTAGGGAGTAACAAGTATGCAGGCCATTGTGGGAAAGATAGTGCAATTCCTGAGCCAAATATAGCGCCAATTAACAATTGTCCTTCAGCACCGATGTTCCAAATGGCTGTTTGAAAGGCGAGTGCTAGTCCTACTGAACACAGCATTAGCGTGATTGACTTGGTTACGGTTTCTGAAATGCTGTAAATACTCCCAAAAGCTCCATAGAGAATCCTTTCATAAGCCAAAATAGGGTTAACGCCACAAGCTAGGAAAACTATTGCGATGAGAGATAGAGCTGATAGAATTGTTATACTAATGGTACGCCGCCTAGATTCAACTAATCTACGTTCGACTTTGAGCTTCAACGCATACCTACTCAATTCTTATTCCAGCCATCATCATGCCTATGTCCTCAAGATTTGCCTCATCTGCATCGACTGTTGCCATCATAGTGCCCTCGAATATGACTGCTATGCGATCGCTTATAGAGAATATCTCATCCAAGTCTTCTGAGATAAGCAGAACTGCTACGCCTAGTTCTCGTTGTTTTAGTAACCACCGTCTAATCTGTTCTGTAGCTGCTACATCCAACCCATAAGTGGGATGAGAAGCGACAATCAATTTTGGTTGTCCCTGTAATTCTCTAGCAACGATTAATCGCTGTATATTGCCACCTGAGAGAAGTTTAGCTGGTGTGCTGATACTGGGAGTAATAATGTTGTATTCTTTGACAAGTTTATTAGCGTGTTTTTCTATGAAATCCTTTTTAAGGAAGATTCTCTTGGAAAATGGTGTTTTTCTATATTCCCTTAGGATGAGATTGTCAGCCACACTCAAGTCACCAACGATTCCTATTCTAATACGTTTTTCAGGAATGTGCGCAACTCCAGCATCTGCTACGTTCTTGGGAGACTGATTTGACACATCTTTGCCGAGTATGATAACGCTGCCCTTTATCGCTTTACGTAACCCTGTTAGAACCTCGATAAGTTCACTTTGGCCATTCCCAGCTACACCGGCCACACCTAAAATTTCGTTTTCTCGGACATAGAATGAAACGTGTTTTAGTGCTGGTAACCCTCTGTCGTTTAGGGCACATATCTCACTGACTTCTAAAACGACTTTGCTTGGTCGTATGCCTGGTTTTTTCAATCGGAAAAGAACCGCACGTCCAATCATCAGCCCTGCTAGTCTCTGCTTGTTAGTTTTGACAGTCTCAAGGGTCTTAACAAGTTTACCTTGTTTGAGCACACTGACACGATCACCAACAGCCATTACTTCATCAAGTTTGTGAGTTATGAAGATTATAGTGCGACCTTCAGTAGCCATTTGTCTAAGCGCTTGGAAAAGGTTTTTTATTTCTTGAGGTGTGAGAATGGTCGTAGGCTCATCGAGTATGAGTATTCGAGGATTTTTGGAAATAACCTTAAGAATTTCGACGCGTTGTTGTTCTCCAGCAGAAAGTTGCCATATCATTGCATCAGGGTTGACGCTGAGACCATATCTTTCTGAAAGTGTTTCAATTGTTTTCTTAACCTTTTTCAGCGGAAACAGAAAACTAACGGACGGATGTCCAAGAGCTATGTTTTCAGCGACTGAATTTGTTGGTACGAGTGAAAAGTGTTGATGCACCATACCGATTCCTAGCTCGATTGCATCCTTTGGAGAATCTATTTTTACAAGTTTGTCTCCAACAAAGACATCGCCGCTATCTGCTTTGACTAGACCATAAAGAACGTTCATCAATGTGGTTTTTCCAGCTCCGTTTTCTCCGAGTAAGCAATGGATTTCCCCTTCCTTTACTGAGAAATTGACGTTATCGAGCGCTATTGTTGCGGGGGGAAACTTCTTTATTATAGACTTCATCTCAATTGTAGACATGGCTCATCCCTTATTTCGACCTTGCCTAAGGGTCACCTTCTGAAATTAGCTTCTGAAGGATTATCTTCAGCTGGCTCTAAGGCACCCAAGATAAGGGAAAAAATAAAGGGGGATTGAGTTTGTCCAAACAACCTCAATTAAGTAGATCACTTGGGTACTTCACCTAGAATATTATCGACGTACCAGTCAACTGTCCACAATTCGTCGTGAGAGGCCCGGCGACCAGCCTCTATTCTCAAGATACCAGTATTGTCGTATATCGGTCCGGTGAATGGATCGAAGAGTACCGTTTCTTCACTCATCTGTTCGAGCCGAACCATTACAAGGTCATATACAGAGACTTCCCCCAGTATAGGGTCTGTTACATAGACTACCTTGAGCGCATCTATGAACTTTGGATTAATTGGAACCCCGAACTCGCCTCCTAGTTCTACAGCTCCTTCCTTAAGCATCCACCAATAGTCTACATCCTCAAGGTTGTTTGTTGTGTAAGCACCTGCGTATATTTTGGCCAAAACGTCCTCATAGATGATGCCCCAGCTCACTAGTTGGCCACTAACTGCGCTGTCAGGACCGAACTGTTGCATTGGGCTGTAGTGACTAAAGGTGTATATCTGATTTCCTTCTTCTGTATGTCTCTGACCAACTTGGACCGTAGATGGACTATCTTCTGTGAATGCAATCGCGTCAACACCTTCGGCTATCAAAGCTTCTGCTGCTTCTGTTGCCAATTCTGGAGCATACCATTCATAGATCCATCTTACACTAACCGTGGCTTGGGGGTTCACTTCCTTTACTCCGAGAGCAAAGGCGTTTATGTGTCTCACCACCTCAGGTATTGGGACAGCTCCAATGTAACCAACCTTGTTCGTTTTTGTGAGTGCTCCAGCCATGAGACCGTTTAAGTAATAGAGCTGATAAAACTCTGCGAAGTAAGTGCCCATATTGGGTGCGCGTCTGTAACCTGAGCAGTGCCAGAGGATTTTATCGGGATGTTTTTGAGCGGCACTAAAGGTGTCATCCATGAACCCGAAGCTCGTTGTGAAGACGACGTCATAGCCTTCTTCAATATATCTATCTATGAAACGCAAAGCATCACCCTCTGGTACAGCTTCGGCATAAGCTGTTTCAAGCCAAGGAAACTTAGACTCCACGTAAAGTCGCCCTTGATCATGGGCATGTGACCACCCATAATCACCAATCGGTCCAACATAAATGAAAGCAGCTTTAATCTTTTGATATTCTGTCGGACCTTCAGGGATCTCAACCTGCGGTGCCATTACGTAACCGACTATGTATCCAATAATTAAACCCACGATGAGAAAAGCAACCCTCTCTGTTGTTTTACTTGCCATTTTGTCTCCCTCTTCCTAATTTGCATCATTACATCGTGCTCTTCTTTTAAACAAAATTGTTTTTTATTTTACAAAATAAAAGGCTTTTCTACAAAAAAATGTCAATTAATCCAATTAATACAAGTATAACCCCTTTGTCAACTATAGACCTTAAGGGAAACGCGCGCAAGTTAATATAAAGAAAGGTTAGCGCTTAAAATTGAACAAACTTCCAAATGGCGAATAACAAAATGAGTGTAGATGTGAGAGGATTCATAAAAGGCATTCAAAACATGGTTTCAGAACTTGCTGGTGTTGAAGAAATTAAAAAATTTGTTGTAAAAGCGTTGAATTCCCGGATTAATCCAGTGGATGTAATGGATGCTGTAAGTCATGGAATGAATGTTGTGGGAGAAAAGTATGAAAAGGGTGAGTATTTTCTTTCTGAGCTAATCATGGCAGGAATTATTGCGAAAGAAATCATGAACACCGTGGCCCCTTACTTAAATAAAAAAGCAGATGAAAAATCGATTGGAAAGGTTGTGATTGGAACCGTAAAGGGAGACCTGCATGATATTGGTAAAAACATTGTTATCGCCATGCTTTCTTCTATGGGTTTCATTGTCAAGGACCTTGGTATCGATGTCCCATGTAAAATGTTCGTTAAAACCATCGAGAATGAGAGGCCCAATATCTTAGCGATGAGTTGCCTCTTAACCTCATCAATGAACGAAATGAGGAAGGTGATTGAAGAACTCAGCAAAGTCGGCTTGAGAGAGAACATAAAAGTCATGGTTGGAGGCCGACCGGTAACACCACAATTCGCCAAGGCGATTGGAGCCGATGCATATGGCGCCAACGCTTTTGAGGCTGTGAAAGTAGCAAAAGCTCTAATGAAAAGGGGTGTTCGACATGAATAAGAGGGAAAGGGCTCTAAAGGCTCTTCATATAGAAGAACCTGATAGGGTTCCTATTACTGAACTCGACATCGAAATTCCCCACATGGAAACATTAACAGGATCAAGATTTAGTGGTAATTACTCACTTCAAACCTCTGTTTCAGCTGACCGAAAACATGAGGCTACTTACATTAAAATAAAAGCAAAATGCTACAAGAGGCTTGGTTTTGATGTAGTCTTTTCGGATCTTTCCGCTCCAGATGGATGGGAAACCGTTGTGAAACAGAATGGAACCACAACTGATGAATGGGGAAGAGTCTTAGTCCGTGACTCTCAAACTAAAGCTTGGCTTCCAGGTGGAAGCATTTTCAAAACGCCTGAAGATTTCAAGGGGTTCGTGAGTAATTCACCTGACCCAAACGCGCCTGGACGCACTTTCGCTGCGGAGTATATGAAGAAGATTGTTGGAGAAGAGATGGCCGTAGCCGTCTTTATAAGAGATCCGTTTGCTCACGTCTGGGAAATGTTTACGCCCACAACCTTCGTAAGATGGATGTATGAGAAGCCTCAACTTGTTAGAAAAGCCCTTAAGGTGCTTACAAAGTTCAACATTGAAGTTATAAAGTGCCTCGCCGATGTCGGGGTGGATTTCATCGTCAGTGGAGGAGACTATTGTGAGACTAAGGGTCCAATGGTCCCTGTGAAATACTTCAGAGAAGTTATCTTTCCTCTTCTAAAGAAACAGGTCGAAGTTGCACATAAAGGAGGGCTTAAGTTCATCAAACACACTGATGGAAATGTAAATCCTCTTCTAGATTATTTAGTTAACATAGTTGATGGGGTACACTCACTTGACCCATCGGCTGGTGTTGATATAGGTGAAGTCAAGGAAAAGTATGGGGATAAACTCGTATTGATGGGAAATGTATCTGTGGATAACCTAGCCACAAAAAGCAGAAAAGAGGTAGTTGAAGAAACTAAAGAGTGTATACGGAAGGCGTCCCCGGGTGGAGGACACTTTTTGAGCTCGAGCAATTCGTGGTTCGCTGGCGCAAAACTGGATAATTGCCTGGCTATGGTCGAAACCGGGAAAAAATATGGAAGATATCCTATAACTGTGTAAAATTGGGGTCAGTGTTTCTTTAATCTTTGAATCCTTAGAATCGCACCGTAATCTACTCTTTTGAGCTTTCCATTTTTGTGCGCTTCATATGCTCTAGAGCCTTCTCAACGCCTACAAAGGCGTTATTACAGTAAATGTCAGCCCCCACTTCTTCTGCTGAAACATGTGGAGGACCACCAATCATAATGTAAAGTTTATCCCTAAGACCTGCGTCGTTTAAGGCGTCAATCACAATTTTGAAGTATTCGACCGTAGTCGTAAGTAATGCTGACATGCCAAGAATTTCTGGTTTATGTTTCTTAACTACTTCAACAAATTTTTCCGAAGAGACGTCTACACCTAAGTCAATAACATCGAATCCTGAAGACCTCATTAAAGTTATAAACACATTCTTACCAATGTCATGCAAATCTCCTTTGACCGTGCCTATAACGGCTTTTCCCACGCTACATGTTTTTTCGGCGTCTTCCTTCAGTTTAGGTTCCAGCGCCTTCATACATCTGTTCATGATGTGTGCAGCAAAGATCAGTTCTGATAGAAAATATTCACGAGTCTCGAATTTCTCGCCAACCTTCTTTAACCCCGGAGTCAGACCATTTATCACAATGTCTGTGGCAGGAGTGCCCGACAACAGCTTCCTTTCTATAAGGGAAATACATTTTTCAAGTTTGAGCTCAACTACAGATTCAACTAAATCGGTTAATGAAGGTCTCGTAAAACTTCACCTCTTAAGAAGCTCGCTCGTACACTTTTTTGCAATGTTAACCATCGCATCTATGTTTTTGAAGGGTGTTCCAGGCGCCATTCCTCCGCCTGTTGACAGCCAAAATTTTCCAAGTCCAACTTTCATAATCAATTCACGGCACTTCTCTTCAACCTCCCTTGGAGTGTATTTCGAAAAGTATGGTGGATGTAAATTTCCTTGAAGACAGAAGTGAGTTTTCGATCTACATTGTATCACATCGTCGAAAGCACCAAAATGCCATACCTCCGCATCGATTTTGTCGACTTCCTCTAGGATTGGACTGACACTCCCTTCATTATGCCAAACACGCAGAGCCCCCTTGTATTTTCCAAAAACCTTGTTCAAGTAAGGTAGTATGAATTCACGAAATTGCTCCTTCCCTACCATATGTGCAGAATGGTCTCCGATCCATAACACTTTGCAAGGACCCACTATTTCTTCCGTTTCTTCGCAATATTTTAGGTACCAGTCGGTCGCTATTCTGAGCCATTTATGTAAGGCGTCTGGGTACAGACGCATCCATATCAAGAACTTGTCGTAACCCATAGCCAAAGCGGCTCCTTCAACGCACGCACCTGGACACATAACGCCATCAACATACCCATACTCATTCCTTAAATCCCTTGGAAAACACTTGAAAAAATATTCCAGCATGTTCAAAACATCCGATGCTACGCCAGCGCGTGGGTCAGGTAAGCCAGCTTCAGCAACCCTATCGACATCTTCAGGTTCTTTAATCGGGTACTCTGCTATGTACGGAGGCGAATCCTCCATCCACCCAAGTTTGCCACCAAAAGCTGTAGGTATGGGACCCACGAAATCTCCATGTTCAGGGTAAGTGCCCATACCGATGTTAATTACTTCAGGAAATCTGCGCTGAAAAGCAAGTTTTGCCTCGAGCTGCAACTTAACATTATGATAATACTCGTATTCTTTAACACCTGAAAATCTTTTAAGAACTAATGCATAAACCTGCAAAACTACAGGAATTTCATCCGCCTTTTTACCTAAGGCAATTGAGACAGCTCTGTCCCATATGGACATAGGCTTCACTGAAATTACTTTCTCAAGAAATTGGGTATATAATTATCGCGCGCGATGAACTAAACAGTTTACCCGTGGAATCAGAGTTCACTCCTAATTTCTCCAGCAACTTTCTCAAAGTCTTCTTCTTTGTAGTCGCTTTTTGGCCAAGTGTTCAAACCATCATCCTCATACCTTGGGACAAGGTGGATGTGGAAGTGAAAAACGGATTGCTGCGCGGCTTCCCCACTCGCATGTAAGATGTTTACCCCCTCGGCTCCGAGCCCCCTCTTCACGGCTTCTGATATCTTTTTAGCGACAGCCACCGTCTCCCTCAGATGGTCTTCTGTGATGTCATAGACATCTCCATAGTGTTTTTTCGGCACGATCAGAGTATGACCCCTGTTGATCGGGTTAATGTCTAAGAAGGCTAAAACCTTCCCGTTTTCGTAAATGATGTTTGCCGGGATCTCTCTATTTATGATTTTGCAGAAGACACATTCGTTCATACTGGATTAATAGTTATTAGAAAAGTATATCCTTTTTGTATAAACCCTACCTTTTGAACGCTTTGAGTTCATCTTTCTCGCTTCGCTTCTTTTCTTGTGCGATCAATATATATACTATTTGTTGTCAAATGAACACTTAGTGTTGTAAAATATGGAAAAACCTTGTAAAAATCTCATGGTAAAAGGCTGTTTTTTTGTTAGCTTAGTGTTATTGACCGTTGGTTTACTTGTCAATGTGCCAATTTCTTCAAAGCGCATGACAGAATCGTTCTTGCCTAATCGGGTTGCTGCCTTTTCGCCATCTCAGAACACAATAACGGGGAATTTTTCAAGCAATCATGAAGTTTCTTTTGAAGTGATTGGTTGGCCAGAGCAAACTCAGTTAGAAATAAAGGTATGGTATTACATGGTTTACATTGAGACTTATAGGATTCAGGTCCAAGTCTTCGACTCCGTCGGCTCTAAGGTTGCTGACGAGCTTCTGACGATTAAGTCTACGTCTTGGAAGCAGCAGAACGAGTACGCAAACACCACCGTAGACGTGAAGAGCCCGGAAACCTATACGATAATATTCTTACCGAGAGGAAGTAAGCGTATCAATTTTAGGATTACACAATCTGTCTTTGATAACAGTCCTCCGACAATAAGCGATGTTGACTATGAGCCGGAGGATCCGACGCCTGACGACGAGGTGACAGTCTCAGCCTCGATCACAGACGACTTCTCCGGGGTCAAAGAGACAGTATTGTTGTACTCGACAGATGGTGGAGATACTTGGAATCAAGTGCAGATGATAAACGTCACCGGGTCAACGTATGCCGCCGATATTCCAAAGCAGAAGGGAGGGACAAACGTCCAATTTAAGGTCTCCGCAGAAGATATCGCAGGATTCTCAGTAGAGTCCTCTGTCGTTTCGTACACGGTGAAGACGCTAACGTTCGGTTTAGATCCTACCCTGTTCTATGGGCTGATAGTAGTAGGAATCGTAGGGGTAATCGCGATAGCCGGTGCGATATTCTTCTTGAGAAGGCGAAAACCCCCAAAACCATATGTACCGCCTACTCCAGCTGCGCCCCCGACCTTGGTTAAAAGATGCCCATCATGCGGTGCAGAGATTCCGACCGGTGCAGGATTCTGTCCATCATGTGGTAGAAGATTGGAATAGTCATTTAAAGCCTTCGTATGACGATAACTGAAGGCCTCAGCAACTATACAGGTCGCTCTTGAAAAGATTAGTAGTTGCCATATTGCTTTTTCTGTTTTCCTTATTTCTCTTGACACTTTTGTGTTAAATCTTAAGAAGAAGGCTTTTCGAACCTTTCATATAGTTTTGTTCAGAAAAAGACTTATGGCTTAAATTGTGGGGGTATTCCGTTTGAAAACGTCACGTTAGGTAGTTTATTTTTAGTTTTTCAGCGTAATCCACAGCTTTTCTGAACTCTTCTTGCGTGATTCTTCTGTTTATTTCCTTGTATTCCCTGGCTTTGAACTGCGGTCTGTACTGGTCCATCAGATTGACTATGCACTTGTCCCGAATGTTCTCAGCTATCCATTTCAGGATGGGCTTTGTGCAGCACTCCAAGTGACTCGGCAGAATCAGGTGTCTCACCGTGAGTTCTGCTTGCTTTGACGCCAGTGTGTGGTTTCTTGAGCAAACTTCGAAGTAGTTCGGAACCTTTGAGAGCCTCTCGGCGCACTCGTTGTTCCCGTATTTGAAGTCAGATAAGTACAAGTCGACCACTCCATCTAATATTTTCATGGTTTTCTGTGACATGTAGAAGTTGCTGTTCCATACGACTGGCACATTCGCTTTACACAGCTTCAAGGCATTTAGGATGTTCAAGAGGTTTGGCGTAGGCTCGCCGCCAACTAGGTTGACATTCCTGCAGCCCTCCCTCCTCTTCACCTCTATCCTCCTAGCCATTTGTTCTGGTGTAACAAATTGACCACTTTCATACCATTGTGATATGCCCCAGTTCTGACAGAATTGGCAGTGAAAGTTGCAGCCCATGAAGAAGATCGTGTGTGAAGGGCTGATGTGAAATTCCTCTCCCCAGTGCGTGAAGTCAGTGGAAACTAGACTTTCGTTTTCAACCCTGCACTCACCGACCTCTCCTCTGGATCTGTTTACATAACACTTTCTCTCGCACAGCTCGCAGCTTTTCATAAGTCCCTCAGCTATCATGATTTTCAGGTCGAGCAGCGAAAGCCTGGGGTTCTCTAAGCCTTCAATTTTGAGCTTCTCCTCATCCAGAGTGCTCCTCGTTTCATAGAATTCCTTCATAAGCTTGGATTGTTCCCTCAGCATCCCCTTTGGACTTAAGTCCTCATCTAAGTTGAACATAATTTTCTTTGCTATCTGAAAGTTCACATTGACCTTATTCTCAACGGCTTTAACATATCTCGGCAGAACTTTTTTGACTAGGGAATTCCTCAATGCCGAGGCCGTGTCAGGCCGAAACAAGTACATAATCTCTATACTCGTTTGCGTACAAAATAAGTTTCTCCCTCAAATTGCCTTCCTTCAGTATCGTTTACAATTAGTTTATTTTGTTACGTGGAAATATTCCAAGATGATGACGATGCCTCGAAGCAAGCTTTATGAACTGACCTCTGATACCCTGTCTGAAATTGATCGTGTGATCGTCGCGGGTGACATTCACGGTGACTATGAAAGCTTTCAGAGCCTACGCAGTTTGTTTAATCCTCAACGGGACCTCCTGACATTTCTTGGCGACTATGCAGACAGGGGACCGAGTGGGATCGAGGTTATAGACGGCGTATGGGGGCTTGTCAGAAAATATCCTGGCAGGGTTATTGCGATGAAGGGGAACCATGAGGATTATAGAGAAGGTGGGAGGCCATCTTTTGCGCCCTGCGATTTGATGCATGAGGCTTACGAAAAAAGGGGCAGTTGGGAGGCTTACTTTGAGGGTGAACTGAAACCTTTTTTGGATGAGTTGTACTTGGCTGTTCTGGTGCCAGATGAAGTGCTCTTTGTTCACGGCGGTATATCAAATATGGTTCAAAATACTGACGACTTGAGACGCCCGTCCAAGGAGGTTGAGGAAGTTTTGCTTTGGAGCGACCCCTTTGAAGGGTATGGTGAGCGACCCAATACGCGAGGTGCGGGGATCGAGTTCGGGAAGGACGTTATCGAGGAGGTATGTCGGAGGCTTGGCATAAAGAGAATTGTAAGAAGCCACCAGCCTAGGAAGGCTAAGAACGGACCTTACTTAGAACATGATGGAAGGGTCGTAACGATAAGCTCGACTATAATATATGGGGGCACTCCATTTGTTTTGGTGCTTCCAGCGAAAAAATTGGATGAGGCTTTCAGGCATTTGGAAAGGTATGTGATGAGCTTAAGATAATGCGTTGAATCTAGTCAATTTTTAAATCCTCGTGGTGAAGATTCTAAAATTGTGATATTCCATGAAGGTAGAGAGCGTTCAGTATTTGGTTGTCTGCATTCCAGAAAAGATGAGCATCGAAGACCTCGTTGGCTTTCAGATTGGGAGGGAGAACCCGCACCTTGTGTGGTGTGGTGAATACCTCTATGAATACGCAGAAGAATGGTATCACGAGAAACCATACGTGCATTACATAACTATGGTGAACTACTCTGTACTACTGCAGTATAGAAGATACGCGATAATGGACCAAGGGAGGCTTTCTTTTTCAGATACGCTTCAAGATATCAGTGGGAGCGCGGCTCCCATTTTGATAGAGAAAGCTGAGGAAACCCACCCCAGAACCCGGGGAATTCTAAAGTCGATTAAGTTAAAGGAGGACTTGAGCGCGCGGGGTTAAGAAAAACAGAGAAAGTTGCAGGCGCGAGAGTCCGAATGTCTGGGGCTATTCGAATAAAACAAATTGTAACCTGTGTCGAATGAGGATTATCTTTCCTCCTGTTCTTATCGATTAACAATTATAAATTTAGCTACTAATTCTATATTTAATGTCAGAAAAAATCAAAGTAATCTGGAGCGAAAACTACAAAAAATACAATTTTGGCAGCCGTCATCCCTTCCAGCCTCTCAGGGGACGATTGGCTTTCTTAAGGAGAATTAAGCAAAAGGGCTATGAGATAATTGGACCCGAGCGTCCTGCTACAAGGGCGCAGGCAGAACTAGTTCACACTAAAGTCTACTTGGATAGTCTTGAAAAGGTTAGTCAAGAGTTCACGACCCTGGAAACTCCTGTTACTAGAGAAAATGTGGAAGGCGCTTATTGGTACACTGGCGGCACTATCAAGGCTGTGAGGCTAGCTTCACAGGGAACTAGAACCTTCGACACTTTAGGGGGACTTCACCACGCAAAGCCTTGGCATGGAGAGGGATTTTGCATCTTGAGTGACCACGGCATCGCCGTAAGGCAGCTACAGAAAGAAGGCGTTATAGAACGGGCAAAAATTTTGGATATAGACGGACATGCACATAATGGCACTCAAGAGATATTCTATTCTGACCCCGATGTGCTGACGATTTCTATCCACCAAGACCCTGATACAATATATCCCGGCGAATGCTATCCTTGGGAAACTGGTGAAGGAGAAGGAAAAGGCACCAACATGAACCTGATTTTGGATCCAGGAACCACCTATAAGGAATACGAGCCAAAACTAGAGCAGGCACTGGAAAAATTCGAATCCTTCTACTCTGATGTAGCCATCGTAGTTTTTGGAACTGATACCTACAAGAAGGATCACATGACTCAAATCAAATTGGAATTGGAAGATTATAGAAAAATAGGCGAATCGCTAAGTAACATCAGAAACCTTTCCATTTTGTCTCCTGGAGGATACAGTGAATACATACCTAAGATTTGGCTAAGTTTCTTAGAAGGATTAGAAAAATGACCAAAAGAGAACATTGAACACTCGCTAAATATGCATGTACTCTCTTTTGCAGTAGTTTTTGACAAGACATTTCTCGCATTTGTGTTTCTTGCAGTATTCGAGGTTAAGCCTCACTAATGCCGACTCATATAGTTTCGGGTCTTCTAAACTCAGCTGCCGGGCAACCTTGACGGCCATGCTGGAGGGTTTTGGATCAGCCTTCTTCCAGACACCCCTCAGTTCTCTGAGGAAAATGTTGACGCCTACGGGTCCGATTCCCTTGAATTCTTGAAGCCTCCTCTCCAGATCCCTTGGGTCTTTTGACGCTCTATGAACCCCTTCAAGGTCCCCGTAATCCTCTCTGAGCTTCTTCATGACTTCTAGGAGTCTTGAGGCTGTGGAGAAGTCGTACCTTACGTAGCCTCCCGAGTCCAAGACCTCGACGAGGCGATCCCATCCAGCCTCTAAGATCTTCTCTGGGGTCACTAACCCCTCCTCCTTAAATCGCCTATAGGTTTCTTTTGCAATCTCTGTAGAGATTCTTTTAGCAAACAATAGAGACGCTAGAAGCCATTTGAATCTGTCTTCAGTCCTAGACAGATCTAAGCCGAGTTCCTCCGAGTAGCTCTGCAGCTTTGAAAGCTCAAACTCTACGCCCACTGATGATCACATCTTGCTGTTTGATCTCAGGATATCCGCATTTCCAGATGAGCTGAACTCAAAAGTGAGACATCTATTCTAAGTCTTGTTATAAACACGATCCTTTCTAACCGCAAAAACCCCCTACCCCCCACCTCCCTATGCACGGGGAGAGCCGCCCTCCAGAACGCCGCCAACAACCCTCAAAACCTCTCCATGCAGCCTTCTCAACCTCCCAACAGCAGGGCTACCAACACCAACATCCTCAACAAACCTCCTAAAGATATCATCAAAACCAACAACACGACCACCAGCAACCAGCTTGTCAGCATAGCAAACAATCTTCTCCTCCCACGTCACAGGAACAAAATCCCTATGGGGCAGGCCAAAACCAGAAGCCTCCTCAGCGGTCAAACCAGCACCAACATGCCTCTCAACAACCCTCGCAACGGCCTCAGGCAAACCCAAATCCCTCACGATCTCACCACCAACGACACCATGCCCAATCTCATGCGTCCTAGATCTACCCACATCATGCAAGAGGCCACCAACCTCAACCAAACCAACATCAATACGAAAACCCCTCTCAACAAACATCCTCGCAATCCTAGCAGCAAGGGAGGAAACAACAACACAATGTCTAACAACACCCCGCCCACAGCCAGCCTCACGAAGAATCCTCAGACAATCGTCGCGGGAAGGCAAAACCAAAAACAACACCCCACAAAATCCTTAACCCAACTCCTCACTTAACAACTCAACCCTCCCCTCCAAAGCCCTGACAATCAAACTATTATCAAAACGCTTGAGAGACCTACCACACTTAGAACAGCGAAAAACATTCTCAACAGCATCCTCAAAAGGCACCCTGTCGCAACCAGGACTGAAACAAGAAAAGAAATCATGCCCCCTCTCATACTTCAGCCTCTTCTCCAGCTTCTCAAGAACCTTCCTCTTCAAAACCCTAGCAAACCCAGTAGCCTGATCAGGCTGCAGCTTCCACCTAAAAACAAACCACCCAGTCGTCCGATCCCTGAATCTCACATTAGTTACTATAGAATGACTATACAGCTTATAGAGAACCCTGCGGGTATCATTAAGCTGCATCCCAGTCTCCCTCGATATCTCATCCTCCGTTGCCTCCCCCGCCGACTCAAGAAAGCCAACAGCCTTAACCGCCTCTTCCCCACCTATAATGCTCGCAATCTTCACCAGCAAATCCTCGTTCACAAACGTCACCAAAACACAACCTCTTACAAACCCAGATGACTAATCCTATAATAAATAAGGGAGAGAAGAAACTTAAACATTTACAACCCACTAGAAGATAACAACCCAACGGTACGCCAAGAAACCCAACATTTAAAGACAACAAACACTCATCAAGACTCGTGGTGATGTGATGGAGACAACACTCCAGAAGGTTGTGGTGCTCAGGTGGGGGCACAGGCATGTACGCGACTTCAGACTGACCTCCCACGTCTGCCTCATAGCAAGAGCCCTCGGTGCCTCATCAATAATCCTGACAGATACGATCGACAAGAATGTCAAAATAAAGGTTGAAGACCTGACAGAAAGGTGGGGAGGTCACATCACGATAGAGATGGGAACATCATGGGAAAAGGCGATCAGAGAATGGAAGCAAAAAGGAGGAATAGTCTGTCACCTAACCATGTACGGAGAAAACATCGAAAGCAGCGATGTCTTAGAAAGAGTCAGGGAAACCGGAAAGGACATCATGGTGGTCATAGGCGCGGCAAAAGTCCCAGGTGAAATGTTCAACCTAGTGGACTTCAACATCGCGATAGGCAACCAGCCACACAGCGAATGTGCAGCCCTAGCCGTATTCCTAGACCGCCTCTTCAATGGAAAGGAACTCTGCCTAGAGTTCAAAGATGCAAAGATAAAAATAATCCCACAAAAACACGGAAAAAAGGTTGTCACAAAGTAACTGTCCTAACCCCTCTCCTCAAGACCTTCCCACTCAACCTCTCCACCCGTCCCAGAATCCTATGCATAAACTTCGGCTGCGCCCTAAACCTGACCTTCACCTTCCCACTCCTGTACTTAACCTCGACAACGTTAGACACATCATAAAGACCAGATACAAAGGACATGGTCTCCCCATCGAGCGGAAGAACAACCGAAGTTTCCTCAAGGCCCTCCAAGTTTTTAGAAATCTCCCTCTTCAATTCCCCCAGATTCTCCCCCTTAAACGCTGAAATAGGAACCAAGTTGGGGGCCACCCCCCTCAGATGAGAAAACCTCTCCGTGAGTTCACTTTTCTTCAGCAAATCGATCTTGTTAAGAGCCGTAACTACCGGAATACCAACCGCTTTTATCTCTCTGAGTGTGTCGAAGCAGCAAGAAGTTTTCCTTTGTACCTCAGAGATCGTTTCACTGGCGTCCACAACAAGAACGATCACATCAGATAAAATAGTTTCCTCAAGGGTTGAATGGAACGATTCCACCAACGCCAATGGTAAGCGATCAATAAAACCAACTGTATCCGTTATCAGCGCCCTCCTCCCGTTCAAGCTCACAGCCCTAGTCGTTGTTGAAAGAGTGGTAAAAAGACTAAGACTGGTGGGTACACCTTCTTCTGTAAGGGCATTAAACAGCGTGCTTTTCCCGGAGTTTGTGTATCCGGCCAAAGAAACTAGTGAAAAACCCAAATCAAGTCTGCGAACCCTGTGTAACCCCCTCTTCCTACGAATCCTCTTCAATTTACCCCTAATTTGCGTTATCTGCTTCTTTATGGACTCATAGTAAACATCAACCTTGTACCTGCCCATACCCAAAAAGCCAGGCTGCTCCCCCATCGTCGCTAGCCTCACACTTTCCCTTGCGCGTGGAAGCTGATAGCGGAACTTCGCCAGCTGGATCTGGAACTTTGCTTCCTTAGTAGACGCCTTCTTAGCAAAAACTTCGAGTATCAACTGAAAACGATCTATAGCCTCTACTCCAGCAACCTTTGCAAGATTGTAAGATTGAATCGGTTTGAGGCTATTGTCAAATATTAATCTATCAGCCCTGAGATCCCGAACCAGCCTTGCCAGCTCCGCAGCTTTTCCCACACCTATCTGATATCCGGGATCAGGCCCACGTACTTGTTCAACAGAACCGATAACAACGTAGCCTGCGGACTCTGCCAAACTTTTCAGTTCACTTAAACTTGAGCGCTCATCCCGCTTCCTTCTCTGGACTATGATCGCTCGCGTTCCCTTAACCCCCGACATCTTTCTTTTTCTTCCGAATCGAAACAATGTCACCTAACGTAAGCTCACGGGGCTTTTGAACGGGCTTACCCTCCGCAATCTGAACAGAGGGTTTTACAAGAAGCTTAATTCTCAAAAAATGCTCGAGTTTTCTAGCAAGTCTTTGATCAGGGACCATCTTGTTCATTTCAACTTTTTGAAGAACAGACACCCTTTCACCAATCTTTCTTCCTAAATCCTCACGACTAAATCCAAATTTCTCCCTCGCCTTTCTAACCCGTGGACCATAATCCTCCACAAGCTCCAGCTCCTCAAATACCTCCCTCTTCACTCGTCTATGTTTAAGCAAAGGGCGTTTTAAAAGCGGCCTCTTTCTTAAAGCTGGCCTTCGTTCAACGCCCCGTCTTGACGATGAAAGTTTCGCACATTCGCCACACACAATAAAATTTACTCCATCTATTATTGCCCTGTTCGGTTCTCCGCGTATTTTTTTCCCACAGATTTCGCATTCCATCTTAAAGTCGTCCGTCGTGTTTTATGAAGAATTCTTAAACTTTCATGTTATTTTTACCGATTCTTTTTTCACTCGATGTAAGATGCCATATAAGTCGAGCACTCGATTTTTATAAAAATAATAAGGGATGCATATATTGAAGAATGTGAAGAGGATGGATAAAAATGCGAAGGGGCAATTCGCGTCAAGCAAAACGTTACATGAAACGTATGGGCGTAAAAGTTGAGGAGATGCCTAACATACAACAAGTAACGATCAAAACCGATAGCAAAGAAATAATCATCAAAAATCCAGAGGTAACTTCCATGGAGGTGCGGGGTCAAAAGTTGTTCCAGATCATTGGTGGAAGCGTGATCGAAAAAACCTTAGAGACTGAGGAAAAAATCTCAGATGAGGACATTCAGCTAGTTGCAAACCAAACAGGCAAAACCTTGGATGAGGCAAGAAGGGCATTAAAAGAGACCGAGGGCGACCTAGCGAGGGCGATACTTCTTCTCCAGTCTAAAACTTAGGTTTATTTTCTTTCTAAACGCTGTACCGCACTCTTTTGCCTATAGTCGCCTTCTTTGCAGCCGTCCAATATTTTATCGGTTTATATTTCGCCGATTGACGGCTGTAGTAGGTAAGCGAATTTGTAGACTTACAATTCGGGCATTTTTGTGGGTGTCCACCAAAACCCCTTCGGCATCTTTTGCAATAACTAAAGCTTCTTGTATAAGTGAACACGCCTATATTGTGTGAGCGACAGATCTTCTTAGTCATCTTGAGAAGATTTTCTGGATCTCGCTCCGGCTCCTCAAGTTCAATAATTGAAAGATGTCCTCCTAATGTTAGTGGATGTAACTCGCTTTCTATTTGCAAACGATCCTCAAGTGAGACCTTAGCTTCTAATGGAATAGCAACAAGGTCCGTGTAGTACGGTGCCTCTTTCGTTCCCTGCGTGTTAACAACTCCCCAACCATATTTTTCTACATCTAACCCTGCAAGCCTTTGGGCTGCTTCGCTACTGGGTACTTGAGAAACCAGTATTCGAAGACCAAGTTTTTGTGACAATTTTTTGGCATGTAGAGATAGGTTTTTAATAATCTTTACGGCAAAATCCATGTTCTTTCCGGCCCCGTAGAGGCTATCACCGGTGTGGATTTTGACAGCCTCGTTTAGGCCGATGAAGCTTACGAGGTTAGACGCGTTTTTCAGTCTAAAATAGGTTTTCCTTGCGATACGCTGAAATAGGAAAGGCAACAGTGATCGGCGCCTGCGATCTTGTATCATGTGGTTTTTTATTTGTAGAGCTTCGATGGCCATTTTTACGCGATCTTCAAGAAGTTCAAAGAATCTGTTGTCGTTTCCCTGAGCCTCGTATGCGAGTCTTGGCAAATTGATCACCACGATGTCTAAATTTCCTGTTCGCACAGTGTCGATTTCCCAGTCTTTAGTCCAGTCCGACGCCAATCTAGTTCCGGTAGCAAAGTATAGCGCGTCCTTTTGCCATCTTGGGACTAAATTTGCAAAATATGGTTTCCCATTTTTTGCACTGAGTTCATGCACCTTTAATAAAAGGCTTTCCGATTCTCCGCTTTTTAGAGCCTTGCCTCCGATATTAAAAATTAAATTCGAAGTGAAAACGTGTCCTTGGGTATTTCCCTCGCAGAAGATGTCTAACAAGGAATCTAAGATCGTCTGCGATTCGTTAAAGTAATCTCCATAAGAGCCTACTAACTTACCGTTTGGTCCAAAGGCGTTGGCTTCCTCAAAATTCTTGGGAATTGATGGATCGACGCCAATTGTTACCTCAGTTGGCCACCCTTTACTCGATGGTAGCGTATTTAAGCTAAGAATGAAGAGGTGAAGTGTCCTCTTTATGGCTTCCTTTGATAGGCCTTGCACGAAGGGGGCTAGAATTATGTTAAAGTAATTGATGGCTTGCTCTCCAGCCAGCTCCATCCTCGATGTTTCTATCAAGTTGTAAGTTAGTGAGATTGCAGCCTCGAATGTGTTTGGAGGATCGAAGGTCACTACAGATCCGCGTTGAATTGACCTAAATCCCTTTTGAAGAAATGGTCTTAGATCGTGCTGTAACTCGTTTGGTTTTAGTATCCAAGAGCTGATGTTATTTATGTGTATCATTCCTGAAAGGTATGCATCGGCTATGCTTCTCGGGAGAACGTTGAGAAGGGTGTATCCCTTTAATACGCTTTCGCCTGCAGCTTTGTTTATTGCTTCAACGTTTTGATAAGAGTTGTCTGTGGCATTTATTAGCTGAGTTACATCGTAAACAGGGAGGCCAAGTCTTACTAGTTTATGTCTATATTCCTGAAATCCTTTCTCGATGAGGATGACGTTGACGAATTCCCTTATGAGTGATGATGTGAGATGCGTCACATCTAATTTAAGTAGCCTTTCTTCGACCTCTTCAGCAATAGCACTCGCAAGTTTTGTTGACATCCCTGCTTCCTTAATCAGCGCCTCAGCTATCCTGTTCCTATCAAACTCCTCCATCACAAGCTTTGAGGTTCTAACAAAGACTCCTTCCCCCTCTTTTATAGCATATTCGTCTAAACTTTTGGTGAAGTCGGCCACTATCTCACCGAGGGGCGTAATCTTGTATTTTTTTGTTTTCTCATCTCTAGCTATCAGAGATGTCCGACCCAGTTTTCTCAGATGATATGCGAATTTGCCGGCGTCTTGGGAAGGATCCAATTTTGATTTATTCATAATTTCACTGTAGCTTAGCTGCCCGTAAGCATTTAGAAGTCTTAAGATTCGAAGCCTAAGAGGGGCTGAAGCTGCATCGAGTATATCGTGGCTGTTTTTGTGGGACAGAGTGCTACCTCCCGCCGATGAGTATTTTAATTATATATCTGGTCATAAGGTATAATTGTTGTTCTTTTTATTTCAACTCTGTTTAATCCTTTATGTTTTGTTTGGAAGATTTGATTTGTTTAAGAATAAATTTAAAATCTCCATAGTATTGTTAATGATAATTTTTTTCATGAATTTTTTTTACAATTTTCCATTGAAAGCGGATGATAATTATATAGAAAATAGAATACCCTCTGCTTCCACTAATGAAGTTTTTATTTTCAAGATAAACGATAGGAGTTGAGTTTATGTATTCAAAACATGACTTGTACGTTAAGGTCAAAAGATTATTAGCTTATTATTTATCCAAATATTCAAAAGGTGTCCCAAGTGGGTTGTTATCTTTTGATAGGTCCAAAATGAAAACACATTTAGAAAGAGAGATAGCATACATAAATCTACATCTTGATCGTTATGTTGAAATTCTGTCACGCATAGAAACGCAACATTTTCCTAAGGAGCTTAAAGTGTTAGATATCGGTACAGCTTCTGGTCATCTAGCTTTTTTAGTAAAAAGTTTATTTAACTACGAGGTTTCTGCTATAGACCTTAAAAGGGACGAGACACCTTATTGGCGCTATAGACTCACAAATGAGGGAATAACCTATAAAATCTGTGATCTAACGAAGGACACAATACCGTTTGAAGATGAATGTTTTGACCTAATTCTTTTCTGTGAAGTACTAGAGCATATTACAACACATCCAATGAAGGTTTTTAGGAAAATTTGGAGAGTTCATAGAAAAGGTGGAATATTGATCATGTCAACGCCTAATCTCCTTCGTCTCCCGGCAAGAATCCGTTTTTTATTCGGCAAAAACCCACTTAGTGTTAAACATGTAAAAGGGAAAGCAGCTGAGCATTTTAGGTTGTATTCTGCTGATGAGATTGAGAGTCTCATTCAAAATAGTGGCTTTCAAGTGGAAAAGCTTTACTTTTATACACCGTCGATTTACAGTAAAAAATACTTGAAGAGGGCTCTTCATATGATCGCGTACCTGATTGTGAAAATCCACTCGTCTTTAGGAACGTACATTATTTGCCAAGCTAAGAAACCACATCCTAGCTAAAACTCCGATTATTAAAGCAGAGGGCTCATACACTTCATCGTGTGATTGGGTAGCTGAAGGGTAGGAAGCTATATGGTAGATGTACAAACTGATGAATCATCACAG
>Ga0224501_10000880_pt1 | contig 23242 bp, 28 predicted proteins | sample SF_Oct11_sed_USG_4_FD_169105 | JGI IMG/M metagenome (GOLD analysis project Ga0224501, IMG submission 169105) | Sediment microbial communities from San Francisco Bay, California, United States - SF_Oct11_sed_USGS_8_1 | ecosystem: Environmental > Aquatic > Marine > Sediment | place: USA... | reverse complement strand
TTGTTAGCTTGATAGGCAGCGATTTCAACAAGAGCTTGGAGAGTCTGCTGATTCCCTGAGCCGCAGCGATCTCAACGCTCAGTTTTGGTCGCAAACGCCTTAGCAGTTGAGAGAACGCGAATGCAGCGCATAGAGCGTCTGGGTCAGCGTTATGGTGGCACAGCAGAACAACCAGTTTTGCGTCAAGCTTGTCTATGAGAGACGTTATTTTGCCGATTTGCACGCGAGTTCCCTCAAATACCTTTCAACGGATGTGAACGCTCTTTTCGTGGCTTCGTTGGCCATTTTCTCCACATCACAGTTTTTCAACAGAGGTGACAGGGAAATTTCCACATCAACGTTAACGGTGACCGGCCTCGTCCCCTCGGTTTCAACGGTTATATTGAGGTCAGAAACCCTGTGCAGGGGAAGCTTTGACAGTATGTACTCTCTCGCCGCCCTCTCCGCGACCTCGCATAATTCTTCCACCTGTTCAGAGGTGAGTTCCGATATGCCTATCTCTTCCAAAAGTTTTTCCACCTTAAGGTGGAGATGAAATCGGACGCAAATCACGCTGAAGCTTTGTTTGCAGGTCCTTCACTTGGGTCCTCAGCCGCTCCTCTTGCTTACCAAGCACACTGATCCTCATGTTGAAAAGTTCCTTCCGCTCGTTCAGCTCTGTGGTCACCTTCGACCTTTTCGACTTCACGAGAAGCGAGCCGATAGACTTGTAGATGACCGCGTTTTCTGTGAGGTTTCCCAGCTCGCTCAAAGCCTGCTCAACCTCTGTGAGCTCCAGCTCAAGCTGCTGCTTTTGCGTTAACACTGCCTGCAACGTCTGTTGAAGCTGCTGAAGCCTCAACAGTCGCTGTTGAACTTGGGGTGGAAGCCTCGAAATTTCCTCACTCATTTAATTCCCCTATTGTCTCACACAGCTCTTTCTGAACTCACCATTACAACCAAGCGTTAATTAAGTGTTTTTCATTTATGCTCCACGCAGAGAATCTAGGGCAGAGCACATGTCGTTGACAAGACCCACCCAGCGAAGGTAAGAGTTCACGGCGGCTCTCAAGGCAACCGTATCGGTTGCCTCAAAGCTCAATACTAAGTCGCTACCCCTACCCTCCACTTCTACTCTAGAACGGGGAGAAGGAGGAGTCCCAGTTTCGGGCTCCAAAGCACTCAAAACAATCTTCAAACGCTCTTCAGACGGAAAATTTAGGCGTACAACGATGCGAGACCTCATTTCCCGTTTTCCCACAACACGTGCGATAAGGTGACACTAGGACCCGCCTCAACAATCTCAGGGAGGAGCATGAACGTGATCTGGATGCGGCGTGAAGCGTTGAGTGAAATGTGCATCGCGGCCGGATACCCTGAGACCGCTTCGTTCATTGATGACATCGAAATGTTGAGAAAGTTTGCCAAGAACTCTGCGATCTTCGCGACTTGGGTGGTTTTCTCTGGCGGTGTGGTTATTGTGAGCGATTGAATGGGCTTAGTCTTTGTCCCTTCGAACTCTCTTTGAAGCCGTATGCCTGCGATATACATCAGTGGAGAAACAGGGATTAACCCCTCTGGTCCAGTCTGGAAGAGCACGATCTTTCCGGGTCCACCCATCCACCGATCAACAATAATAACTCGGTCAGCGTTAAATTCCAGCGCTCTTTCAGCTATCCCTTCGAGACTCAGCTTGCCACGGTTAATTCTAACAACGTTCGGGATAGAACAGGTGAGGTCACGGCAAAACGTTCTTATTCTCCGCGTTGGCCTCCGAGAGGTCGTTAACAATATCACCCTTCTCTTTCCTCTTCACGGAAACTTGTTGGGTTGGCGTGCTCTTTGCCGCTCGCTTCGCAACGATGCCCATCTTTGTGACTGGGGTGTAGGCGCCTCCAGTGAATGTGGAGCCGCATTTTCTGCAATTCCAGAGGCCCACGCTTTGTCTTCGAACTGACTCGCTGCCGCACTTAGGACATCTGTGGGCCTTCTTCATCTCTGAGTGCACCTTAACGTATTGCTTTCGGACAGTTGAGCCGTAGCGGGCTCCAAATCCCCTGGTTGAACCTACCTTCTTTGTTCGTCTCCGACGGCCCATCAACCTTTCACCACAAGCTTCCGCAATTCCTCAGCTTTTTCTTTGGCTATCTTAGCGGCTTCCAGGACCTGTTGCGTTGTAAAGTATCCGTAGCCACCCTTCTGCAACGCGCAGATCTTTCCGTCCTTGTCTGTGGTTATAGTGATCCTAGCATCCATAACCTGCTCCTCCTCAAGCCAAGGATCCACTACGAGCTTGTCGTCTATCTGGGCAAAGGTCACAGCTATAGGATAGTTTTTCACTGAAAGCGGTTTGTAGCCCGGCTTCACCTCAATTTTGCCCTCTTTCACCTCATAGTTGAACATCTTGGTGTTGAGCAAGGCGGCTAGTGCCGCTAGAGCCGAAGCGTCTATGAGGTTTCCGTCGTGGTTGAGGACGTAAACGTCAACAAAGACTATGAAAACCTTCTTCCCAGGCTCCACACACAGCTCTTCCAGAGCGATCGCCTTGGACTCCCGTACGCCTCGGTCAACGACTCTCGCGAGTTCTATCGCGTCTTCTCTGGGCGGTCCTGGTTCAAACGTGGGCGATGCAAGGGGCACCAGTTCAGCGTTCACGGTCAGGACCCCCTGATTGGGAACGTCTGGAAACGGTTCGCCCAACTCGATTTTTGTCCCCACCAGCACCTCGGTTTTGCCTAGACGAACGCGGGCGGAGCCCTCAGCGCGTCCAACAACTCCCACCTCTAGTTGAATCCCACGGTAGTCGTTTAATCCTCGTCCGTCCAGCCTTTTACCGAGGGAAACCAGCTGGGCGATTTGTTTCTGCTTCACGCGAATCATAATCGGGTATTTCATTCCTCCACCTCCTCCTTAACTGCAACGTACTTCGCTTTCAGGGTCTCCTTCTGAAGCCCGTGTATCTGTTTGCAACCTTCCACCGCCATATTCACAGCCTGCCCAAACTCGTCGAGGGTTAGGCTTCCGTCCATTTGAAGCAACGTTATAGCGTTTGAGTGAGACATCCACGCCAAGGGCAAGTCTGCCTCGCCCTCCTTGTCTTCAATATCGTCCAAGTCTAACACCAAACGCCCTTCCACTTTTCCAGCCGCACAAGCCGCCACCAAACCTCGCATCGGAATGCCAGCGTCCGCCAGTGCAAGAGAAGCGACTGTGATGGCAGCGCATCTCGTTCCACCGTCCGCCTGCAGAACCTCGACGAAAGTATCGATGGAGGTTCTTGGGTAATACTCCACGAAGACGGCGGGCTCGAGGGCCTCTCTGATCACCTTAGAGAGCTCTACTTCTCTTCTCGAGGGGGCAGGTGACTTTCTCTCCTCAACTGAAAACGGCGCCATGTGGTAGCGGCAGCGAAGCAGGGCTCGATCAGGTATGGCTAAGTGTTTGGGATGAGCCTCCTTAGGTCCGTACACCGCGGCGAGAATCTTGTTCTTCCCCTGCTCAATGTACGCGGAGCCGTCAGCGTTGCCGAGAACGCCGACCTCTATCTTCATTGGTCTTAACTCTTTTAGTCCTCTACCATCAAGTCGAACATCTTTCTCATCTATTAGTTTTTCAGGTTTCTTTTGAGCCATGTTCAACACCTCTTTTTTCACTTCTAACCATTTGAGTTACACGATCTGTTAGCCCGCTCGTGTGGGCTTCTTCGTCGATCTTACGAATGGCCATAACAGCAAGTTGCTCATCCTCGGGAGACCTGCCGCTAACAAGAATTACGCCGTTTTGACCAACTGTGATCTGGCAGTTCGTTCTCTGCTTCAACATGGTTATCATCGAACCCTTCCTTCCGATAACCCGAGGAATCTTTGTGGGAGTGATTTCAACAATCTGTCCACGCTCAACCTTTCCCAGTTCAGGCTCACGAACGGTCAACAGGGGGGCGCGTGTTCGGTCGTAAGCAATTATTTTGGCCATGACGAGGTCGCCCACGTCGAGTATTTGGAGCATGTCGTCTCTCTGGGGCTTAAACGGTCGGTTGAAGGCGTCTGACGCTCGAAGCACAGCTGGGTAAGGAGCATTAATATCTATTATCCATGAACCAAGACCGACTTCGACCACTTTTCCGATGACCATGTCTCCAATAAAGGGAACGTAAAACGCCTTCAAAGCAACCACAAAAACTTTACGATCATCATACCCGACGAGCCCAACCCTCGTAGCGTAAATCTTGCCGTCCTCTTTGTACGTGTTGTCGCCAGCCACGTAATTGTCTTCCGCAAGTAGGTCGCCAGGCGTTACAATCTCTCTTCTCTCATAGAAAGCAGGCAAATCCATCACCTCACAGGTAAAGACTCACTAAACCATTTTCGCTTCAAGGTTGCCCCGAGTCATCTCTCCTAGCTTTTCCAGAAAGGAGCCGTAAAGGCCAGCGGGCAGTTCCACAACCGCAAACCATGATCCGTCAGCTCTCCACTCCTCACGTTTTATGGTGCCGAATCCTTTAACGGTTCCGTAAACCCTGCTTGCGTGCTCGGGTGGGATTCGGACAGCCACGGAGACCCTTTCCATTTTGAGGGGTAAGATTGGACGCAGGAGTTTTACAACTTCCTTTGCTTGTTCCTCAACTTCGTTAAAGGGGTCGATCGAGAAGTGAATCTGCTCCATCGCTTGCTCTACGCGTATGGGGGGATGGGGAAGATTCGTTTTCGGGTCAACGCTTTGGCGGGATATGAAGGAGACAATTTGTTTTCGTTTGTCCTCGATCAATTGTTTCCGCTGCTCGGTGGTTAACTGCAAAGCGCCTTTTTTCAGTATTACATCAGCTATCTTGAGGAGATCCGTAGTTCCGAAAGCTTTAAGCAGCTTATCTTCTGAGGGCTTCAGTCCCTTGTTAGCGTCGGTGAAAACAGTGCTGGTGACCAACACTTCGGACACTGACTCAATTTTTCCAAGTCTGTAGGAAAGGGCGGATTGCGGTTTAACTAGGATTTCGAAGTGTTCTCCTTCACGAGTTAGGCGCGCAACCGTGTAACGCTCGCTCATGGGGCTCCACTGCCTTGGAGACCCTTCTGGTAGCCTTCGATCTCCTCATTGGTGAACATTCGAAGCTTTTTTGTCGCGGTTGGGATCACGGCTATTTTGAGTCTTGGCGCTTCTCCTCTTGCCTCAAGTGCTTTCACAAGGCATTTTACGGCGAGTTTAACGGCGGAATCGAGCGTCAAGTCCTCTTTATACTCTGTCTTTAGGATGTTTTCTACCGTTTCGCGGCCAATACCTACCGCAACGGCCTTGTAGCCTCTGTAGGATCCGCTTGGATCGGTTGATAACACTTTGTTTCCCGTTTTGTCTACGCCACCAAAGATTACGGACACTCCGAAGGGTCTGACTCCTGCGTGTTGAGTGTAGAGTTGTTTTATGTCTCCAATGCGTTTTGTGATGATCTCCACATCTATGGGTTCGTCGTACATCAATCGGTTGCTCTGGCAGTAAACCCTTGCCTGGTCTATGAGAATACGAGCGTCAGATCCTAAGCCGACAACGGCTGCGCCTAAGTGATCATCTATTTCGTAAAGTTTCCATGTAAAACTCGGGTCCTGTAGTTTTGTTTCAATTTTCTCTTCCGCCCCCAAAACTACCCCCTCGGAGCAAGCGATTCCCAATATAGTTGCTCCACGATTCACCGTTTCAAGGGCGTATTCAACCTGAAAGAGGCGCCCATCCGGGGAAAACACGGTTATAGCACGGTCGTAAGCCCCGGGCACTGCAAACACACTCATTTCATCACCTCACATATCGAAACATATTTGCTTGTTCAGTTGTGGATAAGGCGATATAAAACAGTTGTGCAGAAGACTTAAGCAAAAGAAATGATCAATAAATGAAGGGAGAGAGCGCCGCAAGGGGTGTGAAAAATGGGCTATGGAGAAGCGTGGAAGGTGCTGGCTGACCTGATCACCGAGCTCCGAAAGAAAGGGGAGATCATTCCACCTCACGTAATGAACGACTTGCGCTCTGCCAAGACTATGATACAAATTCTGAAAGCCGACCCCACCCACCTTGAAAACCTCCCAAGGATCGAGACGTACTTGGAAAGCGTAGAATCGTCCCTCGTCTTCATGATGCAAGAAAAATTCGGCTCTAGCTATGTTGAACAGTGGATTAAAAAGCTGGAAGAGGCTAGAAGAGCTCCTGAGGAAGAAGAGGAAGCCGCCCCTAGGTTTGTCCCGGGACTCCCACGAGGTAAACATTGGGTGCGAGTTCAGGTTTCAGAAGATGCGCAAAAGAACGATATAAAAAGATTGGCAAAGGAGAACAAACTTTCAAGCAAAATGCAAAAAAACGGGTATATGCTCGTTTACGGCGATATTGAAAATGTCAAGCTTTTTGTAAAAAAGATGGCGAAAAAGCTTCAGGTCGAAAGAAAACGATAAAAACGTAGGCACTTCGCTTGCACAAGAGTTAAAACGACTTTCTATAATATTTTTTGTAGAAAAAAGCCAAAAACGGTTAGGCATACCTTTCAAACCAGTAATACGAAGGGCGGGTTCAAAAATGCCGTACATCAAAAAAATCGAGATGAAGGGTTTCAAATCTTTTGATCCAAAAGCTGCTACAATCCTGCTAGACAAGGGTTTCACTGTGCTCACAGGACCAAACGGCAGTGGAAAAACAAACATCGTGGACGCTGTTCTATTTGGATTAGGCGAGCTGAGCGCTAGAAGACTCAGAGCTGAAAGTTTCTCAAAACTCATATTTCACGGAAGCCCGGAAGCAGAGGTGGAGAAGGCAAAGCTTGCCAAGGTCATTATTCAATTCGACAACTCTGACAATCGCATACCGGTGGACACCATCTCAGTAACCATTTCCCGGGAAGTCCACAAAAACGGTCAAAGCATCTATCGGCTTAACGGGAGGAGAATTTCCAGAACCCGCATTGTCGACATACTGTCCATGGCTGGAATCAGCCCCACCGGGCACAACGTGATCGTGCAGGGAACGATCACACGTATGGCTGAGATATCTCCTCACGAACGTAGGAAGATCATAGACGACATGGTTGGTATAGCTCAGTATGACGCTGAAAAGGCTGCAGCCGAAGAGAGACTTCGAGCTGCTGAGATATCTATTCGAACCGCCATGGGCAGGGTAGACGAGGTGCAGAAGAGGGTGGACGATCTAGAGAGAGAACGCAACGAGTTGCTCCGCCACTGTTTTATTCAAGAGGAAATCAAACGGTTCGAAGCTATGAAAGTCTCCCACGAAATTTCGGGAACTGAAAGAAAAATTGGTGATCTCTCATTAAAGATCGAGGAGGTCAGAGGCAGGGTTGAAAACTCGAGGCGGTTAAGAGAAGAATGCAGAACTCAACGTCATGAAGTCGAAACTGAGTGGAGAAAACTCAGTTCAGAAAAAGTTGAGGAGGGCGGAACACGCGTTCTCGAAGTTCAGATCAAGATAGGCGAAATCAAATCGAAGCTAACCGAACTCACAACAAAAATTGGGGCGGGTACAGCAAGCCTCGAAGGGCTTAGAAGAGTGAGAGAAAACAACCTTCAACAACTTGAAGCAATCAAAAATGAAATTGCTGAAAACCGTAAAGAGATTCAAAAACTGAAACGGATGCACGATCGTTTATCCGAAATGATTAGGACTAAACAATTCCAATACGATGCTATCCAAAACGAGACCGCACAGCTCTGGGCAAACCTGGGTGAAAACAGCGAAAAAATTAGGCACATTGAACAGAAGTTAGACAGGCTTCACCAAAACATCATGGACCTTCGGAGCGATCACGCTCGAAGTCAAACAACAATCAGAGTTCTCTCAGGTAGGCGACACGATCTTAACGCTCGCAAAGATAGATTTGCATCCACTCTTAACGAGCTGAAAAAGTCCCTCAGGGATCTCCAAACCGTTCAAAAAGAGCAGAAGACTCGACTTAAGAGCTTACAAAGAAACTTGGAACAAAGAATCATTCAGAAAGACTCAATAGAGAAAGAAATCAGTCAGGCAGGAAAGATCGCGGAGTCAGCTCGAGAGGCGGTTGTAGAGTTTATCACTCAGCGGGAACTCGCCGAAACCGTTGCGGGCGAGGAAAAGGCTTTGAGAAACATCGAGGAACTCGGAGAACTCGGCGTGATCCCTGGGGTATACGGCCGATTGAGAAGTTTGATTAAGATAGAAGGGACTTACAAGCAGGCTGTAGAGGCGACAGCAGCTGGTTGGCTGAACTCCATTGTTGTCCGAGATTTTGATTCGGCTTTCACGTGTGCCGAAACGCTGAAACGCTTGAAGCTGGGCAGAGTGAAGATCATCCCTCTCAAGGAATTGCCAGTTAAGTCTCGTAATTCCGCGAAAATCAGAGGGGTGAGAGGTGTTGCCTCTAGGTTTGTTAAGTGTGAAAAACGGTATGAGCCCGCCGTAGTTTTCGTTTTTGGAGATACTTTGATAGCAGGGGATAACGAGGCGGCTCTTGCCGCTTCTCGTGGCGGTTATCGAGCAGTCACCGTTAATGGAGATCTTTACGAAGCTGGCGGAGGGATAGAGAGCGGATATTACCGTTCTCCCATCGACTTTTCCTCTGTCATCCCAAGTGAGTCCGCTGTCAAAAGCTTAGACGAAGCCGTGAGGACCCTCCGAGAGCATCTGACGAGGAGAGGGGACGAAATGACCATTTTCGAAGAGGAAATTGACAATACTCGAGTGCAGATCGCCAGACTAGCCGAAGCCATCACCGCCCTTGAAGGTGAAATCACGCGAATACGCAGAAGTATCAAGCGAAGCAAGCGCAATACACGGCGATTTGAGAAACTTATTCAACGTGCTCAAAGGAGGCTTGAAAAAGAAAGGACACAGTTAAAACACCGAAAAGCACAACGAAAAACCATTCAAAAAGAGGTGCAGGACCTAGACAACGAATTAGCTGTGCTGCGACAGAAAACAGATCCTTCTCGAATCCAAGAAATGGAAATTCAGCGAGAAAAACTGGCTGAAGAAGTCATAGAGGCGAGGCAGAGGCTTATCAGCGTGGAAACCGAACTTTCAACCCTCAGGTCTAAACTCAAAAATGTTCTCATAACGGCTTCTGGCAACATCAGGATTCAGCTCAGAAAGGTGAACGGACAGCTCTCTATTGTAGAGAGGGAAGGTGAGGACGCACTTCAACAGAAAGAGAAACTTGAATGGGAACTCTCAAAACTTGAAACCGCTAAAGAGGAGCTTTCCCGTTCCGTTTTGACCGCTAGGAAAGAGGCAAAGAAGTTCACGTCCCAAATTGACAACATCGACAAGAAACTGCACAGACTTGACGCTGAGTACGAGCGGGCTGACGGATTACTCAACCGACTTCAGCTTGAACTCCAAACACTTCAGTTGCGGATGGATCAGCATTATTATCGGCTGAGGGAAATCGGTTACGAGGAACCTCTAAAAGTTTTGCCAGATCAGGTAGTGGCGGCTGAATCATCGCTCAAGCTGATGCGATTTGAGTTGGAGCGCCTCGGAGCCGTTAATCAAATAGCCCAGTCGCACTACGCTGAACAGATTTCACGATACCGAGAGTTATCTGTTCGCATGAACGAGCTGGAGAGGGAGAAACAAGCTATAGTCTCTTTCATGGATGAAATTGAACGGAAAAAACGCAAGGTTTTCATGGACGCTTTTAACCAAATAAACGAAAAATTCGGCGGGTACTTCTCGAAACTTACGGGTGGTGGAGAGGCTGCTCTTAAATTGGAGAAGCCTGAGGAACCGTTTTCTGGCGGAGTAGACATGGTTGTTCAGTTCTCTGGCAAGCCTCCGATCCTTGTGAGCGGAGCTAGCAGCGGGGAGAGATCAGTGGCCGCCGTTGCCTACATATTCGCTCTGCAAGACTTTTCACCTGCAACCTTCTACCTCTTCGACGAAGTTGACGCACACATGGACGCCTTTCACGTGAGCAAACTGGGAGAGTTGCTGGCTGAGGAGTCGATCGGGTCGCAATTTCTGGTTATCACTCTGAAGCCCGAGATGGTTAGCAAGGCAGAGAGAGTCTATGGCGTATATGAGCGCAACGGAGTCTCCCACGTAATTTCAACCACGTTTAAGGAGACAGCCTAATGTCTTCAACCGTTGGAAAACCTTTCTACTTTCAGCCTCCTTGGAACATACTCTTTGAACTTCACAAGCTGAGAAAGGTGAGGCCGTGGGACGTGAACATAGCTTTTCTGTTGACATCCTTTGTAGAGGAAATGGAGAAGAGGGGAGATGTTGATTTTAGAGCCTCAGGGGTGGCGCTTGACTCGTCCTCCCTCATATACCTCATGAAGTCCAAGCTCCTGCTAAAACTGGAGGAACCTCCGGCTCCCCCTAAGCCCCCACCGGACTTTCTTCCCCCGCCTCTGTTCCTTCCTCTTCGCTACGAGTTAACGTCCACAACCATCCAGCACCTGTTAGATGCTTTAGATGAAGTGCTTAAAGGTGAACGGCTGCCCGCATTGAAACCTCGTCTAGAACCCATCTTGCCGCCTCCACCAGAATTTCTTCCTCCCATCGATCTCTACCTTATGGAAATCGAGAAACAAATGGAGAAGCTGTATCGCTCTCTCCTCCGGTTCGCTGATAAGGAGAGGCTGGTCGTCTTCTCTAAGATTGTAGCAGAACTGGAAAAACTCGAGGCTGTCAAAACGTTCATTGTCCTTCTCTTTCTCGCCCAGTCGGACAAGGTAAGTCTGTGGCAGGAAGAAAACTTCAGCGAGATTTACATAACCCTCTGCGAGGTCCAGCCCATTGGAGGTCAGGGAACAGGAATTATCTGAACGGTTTGGACTGGAAAAAGTGAGGCGTAAGTTAGCCTTGATAGAGGCGGCTCTCTATGTGGCTGGTCGTCCCCTAGATTTGAAAACGTTGGGGTCGGTGATCAACAGCCGTTCTAAGAGGAAAATCAAGATGCTCACAGGCGCGCTCATGAAGGAGTTTGAAAATCGTAACACGGCTCTTGAGATCATTGAGCTTGAGGATGAAAGGTTTGTTATGCAGCTAAAGGCGGAGTACACGCCGAGGGTTCGAAGGCTGGCTATAAGGCCTCTCCTCACCGTGGGTCCGCTGAAAACACTATCATACATTGCCTATCGCCAGCCAGTGTCTCAAACCCGAGTCATCGACGTGAGGGGACACCACGCTTACAATCACCTCAAACAGCTGGAAGAGCTGGGTTTGATCCACCGCGAAAGGATCGGACGAACCAAGGTGATAGAGACCACCGAGTTTTTCGCCGACTACTTCAGCTTGAGCCATGATATGCGAACCATGAAGAAACAGCTAAAGAGCATATTCGGAGAGTTCGCTAAGCCTGAATCGTAAAGATAAGGAGTGGATAGTTTTTTTCTACCCTATACGGGGAGAGAGGGCTATAGGGGGTCTATAAAAGAAAGAGAAACAACACAACAAACTTTTCACTCAAAGCCAATAAACTTATATCTTGAATTCTTGTAGTCCCAGTCAACACAACACAGGAAGAACAGCAAGCTTGTCGGTTTGGCACGGAAACCTACACAAGAAGAAAACCTCGGGCGGCAGGAAGCGAATGTATCGAACGAAGAGAAAGTTTGAGAAGGGCTCCTTCCCCGCAGAAACCACCCTAGGCAAGCATAAAAAGAAGACTAGACGCACACGCGGAGGCGGAGTGAAACCACGCTTGCTGGGCGCAACCCATGCAAACCTTTCCAACCCATCCACTGGAAAAACAGAGAAGGTTGAAATTCTCCGTGTGACCAGAAACCCAGCCAACGTAGACTACGACCGCCGAGGAGTAATCACAAAGAGAACGATCATCGAAACTCCGCTGGGCACAGCACGCGTAACCTCTCGCCCAGGACAAAACGGCGCTGTAAATGCCGTGCTTGTCCAAAAAAAGAGCTAGCGCTCCAATTAGAGCACCTTAAATCTTCTAGCACGCCACAACAATTAAAATGTTCGAAGCACAACAAAAAGTCGGTGTCGACTTGAGGAAGAGAGACAAGTTTGTCTTGTGGCCCCTTTACTTCGATTCCACCAAAACCCGGTCGGCGGGGCGGAGAGTTCCAAAGAGCCTTGCGGTGCCCGCACCAAAACTTAAGGAGCTACAAAAGGCTGTGGAGCAAGTAGGCCTTCAACCTGAAGTTGTTATGGATGCTGGACACCCGAACTCTCCGTGGCAGAAAACCGGTCTAGTCGTGGTTCCCAAAAGGGGTTCCAAAACTCAAATCCTTCGAAGAGTCGCTGAGGAGCTCTTCAAAGCTCGCAGGCAAACCTGAGTTCTGCCAAGATTTTAGAAAGCTTTAAATAAAGCGGTCAGTTCAACCCATTGATTTTTGTGAGGGGAGGGCTTGCAAAGAATAGGTCACGTACTACACGTAAGCTCTAGCAAAAAACTGATTCTTAAGGCTGAAAACCTCCCGCATATCGGCGACAAGGTGGTGGACAAACACCTTAAGCCTGTCGGAACAGTTTTCGACGTGTTCGGACCCACATCCTCTCCATATGTGGCAGTAAAACCTAACATGGAAGAACCGCATCATATCGTCAGCCACGTTCTCTATGCCGTCCCCTCTCCCAAGATGAAGAGAAGAAGGAAAAGAAGATGAGTCGAGAAAAGTTCCCTCTACAACCCTCAAGGGTTCAACAATGCCCAGAGTGCGGAAGCAGCCGACTTATGCGGGACTACGAGTGCGCTGAAATCGTGTGTATGAGCTGCGGGTTCGTCGTCGCCGCCAAACTCACGAACCAAGGACCAGAGTGGCGTGCGTTCGACGCTGAACAGCGACAAAAACGAACCCGTGTCGGCGCCCCCCTTACGTTCACCATCCACGACAAAGGGCTTTCCACTATGATTGACTGGCATGACCGCGACATCTACGGCAAGAGGCTCAGCGCAGGTCAAAAAGCCCAGATCTATAGGCTTCGAAAGTGGCAACGTCGCATTCGAGTCTCTGATGCTACGGAGCGAAATCTTGCTTTTGCCCTTTCCGAGATCTCCAAGATATCTAATGCGCTTAGCCTGCCCAAAAACATCCTTGAAACCGCCTCCGTTATCTATCGGAAGGCCGTTAAGGAGCGTCTTATCCGAGGAAGGTCTATTCAGGGTGTGACAGCCGCCGCTATATATGTGGCTTGTCGACAGTGTGGGCTCGCGAGAACCCTTGAGGAGATAGCTCAAGCTTCAAACATTAACAAGAAAGAGGTGGGACGTAGCTACCGATTTCTCGTTAAGGAACTCAACTATTTCATTCCACCACTAAAACCCAGCCAATACATCGCCAAGTTTTCCAATCAACTCACCATGCAGGGGAAAGTGGAGGAAATCGCCCATAAAATCCTCGTCACCGCAAAAGAACTTAGACTCACGTCTGGCAGAGGACCCACCGGCATAGCCGCAGCCGCCAGCTACATCGCGTCCGTGCTCACGGGCGAGCGGAAAACTCAGAGAGAGATCGCTGAGATCGCTCAGGTAACGGAGGTCACGATCCGGAACCGCTACAAGGAGCTGGTTGAGCGCCTCCTGTTCGTCATCACTCTCTAACCTTCTTTTTCTCCTCCACCGCTTCTCGAATTATGTACTGAGACTTGTGGAGAACAGTGTCTCCAAGCTCCGAATCGATTATCATGCTTGCGAGACAGGGATAAGCGTGATGGGCCTTGGCTACCTCTTCTCGAACCCTCTGTTGAGAGTTTTCTATTCCAATCAACCGCTCTGCAATGAACCAGGTAGAACCGCAGGGGGCGCCGCGTTTGACTTGAACGCCGCTGATTAGCCCTTTCCTGGTCTCTACCTCGATCTTTGGCCGCCCAAAATGCTTCGCAAAAATGTCTATGTAATTGTTGCCAGTCTCTTCGAGCGAGCAGAACGGTTTGGGAAACGTTGATGCCACGCTGATTTCCGCCAGCTCCTTTTGGATCTGTCTCCTTAACCCTGGGCGGATCCAGTTGGGATTGTCGATTGGCACTATGACAGCTTTTGCCTTCGTCTTCTTGGCGATGATAGGCAGGGTGTACTGTAGGTCCGAGGGCAGTCCTAAGGATAGAATCAGGTCGCATTCAGGCGTGCTCTTCGGCAGATACTTTTCAGGAATATCGAGGAGGTCTGTAGATAGTGGGAATTCAAATTCGTGCACCCAATGCATCCAGTGAGCGAATCCTCTTTTGCAGATGTTTTCCACGATGCGACGCCCGTATACGTCGCCTTTCATGACCAGAGCGCACACGCGCATTTGATGCCTCACACCTTGCACAAGTCTACGAGTAAGACAAAGCAAGAGCCGAAGTTACCTTTTCGGGAAGCTTTAGTTTATCATTGAAGCACGAAACGTGTTCTAAGGCTACCTCTATGAGGTTCTCTTGGAGGTAACGCCGTCAAATTCTAAAGCTTTCACCTCTCCAGTCTTTACATTTTGAAATAATACCTTGTAGATCGGAGTGTAGATTACAGCGCGCTCTGTGACCTCGAAAAGCTCTTGGACAATCCGTTCTATATCCGTTGGCTTCTTAACGATCTTGGATCTGAGGATGCCTACATCTGCATCAGAAGCGATTTCGAGCTTCTTTGCATCCTCGCCGAGCTCAACTAACATTTTCTTTGGATGTTCTTCAGAGGGAGCGGAAGGTAGCTGTTTGAGCGGAACCTCACGCCCAGTTTTGTCTAGGATAAGAGATGCATTGCCCTTGTATAGCAGGCGTTCTTCGCCCTCAAGTTTAATCGCCTTGTAGCCCTTCGCAGATGGCTTCTTTGAGGGTTTAGGCTTAATTTTTTGGTTGAAGAGGATGACCTCCTGCACTTTCTCGTCAACATTAACCACGTAGGCGGACTTGCGGTAATAGTCGATTATGTACTTTCCGTTAACCACAATGTACGGCTCATAGTACTTGCCAACGGACACAAATTGTATTTCTTCAGGCTTTGGCCTCAAAAATCCAAATCTAACGAACAATTTGTTTTTCAGCTTTTCTCCAGCAATCTTTACTACAGTGGGATCAACAATAGTTTTGTAAACGATTAACTTTCTTTCAACGATCTTTTCATTAGCGGGTGCGGTCTCAGTCAACAAATACACCTCACAAAAGAAAGTGTAATTTCTCTAATTAATTTATCCTTCTAAAAGCCACAAAAGGTGTAGAGTAAACCTGAATATCTTGAATCTGATGACCATTGTATTTGAGAGTATTTCAACTGGAGACATGAATGTGGTGAAAAACGGTTTCAGGCATCACTGGTCGTTCTGATTTCTACTGGCTATCTGTTACCTGGAACAGTTCACAGAGCAGCTTGTACAGTTCCTTCCCGCCTTCCACTCCCGAAAACAGGTCTTTCTCAGCCCTCAGGATTCTCCCCGCGACTTCACGGGTTTTTCTCCACTCAAGCTCTTTCCACATTATCTTGTAGTTTTTCAGCTCGATCCAAGCTCGAAAGGTCAAAATGAGGAACATAGCCAGTGTGATCGCTAGGTTCAACACATAGACTTCGAACAGTTCAACCACTTGCATCACCTCTACATCTGCACCATTTTTGTTTCATGGTCTTAAAGACTTATGCACTTATTTTTTTCCTGTCGCAGCCAACCTCTACTTGAAGACAGGATTTCGTTCAAGAAATCTAACGCAGTATATATTTTCCAAAAACAACATTTAGATTTCGGAGAGAATTTTCTTGACCGAAAAAGTGGGGATCGTCGGTATAGGGCACGCGAAATTTGGAAAAAGGACTGATGCAACCTTGAGGGAACTGGCCCACGAAGCCGTGACACCAGCATTGGAAGACGCTGGAGTTGACATGAAGGACATAGACGCTTCAGTCGTTGGCGTCGCCTGCGAAGATTTTGCGGCACAGGTTTCCCCAGCGGTTCTGATACATGACTACGTGGGAATGAGAGACAAACCCGTGTTCAGGGTGGAAGCTGCCTGCGCCACAGGTAGCGCCGCTGTCCGAACCGCTTGGGCGCTTATAAAATCTGGACTAGCGGAGGTCGTTCTTGTGGTCGGGGCTGAAACCATGACGCACCTAGGCACGCCTGGGGCAACCGAAGTGATAGCTCGAGCCGGGGACACACGGTGGGAGTATCCCTTCGGCATCACGTTTCCGGGTTTCTACGCTCTGATGGCCATGGCTCACATGCATGAGTATGGCACAACCAAGGAGCAGCTTTCCATGGTTTCCGTGAAGAACCATATGTATGGAGCCATGAACCCGTATGCGCACGTTCAGAAAAAAATCACGCTAGAGGAGGCGATGAAATCCGTCGTGATATGCCATCCGCTGAATCTTTATGACTGTTGCCTAATATCGGATGGAGCAGCCGCAGCCGTCTTGGCTAGTGAAGAGAAGGCGAAAAGGATCAGTGACACTCCGGTATGGCTGGCGGGCTTGGGAGCAGCATCCGACACTATGATGATCAGCGAGCGAAAAAACCTGACTGAACTAAAGGCAACCAAGACAGCTGCAGAGAGAGCCTATAGGATGGCTGGAATCACGCCTAACAATGTGGATGTCGCGGTGGTTCACGACTGCTTCACCATCGCCGAGATCATAGCTTACGAAGACCTCGGATTCTGCAAGAAGGGTGAGGGAGGAAACTTCATAGAGGAGGGACAGAGCTACATCGGCGGAAAAATCCCGATTAACGCTGACGGCGGACTAAAATCGAAGGGTCACCCGCTGGGAGCCACAGGAGTCTCAATGACTGTTGAAATCACGAAGCAGTTGAGGGGTGAGGCTGGAAAGAGACAGGTGGCTGGGGCGGAGATAGGGCTCAGCCACAATGTCGGAGAGGCTGGGCAGTACTGCTTCGTCCACGTTTACTCGAGGTGAAAAAGTTGATGTTCGGATATGTCTCGTGCTTGCCAGAAACAAAACTGGTGGCAAAATTTGTGGAAGAACTCAGGAATGAAAGGCTGATGGGGACCAGATGTAGGATGTGTGGAGCCAAGTATCTGCCCCCGAGAGCCCACTGCAGATGCGGCTCGGCGGATGTGGAGTGGTTCGAAGCTTCACGTGAAGGAAAAATCTTAACCTACACTTTGGTTGGTTTTCTGCCCCAGAGCATGTCTAAACATGCGCCCTACATAGTGGCGATAGCAGAGCTAAAGGATGGGTCAAGACTGTTAGCGCAGTTGACGGATGTTACTCTAACGACGCTGAGAGTCGGCATGCCAGTTCAGGTTGTCTGTCGCTCAGTGTCCACGAACAGGATAGTGTATGAGTTCAAACCCATCAAACCTATATGCGCGCGCAAAGAAGCTTAAGCCTATGTGTGTGTTCCAATGAAAATTCGAAGGCTTACAATGAATGACTATGACGAGATGGTAAAGCTCTGGTCAAGGACAAATCTACCGTTTAAACCAAAGGGGAGAGACAGTAAGGAAGCAATAGCCGTGCAAATGAAGGTAAACCGAGAAATTTTTCTGGGAGCGTTTGTGCGCAATCGCCTTGTCGGCACGGTCATCATAGGTTGCGACATGCGAAAGGGCTGGATTAACCGCTTAGCTGTTGATCCAGATTATAGAAAACGCGGGATTGCCAAGGCTTTGATTACTGAATCTGAAAAGACGCTCAGGAAGCGTGACATTAGGATATTCTGTGCTTTAATCGAGGACTACAACGCTGCATCAAAGAGATTGTTCAAGGAATGTGGCTATGTTGAACATCGTGATATAATATACTTCAGTAAACGCGACAGCGATGAAGTCTAGCCATGCTTTCTGCATATGCCGCGCAGACAAACTTTTAATCTTTTCAGAGCAATAACATGCTGAAACTTTGGTCAAGCTGGGAAAGAATTGAAAGAAACTTTAACTTCAGTATTAGAGAAACTAAGAAAACTCGGAGCATCATACGGTGAAATAAGGGCACAGAAAAACAACAACACCTTCGTTACAGTAAGAGACGGACAAGTTGAAGCAGTCACCTTGGCAACTGAAACAGGCGCCGCAATTCGTGTTCTAGCGGAAAACGCGTGGGGATTTTCGACAATCAACTCTCTAGAGCTACCCAGCTTAGAAAAATCAGCTAACTCAGCTCTCAAAATGGCTAAAGTTGCTGGCAAAAGTGTTAGAGAAACCGTCGAGCTGGCGTCTGTAAAAGCAGTGGAAGACGTAGTAAAGGTTCCTGTCAAAAAAAACCCACGAGAAATCCCCATCGCTACGAAAATGAACAACCTATTAAAAATAAACAAAACCTGCTTTAACTTCGATAAAAGGATTAAAAGTGTGACCATAAACTATGCGGATCTAGCCACCGAACAAACACTCGCAACCACCGATGGTACATTCATTGAACAGGAGAAAATGTTCGTTTGGAACTATTGCTGGGTTACTGGGAAGAGTAACGGAATTATGGCAAGCGCCAGGGACGAGACAGGAGCACATGGATATGAACTCTTTGATGTAGAACCTCCTGAGAAAATTGCTGAAAGAGTGAGCAAGAAGGTAACCCAACAATTGGAAGCAAAAACTCCGAAAAGCGGATTACATCCTGCCATCATCGGAACAAACATAGTTGGAGTCCTAGCCCACGAAGCCCTAGGACACATATGCGAAGCAGACTTGGCACTTTCCGGCAGCGCTGTAATGGGAAAAATTGGAGAAAAAATTGCAAGCGAAAAAGTTACGATATTTGACTCAGCTCTCATCCCTCAAGGATTTGGAGCCATCAAATACGATGACGAAGGCGTGCTGGGTCAAAAAACCCTTCTAGTACGTGACGGTGTCCTCGTAGGATTCATGCATAACCGAGAAACTGCTGGAAAAATGAATGTGGCACCCACAGGAAATGCACGAGCACAAAATTTCCGTTTTCCACCATTAATAAGAATGAGGAACACCTGTTTTGAAAAAGGAGACTACGCTTTTGAAGAACTCCTTGAAGACATTAAATTCGGATATTTCCTTGAAGCCTTTAGGGGTGGAGAGGCCAACCTAGATGGCACCTTCACAGTTGGCGTTCAAAGCGCCTTTGAAATCGTTAAAGGTGAACTTGGTCAACCAGTCAGAAATGCTGGAATATCTGGAAATACTCTAGAGACTTTGAAACAAGTTGACGCTTGTGGAAAAAACTTCGAGTTAGAGGTGGGGCGTTGTGGTAAGGGACAGGACATGTTCGAATCGTCTGGTGGGCCTCCCATACGTGTGAAAGGCATCTTAATAGGAGGAGCTTAGATGGGCTTCATAGAACTATGCAGAGAAGCAATAGAGGTAGCAGTAAGAGCAGGCGCAGAGGAAGCAGAAACACTTGTTATAAACATGCATATTGAAGGTGCGGAAATTGAGAGAGCCGAAATCAAAACATGCGCCGATTTCATGGACGCAGGAATAGGTGTCAGAGCGGTAAAAAACAAAAAAGTAGGGTTTGCATACACAAACATACTGACAAGTGAGGAAATAAAAAGAACAGCCAAAAAAGCTGTCAAGGCCAGTAATGCTGGTCGAGTGGATAGAAATTGGAGGCAACTTCCACAAAGCAAAGATTATCCATTAGTGAGGGATACCTACGATAGACGGGTCACTGAAGTCACTCCTGATGAAACCGTTCTTCTATGCCAAAGGATGATGGCAGCCGCGCATGAGGTAGACAAAAGGGTGTTGCCAGCCTTCGGAGGCGTGAAGGTTCTTATCCAAGAAGTAGTATGCCTAAACACCAGCGGCGTTGAAGTGGAAGACAAAGGAACATCTCTTGTCTGTGCTCTTGAAACTATGGCAAAATCTGAAACACAGATTTCGCCAGTATGCTATGAATTAAAAGCTTCTAGGAAGTATGAACCTGATCCAGAATGGGTCGGACGCGAAGCTGGCAGACTTGCAATCGAGTCAACAAACGTCGGAAAGGCAAAAGCAGGAAAGTTTCCAGTGCTACTCGATCCGTTTGCACTTCAATCAATGCTTACTTACACTCTTGTTCAGTCTGTGAGGGGAGACATTGTTTTCCGAGGAAGAAGCATATTCAAAGACAAAATAGGCAAAAAGGTTGCTGGCGAAAACATCAACATCTATGATGATGGAACGTTGGCTGGTGGACTGCGGTCAGGAAAAACGGATATGGAAGGGGTTCCCACGCAGAAAACACCAATAATAGAGGATGGAATTCTCCACGGCTTCTTATACAACAATTATTGGGCCAGACTTGAAGGCAAGGACAGCACTGGAAATGCGAGCAGGGGCGGAGGCGGTTTAGGTCTTCCACCATATGGTAGCACTCCAACCATACAACCAACAAACATTATACTTGAAGCCGGAACAGCTAATGAAGATGAATTGATTCGTGAGGTGCGGAATGGCTACTATGTTCGGTTGGTTCAAGGTGCTCATCAATCAAACCCTGAAACCGGAGAATTTTCAGTTGCCCTCGCACCAGCATGGAGAATTGAAAACGGAGAAATCACTCATGCAGTGAAGGGAGTGATGATTGCAGGAAACGCCTACGACATGATCAAAAAGATTTCGCTTCTGGGGAAAGAAACGAGACAGATCCAAACACTAATCGCGCCGAAAGTCGTCGTCAGTGAACTGAACGTGGTGACAAGGTAACTTCAACCAAGCTCATACACGAAAAGTTGCATGCGTGTGCGCACCTTTTACAGCAATCATGCTATGTATAACATACAATGTCTCCGAAAGCGCCTGCATGAAAACTTCAAACGCATGGTTTCGTGATCTCAGAGCTAGAAAAAGACTGACAAAACAATCTTCAACTGCCACCGCCCTCTAACGAATCATAGTCTGGTGTAAAAAATGAATTCTCATTAAGTGGCGATTCTAACAGTTGTCTATACCTTTAGCCCATTTAGACAATAGACCTGATGGAAGTTTAGCGAAGAAAGATGTTATGACTCTCCACGTCTTTCTCAGAATGTTCTCGTCTTTGAACGGTTTATATGAAGTCTCACCTGAATCGTGATGTAAAAGTGCCCAGATGTCAAAATCCACGTTATCAAGTTTTACACTCGTCTCATGGTTTATTCTGTGTTCCAAGACGTGATGCATAATTTCGTGGCTCAGTATCCACTCTACGTTAAATTCGTTAGTCAAAGAGGTTAAGCAGATGATCTTCAGTGAAGGAACGTACATTCCGTAATAGTTTTTGTTCACCCCTACAACAATGCTGGGTTTAGCAATATCCAAATGTAACCCCAATCTTCTCCTTTCAAGATAAAACTAAGCGAACTCTGTTATTTAAGCCCCTAAGGAAAACAATTCTATGAACCAATTCTAGTAAAAAAAAATGACACGCATCAATGTATAGATCGCCGAAAAAGCTAGATCAAATGCCTTAAAACAGTTAACTTTAAACATCAGAAGAACGACATTTAGAGACATGCCCTATGGATTCAACTTTGACCTATCACAGATATCAAAAGCATTTTTCAGAGAACTCGCCAGAGTTGCCACAGAAAAAAACATGCACCGAAGAATTGGAGAGAGAGCGCGAAGTCTAGCTGAAAAGTTCAGGATCCGCGAAATCACGGGCTTAGAAGTCTCCGACGCCCTCATGATCGTCGAAGACCTAATGGACATATACGCTAGAAACCTCTCAGACAGAGAAAAGTTTCTGGAAACCAGAAAAAGAGCGCTTTTCTTGCCCCACTGCTCGAGGAAATATATGGATAACCGTTGTCAAGCGCATTTCGATCCTGATATTCCCTCCTACCAATGCGCCCAATGCTCCTCAGACTGCCTTGTCAATAAGGCAACAGCGCTGGGAAGAAAAAGAGGATATGATGTCTACGTTCTAGCCGGCAGCTCCTGCGTCCCAAAAATACTGAAGAAACACGCCTACGAAGGAGTTGTGGGAGTTGCTTGCAGCCAAGAACTGAAGGTTGGGGGAAACTACACTGGAGAGAACGATCTGCGAGGTCAGGCTGTTCCTCTCACCAAAAACGGGTGTGCCAACACGTGGTTCAGCATCGAAAGCCTCAAAAGAATTTTATAATATCTAGCTTCTTGGACAAAACCCATAAAGCATATTTTACTCAAAGAAGAAGTCAAGAATCGGGCGCGTGATAGTGCGTAACAAGACTAGAAAGTTTATGGCGGTCTTTTCTTCGGCATCATTTCTGAACGACTTTGGTTCAGACATGATTTACCCTATTTGGCCCTTGTTTGTAACCTCTTTCTTGGGGGCAGATGTGGCTGTTCTAGGGTTGATAGACGGTTTAGGTGATGCTGTCGTTTCTATGTCTCAAGCGGGCTCTGGGTACCTTTCTGACAGACTGGGGAAAAGAAAGATTTTCATCTGGACTGGCTACCTGTTTGGATCACTGTCAAGGGCGGGTTATGCCCTCTCAACCGTGTGGCAACCTTTAATTCCCTTCAGGATTTTGGACAGGTCCGGAAAGATAAGGGGGGCACCAAGAGACGCTATTGTTGCAGACATATCCACAAGGGAGAACAGGGGAAGTAACTTTGGTTTGTTGAGGGCGATGGACAATTTGGGTGCTGTTTGCGGCATCATCACCTGCATTTTATTGTTCACTTACTTGGGATACAGAAACATGTTTCTAATCGCCTCCATTCCATCCTTAATCAGCGCCCTGTTGATTCTCACCTTCATAAGGGACAGAAAAACCCAGAGAATCCACAAGGGAGTTTCTCTGAAAGACCTAACCCTAAACCTCAAGTTGTTTTTGTTGCTTAGCGCTCTGTTCGCCTTAGGTTCCTTCAGTTACTCCTTTCTGTTAGTTTACGCAAAAGAATTCGGTTTTGAAACGCCTCATATTCCGGTTTTATATCTGGTCTTCACCGCCGTAGCTTCACTTATGTCCCTGCCATTCGGAAAACTTGCAGACAAACTGAGCAGAAAAGCGGTGTTGGTTTTGTCTTATTTTTTTTGGGGTCTGACGTGTTTAGGCTTCATTTACATTAAATCGTACATGGGAGTTGTGTTATTATTTGTCTTGTACGGTCTGCACAAAGCAGCGATGGAGCCTGTGCAGAGAACATTTGTCTCTGAACTGTCACCAACGAAGTACAGAGCAAGCGTGTTGGGAGCTTTTCAGATGATTGTTGGGTTGTGCACATTGCCAGCCTCACTCATAGCTGGTCTACTGTGGTCAAATTTCGAAATGATTGCACCGTTCTACTTTTCCTTGGCTTTGACAGGTTTAGCGGTAGTCTTGATGTTGTTTGTAAAGGAACAGGCTTAAATCTGAGCTTCAAACCAGCGGAGTACGCTCAAAAATTCTCATCATAAGAACAGAAATAAGAAAAGGAGGAAAGGACAATCATAGAAGACAACGGCAATCCTTTGCGTTTATATAGTTTTTTATTA
>Ga0224501_10000879_pt1 | contig 23246 bp, 17 predicted proteins | sample SF_Oct11_sed_USG_4_FD_169105 | JGI IMG/M metagenome (GOLD analysis project Ga0224501, IMG submission 169105) | Sediment microbial communities from San Francisco Bay, California, United States - SF_Oct11_sed_USGS_8_1 | ecosystem: Environmental > Aquatic > Marine > Sediment | place: USA... | reverse complement strand
TGGGGAGCCTGTACAGGGGCTCCATCCATTACTCTACGGGTATGTTGTACGCCTCGTCGTGCCTGTTTTTGATTCTTTTGGGGGGGCTGACCGGCATTCCGCTGGCCATGACCTCGCTCACCCTGCATCTGGCGGAGACCTATTTCGTTATGGCGCACTTCCATTTCATCATGGGTATCACAGCCACTTTCGCCCTGTTCGGCGCCATATACCACTGGTTCCCGAAGATGACAGGAAAGATGTACAACGAGACCCTTGGCAAGATAAGCTTCGTGATCAACTTCATTGGTGTGCATGTGACCTTCATTCCGCTGTTCGGAATCGGTGTGGAGGGAATGCCCAGGCGATACTATGACTACGCCATGTTCCCCGAATTCCAGGGAGCCCAGCGGATGGCCACAGTGGGGGCGTTCCTTGTCGCCGTGGCCATGACCTTGACTTTCATCAACTGGATCCATGGCGCCATCGCCGGGCCAGCGGCGGACAAGAACCCCTGGGGTTCGGCCTCGCTGGAGTGGACCCATACCGAATCCCCTCCCGGGCCGGGCAACTTCCCCACTCCTCCGACTGTCTCTGAGGATTGGACTCCGTATAATTACGAGAAGGCTTGACTTCATTAGCCAAGTAATGCGGTAATATAACGGCGGGTCTGGCGCTGTTCCCGAACAGGGGACAGCCGGACCCGCCCTTTCTTATTTAAATTATCAGATTCAGGATTCAATCGCAGGGGGAGAGCGTGATTAGGGTAGTAGTGGGCTTGGCCATCGCGGCCACGTATATATTGATGGTGATGGGCAATGTGGTGACCACATCAGGCTCCGGGCTGGCCTGCCCGGACTGGCCTTTGTGCCATGGCGCGGTGATTCCTCCGGCGCCCTATAACAACTGGATAGAGATGGGGCACAGGCTGATGGCCAGCTTCACCGGAACGCTGGTGCTGCTGTCCACCATATTGATCTGGCTCAAGATCAAGGGGAGCGTCACCAGATGGTTCACTCTCATCGCTCTCATCCTCACCGGCGTTGTGGCCGGGCTGGGGGCTTTCGTGGTGCTCTCCGAAGCGCCGAATCTGGAGAGCCTCTTCGACGTGCTCCTGATCTCCACCCATATCATCCTGGCGGCCACCATCTTCACCCTCATGATATTGACCTTTCGCATGCTCCCCCAGTCTCCCGGGGAGAAGGTGGAGAAGTTCTATCTGCTGATGCTCGGCTTCGTGGTGGCCCAGGTGCTGCTGGGCATTCTGGTGCGCTATGGCCAGGCCTCCCTGGCATGCCCCGACTTTCCATATTGCAAAGGGGTGTGGGTTCCCGATTTTATCGATCTCAAGATCACCCTGCAGTTTATTCATCGCTTGAACGCCCTGATTATATTCACGATTTCCCTGGTTTATATGATAGACTGTCTCCGAAAAGGGCATGACCAGGTCAACGCTTCGGTGACTTTCCTGTTCATTCTGGCCCAGGCCACCATCGGGGCGTATATCGTCTGGAGCAGCATGTATTTTCCATATGTGGTTCTCCACGGCGCCAATGGCTTCGCCCTATACGGATGGCTTGTATTCAGAGCCGCGCCTTATTTCAGAAAAGATCTTCAAACTGAGGGGACATAGAAAAGAATGAACCGGGAAAACACCACCGTGTATGTGGCCGAAGAGGCCGAGGGATGGCTTCCCCCTTCCCTGGTGGTGATCAAGCCGGGAATCGTGGCCATGGTCATCATCTCCGCCCTCTGCGGGATGTATGTGGCGGGGCCAGGATTGCCCACCTCCTCCTCCCTGGTGTTCTGGACCATGTTCTCCATCGGCCTGGCCACCGCCGCCGCCGCTGCGCTGAACAACTATATCGACAGGGACATCGACCTGATCATGAGAAGAACCAGCGGACGGCCGATCCCGTCAGGCTCCCTCTCCCCCGCCGGGGTGATGATCTTCGGCCTGAGCGGGTCTGTGGTCTCCGTCACCGCCGCCTTTGAGGAAATCAACACCCTGACCGCCGCGCTGCTGGCCGCCTCTATATTCATTTATGTGGTGGTGTACACTCTGATAATGAAACGCAGGACGCCCCTGGCCACTTTCGCCGGTGGAATCGGCGGCGCCCTGCCACCGGTGATCGGCTACACCGCCGTCCGGCCCGTCCTGGATGAATACGCCCTGGCCATGTTCCTGATCATCTTCGCCTGGCAGCATCCCCATTTCTGGTCGCTGGCCCTCAAGTATATCGAGGAATATAAAGCCGCCCGGGTGAACAACCACGCCGTTGTGGTGGGGGTGGAGGGGACAAAGCGCCGGATCGTCCTCTGGTCTTTCATTCTGGCGGGGGCCTCCGTCATCCCCTGGTACATTGGAATGGCGGGGGGGATATACCTGGCCGGCGCCTTGACGCTGGGGGTGGTCAATATCGCCATGACCATGACCTTTCTGCTCTCCCCGGCCCGGCTGGCCATGCGAATCTTCTTCTTCTCCCTGATCCATCTGCCGGCGGTCTATCTTCTGCTCCTGTTCGATCTGACCATATAAAAAGGCCGCTAATTATGAACGACGAGGAAAACAAGTTCTTCATCAGCCAGAAGACTCTGGTGATTGTCATCCTGACTTTCGTTGCGCTCCTGTTTTGCAGCATTATCATAAAGACTGTCATCGCAGGCCACCTGTAGGCCGGTTTCTCGTTCAAATGGGGGTTGGCCGAAACCATGGCCACCCGCCAAAATCCCTCAGGACATATTCCGCGTCCCGCTGGATGGCATATAATGGCGAGTAAGACAAGATCAGGGAAAATGGAAAACAACGACGATTTAATCATAGCTGGACGGAAATTCAGCTCCCGGCTGCTCACCGGCACGGGAAAGTTCCGCGCCCCGGAACAGATGGCCGCAGCCATAAAAGCCTCCGGTTCGCAAATTGTGACGGTGGCCCTCCGGCGGGTGGATATCAACGATCCGGAGGATCATATCCTCAAATACCTGGACCCGGCTGATTACCTTATCCTGCCCAACACCTCCGGCGCCAGAGACGCCGAGGAGGCGGTCCGGCTGGCCCGGCTGGCCCGGGCGGCGGGAATCTCGGACTGGGTGAAGCTGGAGGTCACCCCCGAACCGAGGTATCTTCTGCCCGATTCCATGGAGACCTTAAAGGCGGCCCGCATACTGGTCCAGGAGGGGTTCAAGGTGCTCCCCTACATCCAGGCGGACCCGGTGCTGGCCAAGCGCCTGGAGGAGATCGGATGCGTGACGGTGATGCCCCTGGGTTCCCCCATTGGCAGCGCCCAGGGGATAAGGACCAAAGACAGCATCGCCATAATCATCGAGAGCGCAAATGTGCCGGTGGTGGTGGACGCGGGGCTGGGCGCCCCCTCCCATGCCGCCGAAGCGATGGAGATGGGCGCCTCCGCCGTGCTGGTGAACACCGCCATCGCCGCCGCCTCCGACCCCTCCGCCATGGCGGTGGCCTTTGCCAAGGGGACCCAGGCGGGGCGGGAGGCGTTCCTGGCCGGGATCAGATCCCCTCTTTCCGCGGCCCAGCCCTCCAGCCCGAAAAGCGGCCTTCCGTGGTGATCCTGTAGTGGAGGGGGCGCTGTCCGGGCAGGGCCTACGCTTTGCTATCACCCTGGTTTGATGACGGATGTCGACAATGAAGCGCCCCGGGGCGGCGTTAAATCCTTGCCGGGGATAACCCGTCTTGCATTTGTCCCATGCCATGTGCGAACATTGAACCTGGACCATAGATGGGCTCATTTTGGGGGCGTCCATCGGTGTAGGGCCTTCCAGACCGAAAACTCACTTATTTGGAGGAACGAATGAAAACGTACACTCCCGGCGAGATCAGGAATGTGGGGTTGGCCGCGCACAGCGGCTCGGGTAAAACCACATTGGCCGAGGCGATGCTTTACGACTCAGGGTATGTAAACCGCATGGGCAGGGTGGAAGATGGCGCCACCGTCATGGATTACGATCCTGAAGAGATCAAGCGGCAATTGACCATTGGCTCCTCCGTGGCTTCCTTCGACTGGAAAGGCCACAAGGTAAACATCATAGACACTCCCGGCGACCAGAACTTCATCAACGACGCCTTTTCCGCCCTCACCATCATGGACTCGGTCATCATCCCCATTCCGGCAGACACCGGCATCAAGGTCCAGACGGAAAAGATATGGAGCAGGGCGACGGCCAGAAAAATCCCAAAATTGCTGTTCGTCAACAAGATGGACAACGAGCGGGCGGACTATCCGAAGGTGATCCAGCAGATCCACGATGTCTTCAAAGCCAAGATATTGCGCCTTACCCTTCCCATCGGCAAGGGGGCGGAATTCCGGGGCGTGGTGGATCTTTTATACATGAAGGCTTATGTCTATCAAAAGGATGGGGAAGGAAAGTTCACCATAGAGGAAATCCCGGAGGATTTGCGGGAGCTGGCGGATAAAGAGCGCCAGGAACTGATCGAATCGGTGGCGGAGACCGATGAAAAGCTGCTGGACGTTTTCATGGAGACCGGCGCCCTGGCCGACGAGGATCTGTACAAGGGGTTCCGCCGGGCGGTCATAGCCGGGGAGATCACCCCCGTGGTGTGCGGCTCGGCCCTGCTTAATATCGTGGTGAGAAAAACGCTGGATCTTATCGTCAATTTTATGCCATCCCCGCTGGATATGGGCCCGGCCCTGGCCGAGGATGGAGACGGAAATCCGGTGGAAGTCGCTCCGAATCCGGACGGCCCTCCCGCGGCGTATGTGTTCAAGACTTTCGCCGATCCCTTTGCGGGTCGGCTCAGCGTGTTCCGGGTATACTCCGGCTCCTTCAGTTCCGACAGCAATATATTGAACGTTTCCACCGGGGAAAAGGAGCATCTTGGCTCCCTGCTGGAGCTGCATGGGAAAAAGCAGACGCACCAGGCTGCGGCTGTGATGGGGGATATTGTGGCGGTGGCCAAGCTAAAGACCACCACCACCGGGCATACGCTGGGGAGCGCCCGGGAGAAGTTCACGTTCATTAAGCCGTCGCAGCCCAACCCGGTGATCACCTTTGCCCTGGCGCCGAAAAGCAAAGGGGATGAGGACAGGGTGGCGGTGGCGCTGGCCAAGATCCAGGAGGAGGATCCTTCCCTCAGGTCCGGCATAGACAAGACCACCAAGGAATATGTCATCTCCGGCATGGGGAAGGTGCATATCGAGGTCGCCATCGGCAAACTCAAGGAGAGGTATGGAGTGGAGGTGGAGATCAAGCCGCCAAAGATCGCATACAAGGAAACGATCCGCGGCAAGGCCAAGGGGCATGGCAGGTTGAAGAAACAATCGGGAGGCCATGGCCAGTTCGCCGACTGCCACCTGGAGATCGAGCCGCTGGGGGATTCCAGGGATTTCGAATTCGTCAACGCCATTGTGGGCGGGGTGATACCGAAGCAGTATATACCCGGCATAGAAAAAGGGGTGCGCGAAACCATGGCCGAAGGGGTGCTGGCCCATTACCCGGTGCAGGGCTGCAAGGTGACGGTGTTCGATGGAAAGTTCCACGATGTGGATTCCTCGGAAATGGCGTTCAAGGTGGCGGCGCGGGAGGCTTTCCGCGAGGCTTTTATGGCGGCCAAACCGGTGATTCTGGAGCCGATAGTGGAGATGGAAGTGGAAGCTCCGGAGGAATGTGTTGGTGATGTGATGGGGGATCTGAACCAGCGCCGTGGTCGGGTGCTGGGGATCGAAGCCGGTGATGGCAGCCACAGGATCAACGCTCTGGCGCCTATGGCGGAGGTGCTCTCCTACGCTCCGGATCTGCGCTCTATCACGGGGGGGCGGGGGAGCTTTTCGCTGAAGCTTAGCGGCTATGAGGAGGCGCCCGCCAATATAGCCGGGAAGATCATCGAAGAGAGCCAGCATAGGGAAAAGGAATGAAAAGCATGGGCCTTGCGGAGTAGATGCCATTGCCGGATTTTAACTTGCTCAAGGTATTTAAGAATTTGATGGGCCCGTCCGACCCTGAAGAGCAACTGAACACACCAAAAAGGAAACGCAAGCCGAACCCTGTGCGGACTTTCATCCTGGACAGCGTCATAGTTGTCCTCCTGCTGGCGGGGCTGTTTTATATCGGCAGTGGCGGACGGGCTGGCCGGGAAACTGGTGATGCGGATTTGGGGAATACGGCTCAAAAGGCTGACAGAGGGAAAGCTGTTTCCCCGGCTATGAAAGCCGAGGATGGGAAAGAAAAAGCCTCCGTCGAAAGCCCCGACACAAAAAAGGGGGCGCCACCGGAAGAGAAAAGCGCTCCGGAGCTTAATACCAAAATAGCCCTCACTGAAGAATCGCGGCCAAAAAAGACCAAGCCTGCGGTTGTGGAGACGCCATCCAGGGCGCCTGTGGCCCCGCCGGAAAAGGCGGAAAAGCCAGCCACCGCCGCAGTGGAGTCTCCCGTTGAGAAAAAAAATGCGTCAAAACCGATAAAGCCCATTGTCTCCCGGCCCGTGGCCAAGGCCGCGCCCCAGGTTTCATCAAAGAGCGAAAGCTCGGAAAAGAAAGAGGAGGTTTTCCGGATCCGGTTCGCCGTCTGTCAAATGGCGGAAAGTTGCCAGCAGGTGAAAAATGCTCTGGAGCAAAAGGGGGTAGAGGTTTCTGTGATTAAAACCCAGCATAATCTGAAGACATACCATGTGGCGCTGGGCCCCTGGCCCACCAGGTCCCACACCCAAAAGCCGGGAGAGCTGCTGCTGCAGAAAGGGATAAAGACCTCTTTGCTGGTCTCCGGCGGAAAATTCTTCCTGATCACCATGCCGGAATTTTCCCAGGCCCAGGCCCGCAAAACCCTGGGGGTGGCGGTTAAGGAGGGAATTGAGGGGAAGACCTTCTCCCGGCAGGAAACCCAGGATATGTATAAGGTTTATGGGGGGAGTTATGGCGACATGGAACGCGCCCGGCGAGCGATGAACGATTACAAGAAAAAGGGAATAGACTGCATTGTGGAGCATTGAGTATAGACGATGAGCGAGAACGGCGAGACGGAACTGGGGATTGAAATCCCCGACAAGATGTTTTTCAAGATCCGCGAAGTGGCGCAGATCGTGGGGGTGAAACAGCATGTGTTGCGCTATTGGGAGACGGAATTCACCTCCCTGTCCCCAAAGAAGAACCGAAACGGGCAAAGGCTCTATACCCGCAAGGACGTCCAATGCGCGCTGGAGATCAGGCGGCTTTTGCATGTGGAGCGGTTTTCCATCGCCGGGGCCCGGCAGCGTCTCAAGAAAAAGAGGGATCAGTCCACAAGGAAAAAATCATTGCAGAGCGCCAGGGATGATCTGGCCGAGGCCCTGGGCATACTGGACAAAGATGTGATAGGGCAGGCGCCCGCCCAGGTGGAATAGAGAAGTTTACTGCTGGAACTGTATTTCGCAGGCGCCGCTGGAGATGCCGGCGGAAATGGGGTTTTCCAGTTGTTTTCCATCTATCACATCCACCGTCGTCTTCTTTCCATATTTGTCGGTGATCACTTTTGACTCCACCTTCTTGGCTTTCCCCACCAGCCGATAATATAAAGAAGCGTTTCTGAGCTCGGCGGAATTGAACCGGCAGAACAGGGATCTGGTTTCCGTAAGTTTTTCCTGGTATGCGCATTCTGTCCCGGACATTCCCTGGATGGATCGGACAACCTTTTTTCCCTTGGGGTCGGTGAATACGCACTGGAACCGTTGGCAATCCTTGAGCTTGTCGTGAAGTTCGGAGCAGTCTGGCGCCACCCCCGAGCCGGAGGCCGATGCGCTTCCAGACTGCTTTGTCCCGAATTTCGGCGGCTCTTTTCGTCTTCTTTCCGCAGCTGCCTTTTCCGCTTCTATTTGCTTTCTTTTTTCCTCTTCCTTTTGGAGTCTTTCCTTGCGAAGTTTTTCGACACAGTAGGGGGGCATGGTTTCGAGGATCTCGGAAAAATGCCATTCTCCGTTTTGATCCTGACATTTGTAGAAGTTCTGGGCAAACGACGACCCACTGGTGATCAGCAGGGAAAAGACGGTTATGAAAATGATCCTCACGCTGTCTCCTTTATTATATCAATCCGTAACAGATCGGAAGCAAGCAGGATACGACCCAGATTCCAATGAGTATTCCCGCCGTGGCGCCTTCCAATATAACACAGCCCAAAAAAGCCTGCCCACTCCCTCCAAATCCTCTCTGATGCGGGGGAACGCTCTAAGCATAATAAAATCAGTCCACAATGGCAAGTGGAATCCGCTTGGGCCAGGGAAAATCCCCTCTTTTGCTATCCATGGGGAGGGTCTGGGAAGCTGTCCAATAGCTTTAGGGAGTGGCGCGCTTCCTCCAGCGCCTCCCTGAAATCCTCCAGCGGTCCGTCAATATTCTGATGTTCGCCGATGGCTTTTTCCAACTCGGTGGCAGCCTGGTTTATCCTGTAGGCGGACAGGCTGCTGGAGGCCCCCTTGACCGCATGGGCGATGGCCAGTGCGTTTTCAATGTCGCCAATGGCCAGGGCTTCTTCCACTTTCTTGACCGAATCCAGATAACCCTCCCGGAAATATTTCAACAGGCGTATATACGTTCGAATATCGCCATTGAGCAGTTCCAGGCTGCTTTTTGTATCGAATCCCTTCAGATTCCCCAGGATGGAGGCCGGTTCAGTCCCCTCTCCGGTCTGTGAAATATATCCATCTTCAGCCTCTACCGACCCGGAGGGTGTCTTGCCCCATCTGACCAGGGTTTGGTACAAGGATTCCGGAGAAATCGGCTTCGTGATGCTGTCGTCCATCCCGCAGGATATGAACCGTTCCCTGTCCTCGGGCATGGCATGGGCTGTCAGGGCGATTATCGGTATTCGGTCATAGATTCCTTCTTCCCGGATCTTCCTCGTGGCCTCAAAACCGTCCATCACAGGCATCTGGATATCCATCAGGATCAGATCGACGGGGGTCTGTTTCAGTTTTTCCAGGGCCTGAACGCCGTTTTCCGCGATTTCCACAAGCAGTCCCCATCTTTCCATGAAACCGAGAACCACCAGCCTGTTTATCAGAATATCCTCCACCAGCAGGATCCTCATTCCCCGCACCTGTTCTATCTCCTTTTCCGATGGCGCCCAGATATTGGCCCCCGGAGTTGTATCAGATGGAGAATTGTTTATGGAAGTTGAAAGACTCTTTATTAACTCCGTCCGGGAAACAGGCATGTTCAATATTCCCTCCACTACTGGATTCGCGGCCCGGTCAAGATGCAAACCTTTGGGGGAGTTGGATACTAAAACTATCTTGAACTTTTTAGCGATCCTCTCGTCAGCGCACATGCGGCTGGCGATATCCACCCCGTCAAACCCGGACATTCTCCTGTTGATAAAAAGAAAGTGGTACTCATCAGCGGTATCGGCTCCGTTGGCCCGGGCCAGCTCCTCCTGCGCCTGGGACACATCGGAGAAGGTGGAAACCCGAATGGGGATCTCTTCCAAAAGCTGGATTATCAGCCCCTCTTCGTCCCCCTCGCTGTCCAGCACCAAGGCTTTTTTCCCCTGCAATAGTGGCAGGGAGGATTCCAAAAACTCCTGGTCCGGTTTTTCCACATACGCCAGGGTGATGACGAAGCCGAACAGGCTTCCCTTGCCGGGTTCGCTCTCCACAACCATTCTCCCACCCATCATTTCCACAAGCCTTTTGCAGATCACAAGCCCCAGGCCTGTTCCTCCAAACCGTCGGGTGGTGGACTTGTCCGCCTGGGAAAAAGGAAGGAACAGCCGAAAAATCTGCTCCTTTGTGATCCCGATGCCGGTATCGGATATTTTAAACAGAAGGGTAACGTCGAAGGGAGTTCTGGATTCCAGGTCGACCGAAAAATAGACGCTCCCCTTGTCCGTGAATTTCACGGCGTTGTTCAAAAGGTTGGAAACCACCTGGACGATGCGCACCGAATCCCCAATCAATACGGGAGGAATGCGGGGGGAAATGGATGTCCGCAGATCCAGCCCCTTTTCCCGCGCATCCTCAGACACCAGCATAATAGCCTTGTCCAGGGCATCGGACAGGTTGAACCTGGCGCTTTCCAGGCTCAGCTTGTTGGCCTCGATTTTGGAGAAATCCAGAATATCGTCGATTATCCTCAGTAAAGACGAGGCTGATTCCAGGATGTTTATGGCATACCGTTTCTGCTTTTCGTTCCTGGCCTCGGGTATTATCAGGTTGGCAAACCCCAGCACTGCGTTCATCGGCGTCCTGATCTCATGGCTCATGTTCGCCAGGAAATCGCTTTTGGCCTGGGTCCCCGCCTCCGCGGCGTCCTTGGCGGCGCGCAACTGGCTGGTTCTTCGCTCCACCTCGTTTTCCAGGTTTTCCCGTTCGTTCTCCAAAAGGCGGTTGATCCTGGCCAATTCATCCACATACTTGTTCGCCTGTTTGTCCCGCTGGGCCAGCATGCGGGCCATCTTGTTGAACGACTGGGCCAACTGGCCTATTTCGTCCGCCGATGTCACCGCCACCTGCTGGTCAAACTGCTTCCTGTCGGCGATCCTGTTCATCTCCTTTGTCACCTGGCGGATCGGTTTGGAAATGAATTTTTCGCTTACCAACGCGACGATGGAGGCGATGCTCAAACCCGCAAAAAGCCCAGCTATCAACAGGACAAGGAGACTCTTTATATTATCCACCACCATGCTCTTCGGCGCGTATGAGGCCAGCAGGAAAACAGGGGAACCGTGATAGCGGTATGGCCGGATCATTACATATTGCTCATCCTGGCCCAGCACCATCTGGGAAAACACCTCCTCCTGCGGATCAATCTCTATGTTATTCGGCAAACGAGGAAGCAGTCCTTTGTGCGCCCCCTCCGACAAGACACCGGAAAGGGAAAATATATCGGCGGCCGTGGATGTCTTTTCAGAAAATCTGGCCATGAAGGTTTCACTGATCCGGTCGCGAATAAATACAGCCCCCACGGTCTCTTTTCTTTCCACCCCTTCGGTGTAGTAGACATAGTTTATGGGCAAAAACCCGTCCACGAAAATCCCGGCCGCCTCCTGGGTTATGGAGACCTTGGGTCGGGTGATCAACTCCAGGGCTGGCACGGCGGGAAACTGGACTTCCGCAGGGATCCACTCTATCTGGGAGCATGGGGCGAACACCGATATGGCCGAGGGCCTGAACAATTCCAGCCGTTGCATTTTTGGATTGAAGGATGTGACCGAAATATGGCTTCTTGTGGCGACGGTTTCCAGCCCCTGCTGGGTGTATATCCCTGCGATTTCATAATTCTTATCTACAACCAGTCTTTGGATATCAGAAGTGGTTTCACACTGCATCTCCCGCTTCAATTCCGGAATACTCTCCTTGATCTTCAGCAAGGTCAGGGTGGTGGGGACAGTCTTTGTCCTGTTGGCCACGAAATCCAGGGTTTCCTGCATCTGGGCCGCGTGGGTGTTGATCTCCGCATCTAGTTGTTTAAGGTTGGACCCCAGCGCGTCATGGATCAGCCTTTTCTGCTGGTTAACTGTGACCCAGATGATGGAGATGGAGCCGAGGAGAATGACGATGACAACCGGCGCCAGGCTTTGGAGCCACAATTTAACCTTCAGCGACATGGCTTGCCGCCTATTCCGGATTGGCCGTACCGGCCACTCCGTTTACAAACCAGTTCATTTTCAATAATTCGCTGTCAGTGGCTTTGGATTTGGCGGCGATTCGCACCTTCCCCTTCTGGTCCAGCACCGGGCCGGAAAAAACATCGTGATGGCCATTTATGATCTGCTGTTTTCGCAACGCCACCATATCGCGAATTTCTTTGGTGACATCAGGGCCAAAGGGGGCGATGTCCACAACTCCGCTCTCCAGGCCCCACCAGATATCCTGGCTCTTCCACGTTCCAGCCATGACATCCTTCACCACCTTTTCATATATGGCTTCCCAGCGCCATATGGCCGCCGTAAGGTGGGCCTTTGGGGCGAAGGCGGACATATCCTGGTTATAACCTATGGAATACACCCCCCTTTTCTGCGCCACGAGCTGGATGGCAGGGGAATCCTGGTGCTGGGCCAACACATCGGCCTTCATGTTCACCAGATTGTGGGCGATCTCTTTTTCCTTCTCCGTGTCGTGCCAGCTTTTCACCCACCGGACAACCACCTTGGCTTCGGGGTTGGCCTCCCGAACCCCTATGGTGAAGGCGTTTATCCCCCGGATAACTTCCGGCAGAGGGTATGCCGCCACATAACCGATCACCCCGGTGCGGGACATGGATCCGGCCACCAGCCCGGTAAGGTAGCGGGCCTGGTATATGCGCCCGAAATATGTCCCCACATTTTTCGCTCGCTGGGTCCCGCCGCAATGCATGAAAACAATATTCGGATATCTGGGAGCCACTTTGAATATGGCTTCCATGTAACCATAACTGGTGGCGAAAATTATGTCGTGCTCGCTGACAGCCATGTGGGTCAGGACCGATTCCGCATAGACGTCCTCGCTGATAGATTCCACGTAATCGGTGTTCACTCCTGAGATCTTTTCCACTGCTTGCCGACCCAGGTCGTGAGCGTGGGACCATCCCGCATCCTGCGCCGAGGACACGTAGATAAAACCTGCGCGCACATCCTTTCCCTCCGCCACCCCCTGCCCGATGCAAAACAACAGGGATAGCGCCAACAAGGCCAGGTTCAAAATCCTGATACAGGGTCTTTTCATCACAGCCATTGCTCCAATCTTCCTTGTCGATTCGAAAAAAATCCCTTTTTGGCCCTGTGGGTCAAGTTTGGGTATTCTCCCGCCGATTTCTGGCCCGCAAGACCAGATTGCATTCATAACCGCCATACAAAGAGAAACTGGGCGCTATTTTCATCCGTGGAGTCATCACCCAGTTTGTTCATCCAGTATTGCCACTCCACCCCCACGAAAAAACGGCTTTCGCTGCCAAAGGCGCTTCCCAGATCGTATCGCAGTTGTGGCTGGGCCAGAACCCATCCGAAGACCCTGTCCCCAAATTCATTTTTCCTCTCGCCGACATACTCAATGTGACCCTCCAGCGAGAACCTGTGGCCACCGATCTGGAAGGGATAGGCCCAGTTTATATCCACATAATAGGAGTCATCCTCCCTGGGCGCTCCTCCCTGTTCCGCTCCCCGGCTGGCGTCGATGTACAGGGCCATGTCCAGGTTCAGGAAGGCGAATCCTGGCGCCGCCCAGGAAATGCGCACGCCCGGCAGAAATTTCAAGACATCGGCGTCCGCCCCCGCGTTCACCCCGGCCAGCAGGCCGATATCCTGAACAGGCCCCCACATAAGCCGCCCGCCGCCGAAAGTCTTGCCCAGGCTCAGGTGGACATACAACTCACCATAAAAATCGGTGTCGTTAAAACCGTCTTGGGTATTGTCGGAAAGAAAATCGATAAAGAAAAAGTTGTCGCCATAGGCCCAGCCGCTGGCGTGCTGGAATGTGAGGATGTCCGTGTCCGCTTCCGCCCCCCCGGCGAAAGAAGGCGCCAGCAGCGAACCCCGCTGGTAGTGCAGTTCGGTGGAGCTCCAGTCCGCCCCATGGGCCAGGGAAGCGGGAAACAACACCACGGTCAATAATGCCGCCATCCCCCTGCCCCATAGCCGCCAGTGAAATGAAGATCCGGACTCCATCCATGGCAGGGGCAGGGCAACTGTCGCGAAAAGAAATGTATTACTCATGGCCCCTTATGCTGAAGAAGTGTGCTCCATTTTACCTGTATTCGAAGAATGTGGCAAATATGGTCAATATCGGGGCGGGAATATTCAAGAAAGGGAAGGGCCCCCACCCACCAGGCCTTCAGCCTCCGTGAGCCACGCCCACAAGCTCCGAAACGCTGGCGGCCCCCAGCCTGACCAAAAGCTCCGGCAGTTCCTCGGCCAGCTGCGGGATGATATCCGGCGACACAAAGTTCATGGTCCCCACCTGCACGGCGCTGGCGCCGGCCATGATAAACTCCACCACGTCTTTTGCCGAGGCCACGCCACCTATTCCGAATATCGGTATCTTCACCGCCTTATAGCATTGCCAAACCATCCGCACCGCCACAGGCCTTATGGCCGGGCCGGACAGACCCCCGGTGACGTTGGCCAGGATCGGCTTTCGGTTTTTGATATCGATGGCCATCCCCACCAGCGTGTTGATCACAGACAATCCATCGGCTCCGGACCCCTCGCAGGCTCTGGCAAACTCGGCGATGTCCGCCACGTTGGGAGAGAGCTTCACAATCAGCGGCTTGTTTTTCACCACCGCCCGGCACCCTTTCACCACCGCTTCGGTAACTCTGATATCTGTCCCGAAAGCCGCCCCCCCCTTTTCCACATTGGGGCAGGAGATGTTCATCTCCAGGCCGTGGATCCCCTCAAGAGCGTCCAGCTTCGCCGCCAGCTCGATGTATTCCTCCATCGTTTCGCCGAAAAAGTTGGCTATCACCGCCGTGGAAATCTTGCGCAGCTTCGGCATCTTCTTGGTGGCGAACTTTTCGTATCCCACGTTCTGCAGGCCGATGGCGTTGAGCATTCCGGAAGGGGTCTCGCATATGCGCGGGGTGGGGTTGCCTTCCCGGGGTTTCATGGAAAGCCCCTTGGTGCAAAATCCGCCGATGAGGCTCAGATCGAAAAACTTTTCATATGTCAGGCCATAGCCGAAAGTCCCGGAAGCCCCCACCAGCGGGTTCTTCAGTTTGATCCCGGCGAAATCCACATTCAGATCCATGTCTATATCAACACCTCTCGGCTGTCGAACACAGGGCCCTTGCGGCAAACCGTGACGTAGCGCTTTTCCCCCCGCACATGGGCCACGCACCCCAGGCACGCGCCAAACCCGCACGCCATGGAATTCTCCAAAGAGACCTGGCACGGGATATTGTTATGCTCCGCCAGGGCCGCCACCGCCCGCATCATCCCCGCCGGGCCGCAGGCCAGCGCCATGTCCGGCGGCTCCTCCATATGATCCAGCCGCTCCATCATCAGCGCCGTCACCAACCCGTCGAACCCCTTCGATCCGTCATCCGTGGCCACATGAAGAGAGGCCCCCGCATGAAGAAACCATTCTTCCATGAGCAGCAGCTCTTTTGTCCGCGCCCCCAGCAGAACGTGGACATCCTTTCCCTGGGAGACCAGGGTCGGCGTCAGTGTCATAAAGGGCGCCACACCGGTTCCACCGGCCACGATCACAATGGTTCGCGCTTCCGGCGGCACGCTATATCCCTGGCCGAAGGGGCCTATCAGGTCCAGCTGGTCCCCCTTATCCAGGCGGGAGATAGTTCCGGTGCCCCGGCCTGCGATCTGCACCAGCAGCCCCAGGCGGGATCCGTCCGCTTCGAAATCCGCCACGCTCATGGGGCGGCGCAAAAGCGGGTCGGTGGACTCGCCACAACGGATCATAACAAACTGGCCAGGGGTGATGGGGCCCAGCGGCTTTTCCGGGGTCAAGGACAGATGGAAGAATCCGGCGGCCAGGGACTGGATGGAGGTGACAGTGCATTGCATGGCTATTGGGCCTTGTCGATGGTTATGGATATCTTGGCGATGTGGCGCATAAGACCCAGGATCGACTCCACCCCCCCCTCTATGAGCTTGACATGGGTCGCGTCCACCACTTCCTGCCCCAGGGTGGGATCCATGGCCACCCATTGGCCCACAAAAACCTCCGGCCACGCGTGGTATACAAAACCCTTGCTGGCCTGGGAATAGACCAGCCCGCCGGTCACCTTGGCGGGAATCCCCCTGGCCTGGAAAAGCGCCACCGCCAGGTTGGTGTGGCTGTTGCACTCCCCTTTTTTGGAGAGGAGGACATCGATGGCGGTGAAGGAATCTATATATTCCTTTTTTATATTCAGGAACACCCAGCGGTTGATCTTCTTCGCCGCTTCCCAGGAGTCCTGCTCCCCCCCGGCTATGTCCATGGCCACTTTCCGGATCATTTTGTTGTCCGACTGCACCTCCGGCGTGGGGGCCAAAGCCTCCGGATGGGCGGCCCCCGCCTGGGCGATGGGGAGGGTGGAAGAAGGGGCGAGCCTGGTCACGGTCACCGGCACGGTGAAGGTCCGTTTCCCCTCCTGGTCCAGCTCGCGGGTGAACTGGCCGGGCTTCTGGCGATCATCTTCCATGATTTCGGGCGATGATAGCCCGGCGATGGAGATCGTAAGGGACTTGAGGCTTTCCGGATCCGGCAGCGGTTTGTCCGGGGTTATCAGGCTGAAGTTGATGACGCTGGTGATGGGGATGCCGGCGCTCATTTTTGTGGCGTCTTCCTCGGTGGTTTCCACGAAGCTCATTCCCATCAGGCTCTCCTCCCGCACCCGGCGGCCATCGGCGGCCACATACGTGGTGGTGGTTACGCCCTGCATCCGGGACTCCACCACGAACACCTCCTCCATTCCCTTTGCGGTCTTCATTTCTTTTGTGCCGGTCACATGCAGGCTCAGCTTGTCCACGACGCGCAGGGCCTCCATGAACACCGGCGCGGTTATCTTTTTCCCAACTTTCAGGTCCCGGAAAAAAAAGAACTCCACGATATGGGGCAGGTTCACGTCCACAGGCGCCTTCACCCGCGCTTCCCTGGCCCCGCCGGCGCCGGAAACCACCATCCGGATCACCCCTTCCTTCACCACCCCGCGGATATTCTGCCGCTGTCCGCTCATGGTCTGCAGGTAGTTGAACTTTTGCAGTTTCCCATCCGGGTCCAGGCTCGCCTCGGAAGAAAAGGACATATCCTGGGTCATGTTATTGATCGAAAGCTTGAGCACGGCCCGCCCCGTGACAAAATAACCCTTCTCTCCATGATCCACTTTCATGAAGGAAAAGCCGACCTTCTGGTCCTGGAAAAAGGTGTTTTCCCACGATTCATGCAGGACATGGTCATACCCCCTGGCCGGGGTGGCCAGGGCAGGGGCATGGGAAAGCAGAAGCATGGCCCAGCCCAGCATTATGAAGGCCAGGGTTCTGCTCTTGTGGAATTCTCTCATGCTTTGTCTCTTCTAGCTTTTGACACGGGGAAAATATTCCTGCAGGGGGGCCACCTCGAATGTATGTTTCAGGCTGGCTTCCATGGCCTCCACCGCCGATTCCGCCGCCCGGAGAGTGGTGAAGTATGGAATGTTGAGCACCAGCGCCGCGCGTCGGATGGCGTAGGAATCCTTGATCGACTTCTTCCCCTGGGTGGTGTTGATAACCATCGCCACGGCGCCCTCGTTCACTTTATCCGTGCAGGTGGGGGTTCCCTCTCCCACTTTCCCCACTTTTGTTACCGCCAGACCAGCGGCCAGGATGGCGGCATGGGTGCCAGGAGTGGACATCAACGAAAATCCCATGCGCGTCAGCCTTTGGGCCACTTTCACAGCCTCGGGCTTGTCATCGTCGGCCACCGATATCATCACGGCGCCGGAGCTCGGGATGGCGGTTCCCGCCGCCAGGGAGGCCTTGCCAAAGGACTGGCCAAAGTTTTTGTCCAGCCCCATCACCTCGCCGGTGGATTTCATCTCCGGGCCCAGGATGGTGTCCACCCCGGGGAATTTGTTGAACGGAAACACAGACTCCTTCACCGCCACATGGCTTATCACAGGGTCCTCGGCCAACCCCAGCTCCGCCAGCCTGCGCCCCGCCATCACCCGCGCGGCGATCTGGGCCAGAGGTTTGCCCACCGCCTTGGAGACGAAGGGAACGGTGCGCGAGGCCCGGGGGTTGGCTTCCAGTATGTATATCCTTCCATCCTGCACGGCGAACTGTATGTTGATCAGCCCGATGGTGTCCAACCCCTCGGCCAGAACCCTGGCCTGGCGTTTGATTTCATTCACCACATCGGCGCCCACCGTATGCGGAGGCAGCGAGCAGGCCGAATCGCCCGAGTGCACACCGGCTCTCTCGATATGCTCCATCACCCCGGCCACCACCGTTCTTTCCCTGTCGCGCACCGCGTCCACGTCGAACTCGATGGCGGATTCCAGGAAATTGTCGATCAACACCGGGTGGTCCGGGCTGGCCTCCACGGCGTGGGCCATGTAATAGGAAAGCGCCTCATCGTCATACACCGTCTCCATGGCCCGGCCCCCCAGCACATAGGATGGGCGCACGATCACCGGATAGCCGATCTGGCCGGCGATGGCCAAAGCCTCCGCCTCGTTGGTGGCCAGGCCGCTTTCCGGCTGTCGCAGGCCAAGCCGGTCCATCAACGCCTTGAAGCTCTCCCTGTCTTCGGCCAGGTGGATGGCGCTGGGGGAGGTGCCGATGATGGGGGCGCCCGCCTTCTCCAGGGCCTTGGCCAGGTTCAGGGGAGTCTGCCCGCCGAACTGGACGATGATGCCGTCCGGTTTTTCCTTGTGGATGATCTCCAGGGTGTCTTCAAGAGTCAACGGCTCGAAATAGAGCCGGTCCGATATGTCGTAGTCTGTAGAGACAGTCTCCGGGTTGCAGTTGACCATGATGGTCTCATAGCCGTCTTTCTTCAGCCCAATAACGCCATGGACGCAGCAGTAGTCGAACTCGATCCCCTGGCCGATCCTGTTGGGGCCGCCCCCCAGGATCATGATCTTTTTCCTGTCTGTGGGCTCCGCCTCGCATTCCTCCTCATAGGTGGAATAGAGGTATGGGGTGTGGGCCTCGAACTCGGCGGCGCAGGTGTCCACTCTTTTGTAGACCGGGCGAATCCCCGCCTTGTGTCGGCGGCTCCGGATATCGTCCTCTGTGGTCTTGGTAAGCTGGGCCAGGCGCCGGTCGGAAAAACCCATCCTTTTCATTTCCCGCATCTGTTCCGGGTCGTCCACGCCGTGTTTCTTTATCTCCTCCTCCGCCAGGATGATCTGCAGAATGTTCTCCAGAAACCAGGGGTCGATCTTCGTCAGCTGATGGATCCGCTTGACCCCCCAGCCGCGGCGCAGCGCCTCCCCCACTATCCACAACCTGTCCGACGAGGCGTTCACCAGCTTGCTTTCGATCACCGCCTCGGTCATGGACGATTTCTGTTCAAAACCGAAGGAGCCGGTCTCCAGCGAGCGCAACGCCTTTTGCAGCGCCTCCTTGAAAGTGCGCCCGATGCTCATCGCCTCCCCCACGCTTTTCATCTGGGTGGTGATGCGGGCGTCGGCGCCGGGGAATTTCTCGAAGGCGAACCGGGGCGCCTTCACCACGCAGTAGTCTATGGAAGGCTCGAAGCTGGCCGGGGTGACCTGGGTTATGTCGTTCCGGATCTCGTCCAGGGTCAGCCCCACCGCCAGCTTGGCGGCGATCTTGGCGATGGGAAAGCCGGTGGCCTTGGAGGCCAGGGCCGAGGAGCGGGATACCCTGGGGTTCATCTCGATCACCACCATGGCGCCATCCTCCGGGTTGATGGCGAACTGGATGTTGGAGCCGCCGGTCTCCACGCCGATCTCCTTTATTATGCGCAAGGCGGCGTCGCGCATGAGCTGGTATTCCTTGTCGGTGAGGGTCTGGGCCGGGGCCACGGTGATGGAGTCTCCCGTGTGCATCCCCATAGGGTCCAGGTTCTCTATGCTGCAGATGATGACGGTGTTGTCCGCCATGTCGCGCATGATCTCCAGCTCATACTCCTTCCACCCCAGGGCGGACTGCTCTATGAGTATCTGGCTGACCGGGCTTTGGGCCAGGCCCCAGCGCAACTTCTCCTCGCACTCCTCCTGGGTGTAGGCTATGGAGCCGCCGGCGCCCCCCAGAGTGAAGGCGGGGCGGATGATGGCCGGAAGACCGATCACCTCCATGGCGGCCATCGCCTCGGTCATATTGTTGGCCAGTCGGCTTTCCGGGACGTTCAGTCCAATGCGCAGCATGGCCTTTTTGAACAGGTCCCTGTCCTCGGCTTTTTCTATGGATTCAAGCTTGGCGCCGATAAGCTCCACGCCATATTTTTCCAGCACGCCGCTTTTTGCCAGGGCCACGGCGGTGTTCAGTCCGGTCTGCCCCCCCACGGTGGGCAACAGGGCGTCGGGGCGCTCCTTGGCGATGATCTTCTCCACCACCATGGGAGTAACCGGTTCGATATAGGTGCTGTCCGCCATTTCCGGGTCGGTCATGATGGTGGCGGGATTGGAGTTGACCAGGCACACCTGATACCCCTCCTCGCGCAGGGCCTTGCACGCCTGGGCGCCGGAGTAATCGAATTCGCAGGCCTGGCCTATGATGATGGGCCCGGCCCCGATGATCATTATCTTTTTAAGATCGGTTCTTTTTGGCATTTCACAATCTATCAGTGGCGGCTGTCATTCTCAAGCCGCCGCGGTTTTGTATATCTCGTTCACGTTTATGTTCCGCGCCCTCTCGCTCATCAGGCTCATGGAGGCCAGGCGATGGATGAACTCCTCCAGGCCCTCGCCTTTGTTGTCGCGGATCTGTTTCATCTGGGTGTAAATGAATTTGTATGCGCTGGCCGGATGGCGACAGAAGCCGTTGAGCATGTACCATTTCAGATTAAGGTCCACTATCCGCGCCTCAAAAAGGTCATGCTTGCGGAACATGCTCGCATTCTCCACCCCATCCACTATGAAATATTTGTCCAGGTACATGGCCCACAGCTTCAATTGCTCCCCGGAGGCCCATTTGACCCAGAACACATCGTGAATGTTCTTTTTCAGCGCCTCCAGGGTATGGCGCTCCCTATCCGATATCTCATGCTTTCCGGCTATATAAAAATCCACAGGGGAGACTCCCTCCACAGTCTTGGCGTAGTCGAACATGAACCACTCGGTGAAAAGCGCCATCCTGTTTTCATAGGAGGGGTCGTCCAGATATGCCGTGCCGGTCATTTTCCGGTAAACGGTGAGGGCTCGTCTGGCGTCAGACTCCAGTTGCCCTTCCGATATGAGCTGGTGCAGGTTGTCCAATGTCTCTTTGAGCATGGAGCCTTAACCTCTGTTATCGTCCATCAACGCGGCGAACCTTTGGAAAAGGTATGATGCGTCGTGGGGGCCAGGGGAGGCCTCCGGGTGATATTGGATGCTGAAAGCCGGTTCCCGAAGGCTCTCCAGCCCTTCCACGGTGTTGTCGTTTAAGTTTATATGGGTGACCTTCACATGAGCAGGGATCGTGGAGGGATCCACCGCGAAGTTATGGTTCTGGGATGTGATCTCCACCTTCCCAGTGGCCAGGTTCTTCACCGGGTGGTTGCCGCCATGATGGCCGAACTTGAGCTTGTATGTTTTCGCCCCCAGGGCCAGGGAAAGGATCTGGTGCCCCAGGCATATGCCAAAAACTGGCGCGCGGCCGATGAGCTTTCGCGCGGTCTCCATGGCATAGGTAACCGGCTCCGGGTCGCCGGGGCCATTGCTGAGGAAAACACCGTCCGGCTTTAGCGCCAGGATTTCCTCGGCCCCCGCTGTGGCCGGGACCACCGTCACCGCGGCGCCTATGGCCGCCAGGTGGCGCAGGATGTTTGTCTTTATCCCCAGGTCGATGGCGACCACATGGAACCGGGGGGGAGCCGATGGTTTGGAAAACCCCTTCCCCAGGGCCCACAGCCCGTCCTCCCATTGATAGCCTGTCTGGCAGGTGACCCCGCGCACACAGTCCACCCCTTCGAGCCCCTTGAGTCTGGCCGCCTGCTCCCGCAGCGCGTCGATCCCCTGGCCATCGGAGCTGATAACCGCCGGCATGGCGCCCTTCTGCCTGATATGCCGGGTGAGAGCGCGGGTATCCAGCCCCTGGATGCCGACGATCCGGTTTTCCTCCAGATAGGCGCCCAGGGTCATCTGGCTGCGAAAGTTGGAGGGGATGGCGCTTTCTTCCTTGATTATGAAACCTCGCAGGAAAACCTTGCGCGATTCCACATCTTCGCTGTTCACCCCCACATTGCCGATCAACGGATATGTCATGGCCACCATCTGGCCATCGTAAGACGGGTCGGTGAGGATCTCCTGGTATCCTGTCATGGAGGTGTTGAACACCACCTCGCCATGGGTCTGGCCCCGCATTCCCAGTGGCTTCCCGGCGAACACCCGTCCGTCCGCCATCACCAGATACGCCTGGCTCATATATTAAATCCGCTCCCTGGCCGCCGGGCCTCATGGAGGGGGAGGATGAAACTAGCTAACCACATTTTTGTAAACAACCTTTCCTTTCACTATTGTATACGAGACGCGCCCCTTCATTGTCCATCCATCGAAGGGGGTGTTGGTGCTTTTCGACCGGAACCTGGAAGAATCGACGGTCCATTCCGCTTCCGGGTCTATTATTGTAATATCCGCCACGGCGCCAGGGCCCAGGCTGCCCCGCTCCAGCCCCAGGATGCGGGCCGGGTTCCGGCTCATCACTTCCACCATCTTCGTCCTGGTCAACACCCCGGCGCGCACCAGCTCCAGGGTCAGGCCCACGGCGGTTTCCAGCCCCACCACTCCGAAAGGCGCCTTTTCAAACTCCACTTCCTTTTCCACCCTGGCATGAGGGGCGTGGTCGGTGGCGATGGCGTCCAGGGTTCCGTCCGCCAGCCCCATGCGCACCGCCTCCACATCCTTTTGTGTTCGCAGGGGAGGGGCCATCTTCGCATTAGTCTTATAGCCTCTGCAAGCCTCCTCGGTGAGGGTGAAGTGGTGGGGGGTGGCTTCGGCGGTCACCCTCACCTTTCTTTTTTTCGCCGCCCGGATCATTTCCACCGCGCCGGAGGTGGAGACATGACAGAAGTGGATGGCGCAGCCGATATATTCGGCGATGGCGATATCCCGGGCCACCATCACATCCTCGCCCACCCTGGGGGCGCCGATCAATCCCAGCTCGCTGGAGACCGGGCCTTCGTTCATGTGGGTTCCGGTGGTCAGGGCATGGTCCTCGGCGTGCTCGAGCACGATCAGCCCGAACATGTCGGCGTAAGTCATGGCGTCGCGCAAAAGGGCGGTGTTCATGACGCATTTTCCATCGTCGGAGACAGCCACCACTCCCGCCTCCGCCATCTCCCCGATGTTGGCCAGGTTCTGCCCCATCAGCCCCTGGGAAACCGCCCCCACAGGGAAGACGTTCACCGGGCATGATTTGCGGCCAGCCTCCAGAATGAACTCAGTGACGGAGGCGCAGTCGTTCACCGGGTCGGTGTTGGCCATGCACACTATGGAGGTGAACCCTCCCGCGGCGGCGGCTTCCCCCCCCGACTTGATCGATTCCTTGTATTCATATCCCGGCTCGCGCAGGTGGACGTGCATATCCACCAGGCCGGGGGTGACCCACATCCCCTTTGCGTCGATCACCTTTTTGGATTGCGCGGCCAGTTTCTTCCCGGTCTGGACTATCACACCCTTTTCGACCAGGATATCCATCGTCCCGTCCACTCCGCAGTCGGGGTCGATCAGGTGTCCGTTTTTTATCAGCAAGTCGCCCAT
>Ga0224501_10000878_pt1 | contig 23261 bp, 17 predicted proteins | sample SF_Oct11_sed_USG_4_FD_169105 | JGI IMG/M metagenome (GOLD analysis project Ga0224501, IMG submission 169105) | Sediment microbial communities from San Francisco Bay, California, United States - SF_Oct11_sed_USGS_8_1 | ecosystem: Environmental > Aquatic > Marine > Sediment | place: USA... | reverse complement strand
GCCTCCAACATGAAGGCCGCGACGACACTGCGCTCGATGGGGTTCAAGGCCATCGTGACATCAATGTCTAATTCCTTCGGTGCCGGTGGGGTCGGGATGTTCGGCATGTCGGCGCGCGCTTGGGTACGAGTGAAAACCTGCGCAAGTGTCGGTGCGGCGGCGATGCGTTTGCTCTTGAGCCATCCTGATCCAGTGCGCGTGACGAGATCCTGCCAGTCGCGGAGGGTGGCAAGAATCGATGTGTGATCAAACTCTTTGTCGTCTGATCCGGACCGAAACACCGTCCCTGGTTCTATCCAGGGCGATACCAGGATGGTCGGAACACGCACCCCGAACCGATCGAACCCAAACGGCTTTTGCGGCTTACTCGCATCCGGATTGATCGCCGTCCATGGCGGCGGCATATGATCATAACACCCTCCATGCTCGTCGAACGTGACGATCAACAGTGTATTCTCCCATGCCGGGCTCGTACTCACCGCCTTCCAGACCTCGTAGAGAAAACGCTCACCACGCTGCAGGTCGTGAGGTGGGTGGTCATCATTCTTACGGTCGAGGAATCCTGGCTCTAGAAATGAATAGGCAGGTAGGAGACCAAGCGCACAATCGTTTTTGAAGGTCTCAAATCCGCGAAAGTGTCCGTCCAACAGTGGATTATAGAGTTGAGTGATGAACTGGTAGCGTGTGAGAGACGGTAGAAATGAGTCGGCATAGACCTTCCAGGTGATGCCCGCCTCATGCAACACATTAAAGATCGTTTTGGTCTCGTAATAGAACGGGTCCGGCGGCGTAAAGTCGTCGGTGTCCTTATCGAGATTATTCACACGGCCGCAAGAGGTGCCGGCATGCATGAATCCGCGATTAGGCCAGGTCTGGCACGGCACCGAGGCGAACCAGCGGTCGCAAATCGCGTAGTTCTTCGCAAGCGCCGACAGGACAGGCACTTGATCCTGAGCATAACATTGCATGATATCCTTGGCGGCACCCTTCTTCGATCGGCTTTGCTTGACGGCATCGGCATAGTCGACGACGAACCCGTTCATCCTTGGTGTGATTCCGGCCTTCGGCGTCTGCGTACCAAAGAGCTGATAGTTCATGTAGCGAAATTGCTCGTGCGGGTCAGGATCAGGGACCGTGAAGTTGGATGCGCGGTCTGTGACGTAGGCGCGTTTGGATTTCGGAACCTGGTCGTCGGGAAGATCCACATCTTGCCGACGGATGGGATTCCAGTAGCGGTTGGGCTCAAGTCCATGATAGGTCGGGTCTGTATTGGTCGGAATGTTGTGCGGAGGTTGATTGTTACGGTCGCGATAGAGCCAGCCCATCAGATTATCGAACGAGCGGTTTTCCATCATCACGACGACCACATGGGCAATCTGAGCATTGCCGATCGGTCGAATCTGCGGCTTAGGCCATGGGAAGACCCATTGTTCATGTACCTGGACCGGAAATCCGGGCACCGACTTACCCAAGACCGTGACGCGGATACTGGCGTCGACGCGAATCGCCACATTCGCGAGATCCAAGAACAGCGACAGCGACGCCGCAGGCCCTGTTCCGGCAACCGTAAAGTTCGGAGTGATGCTCCACTTACCCCGCGTCGGCGAGAGCGTCTCACTACCGATCTGACGCCGGCCTGCACCAGGAAGCGGGGAGGGAATCGTTAAATAGGCGGTGAAGCGAACGGTATCCCATTGCAACACATCAAATTCGATTTCAATAAAGGGGCTGAAATGCACGGTGGCCATACCAGATATCCCTTTCTCCGTGTACGGTCGTCGGTGACACCTCGCTGAGCCTACTCCACTGAAGCAGGTTGTGAAGCCGAAAAGCCCACACAGACATGGCTTCCTGCTCGGCGGGCAATACATCCTCTCGCTAACAGATAACGTGTACGTGTCTCGTCTTAAGACGGAACAGCAAGAATGTCAACTCCGCTCAGAGCCTTTCAGGGCATTGCGGTCTCAACACTTCACCCGCCTTCGCAGGAAGCCACGGCTGCTTGGTCTTCGAAGCCGAACGGCTTCGGCGAAGTAGGCGAAGGCCGTGGAGGAATGCGCCGCGGGTGTCCTCCGAAGCCTTGGCGCCCGGCCTTCGCAGCCGAAAAGGTTGCTTCGGCGGAGTAGGCTCGGCGAGGTGTCGCCGAAGACTAAAAAGGGGCCACGGCTGTTTGGCCTTAGTAGCCGAACTATTGTGGCGAAGTAGGCGCAGGCCGTGGGACTCCACTGACGGAAGGAGTGGAGGAGATGGACCGGAGCTGTGGAGGGTCCCGCATAGGAGGGTAAACAAGGAGCGCCCTCACGTCTGGCGATAGACCCATTTTGTGAGCAGCCACACCATGCAACCGATCACACCAAGTACAACACAGAGCTGATAAACATCGTCATGCGAGATGAGATGTAACAGTGGATTGGCATCAGAAAACGGAGCAAACGGCCGTATGTCATCGTGCATGAAACTATCGAGAATAATGTGGCTTAGCGTCCCCCACAATGCGCCGGACCACATCGCGATGCGTGTAGGCTCGATGGGTTCAGAAAGCCAGCGGAGCTTGTATGCGGTGACTTCTTGATTGTATCGACGAAGGATGGGACGGCACATAGCAGGAGAGACCAGTGCCACGAGAACGCCAATTGTGATGGCCCCCAAAAGGGTATGGGTGGGGCCGTGAAGAATCTCGGACTGTCGCATCATGCCAATGAATGGCTCGATATCTATGACGATTTGAGCGATGCCGAATGTGATCAGGCTGAGATGCTTCTGTGCTGCGGGTTTGACGATCAGCGCAGCACCCATATGAAAAGGAGTAAACGGCATACGAAGCGAGTTGCAGGATACGCTGGAGAGACGTTTTTAGTGCACTCGTGGCACCTCTCGTTATATTTACAGGAACCTCAGTCGTTACGCTCAAAACGATCTATCTCTTTCCATTTTTTGTCAAGATGATACGTACTGGTGCACGGCAGAGCAGATAATCTAGGTATTGCCCAGGCAGGTAAAAAGAACAGGCATCAGCCCCACCTGGCTGGCTGTGATCAACTAGGCATGGCGAACGGTGTTCGCTCGCAAGAAACAACTTCACTTGGAGTTTCGCACGAGCAGGAAATCGGATACAGGACGTACGGAATGGCTATTCCATCACTTTGTAGCGGTAGATTCTATATCCGTCCTTCAGCTCACAGCCGGTCGGCTCCCAGCCACGGGACAAGACCTCATCGGTAATAAGCGCCATAGACATTCCCGTTGCATCCTGCAGAGAATCTGAGATCGACAATTCGAACTCTTCCGGAGGTCCGGTAAAGTTTTGAATGGAGCGGATTGCCTCTTGAACGTCAGTTACTGGTCTCATTGCGTGAGAAGAATGTTCCCTGTAAATCAGAACAGGCTCGATTCGGTTTCCGACAGCTACGAGATCTATAATGGAAGACAATAGCGACCATGTCTGTCACGCCATGACACTTCCGTACATCTATCTCAGATGTACTTTTCAGGATTGCCCTTGAAGGATAGCTCGCACTCGGGAGAACAGAAGTAATACATATGTTCCTTGAAGGTTATCTTATATCTCTCTGATTTTTCTTCGATAATCATTCCGCAGACAGGGTCCTTGCGTTGCGGCATCGCCCCTTCTCCGCTCAGATATCCACCTAGGCAACACCCACCACGATGGCCCTCACCACTTCCGGCATCCTTACTGCGACCACCCATGAGCTTTATATCCGCCAGAAGACCCAAGCCAAACCCCGCTGCCGGCCCAATGACTATCCAGGGTCCTCCCATGGATGAACCAAGGGCTGATCCTACGATGAGGCCGACGCAGCAAATCATGGATATCGTTCTCCGCTCATGTACGGCTCAGTATATCGCACCAACATGCGACTTGAAATGCCCGAGCTGAGGCATAGACAGATTGTTGGCGGCATCATGAAAGATTGGGCCTGCTGAGTACTGCGAACAATGGCATGGAGGAAGGTGCCAGGAAAATCACTGTGCGGTTCGCGCACAGGATATGAGAGTCAACATTCTTGGAGCCTAATACGTCACGACCGAGGGCTGGCCTTCATTTATAGAGGAGCAGAGACGTAGAAGCCTACTCGTGACAGCAGAACCATAAAACACAAGGAGAAACGCACGGAGAAAAACCGGACTGAGTACCTGTGGTGAGATATCAGAGAAGGCATGCAGGACATACGACTGTTTATCAACATCCCGCAAGGCCTCATCAACGCATTCCTGACTTAACTTCCTAGCGTACGTTGGCTGTCCGGGACAAATTGGAAACGACGGGTGACCTCTTCCGTCGCATGCATCCACAGTTTCTCATCGATTTCATTGACCTTCCTCAGTCGATCGAAAAAGGCTCCTCCACATAAATCTTTCATCTTTTCCAGTTTTTCCGTGAGACTCATTTGATAATCTCCGGATACGTTTACCGGGGAATAGGTGAAATCCAAGTTTGGAAACATGGGTCGCAAAAAGAACCGGGCGGCCATCAGGCTTTCATCAAAACGATCGACCACTCCCAAAAATCTCACATCTTCCACACGTCGACAAGCAGCCTCGAACGCCGACGATGACGGAGGAAAGAAATACTTCCCTCCGGTCGCCATAAACGCCGTCTGTGAGTTCATGGTGTTATACGGCTCAACCTCCAGCATCCAGAGCAAAAAGTCAGGAAGCGTCATTCTCTTAGCCGCCAGTGATTTGTCGATTTGATCGGGGATGCTTCTGTAATAACTGTACATGGACTGTAAGCGATCCAACGGGTGCCGCAAGAAGCAGATATCGACAAATCGCAAGTCAGCCTGCTCGTCCGGACGTGGATCCGTAAAGTGGTGGCTCGATAACGCTTTGAGATGACGATGTCGATGCCTTGTCAGATGCTTGATGATCGCTTCCGCAGAGATGCATCCGTGCTCGGACGGTTCATCGATAGTTTGGAACGAATCCGAGAAGTTTTTCCTGAGGATACTGACGATCGTCGAGCCGGCATTTTTAAAGATATGGTAGTGAAGCAAAATCGATCTTCTTGCCATGGTCGTGCCCTCGAAGATTATGAACTTTGGTTGGTATCGGACCGGCCGGATCGTGCCTTCTCATGCGATTCGACGTGCGCTTCTCTCGAAGAGTTCATTGTGTCGACATAACTGGATGGTGAGTTGACGATAATCACCCTACGACCACAAAGCAAGCGTTTCATCAAATCTCAACGATACCCGCCGTACTCTCAGACAGGCTTGCTTGACCTAGGTTTCAGGCAGCCCCTATAATCCGACAATGTTACGACTTCCTTGAGTACCCTCATGGCACGCCACGGGGATACAGACGAGGGGGACCCTCCGTCACCTTGGCGAAGAAGGATAGTCGCTTCGGAGAATTCACCAGATCCCCCCACAGCATACTGCGGGGACCTTCACAAGAACATACGAACCCCATAGATACATACAATGGCTGAATTTACGCACTTCAACGAGTCCGGACGCGCCAGAATGGTCGACGTCTCTAGCAAGGCCTCAACCGAGCGGATCGCGATCGCGAAGGCAAAAGTTCTCCTCCTGCCTGCGACGCTGGAAAAAATTCAGCAACGCACGATTGCCAAAGGCGATGTACTGGCAGTTGCTCAAGTAGCCGGTGTGATGGGGGCAAAGAAAACGCCTGACCTTATCCCTATGTGCCATCCGATGCTGCTGACCAGTGTCGATATTTCCTTCCAGGAAGATCCCCAGCTGGATCACACCGGGTACTGTTCGATCACCATTACCGCCACAGTGAAGACGACCGGCCAGACCGGCGTGGAAATGGAAGCACTGACGGCAGCATCGGTTTCAGCCTTGACCATCTATGATATGTGCAAATCCGTCGATCGAGGAATGAGCTTCACTGACGTATACCTATTATCTAAATCAGGCGGAAAATCAGGCACTTACGAGAGAAAGCATTAAGCTTACCATTAATATTTGAGGCCGAGAAAGATGATCACGGTTCGCTTATTTGGCATGACAAAAATGATGGCAGGAAATCAGCCGATGCTGTCACTTCCTGTAGCCGACGGCGGGCAGGTCAAAGATTTGGTCGGTGCTATTGAGAGGAATTATCCGGAGATCGGCGAGTTGCTTCAAAAGAAAAAAGTGCTGGTGTCGGTCAACCAGGAAATTGCACAGGAAGAAACAGTTATTCATGCTGAGGATGAGATCGCCCTGCTTCCGCCCTTTGCCGGCGGCGGAACAGGTACGGATCACATTGAGGAGAATCAGTTTGTCCGTGTGCAGCAGGAAAACTTCTCCATCGATCAGGAGCTCGACAGAGTCCGGAACCGGTCGAAACGGATCGGCGGCATTGCCACATTTCTAGGAATTGCTCGTGACCGGTCCAGGGGACGAGATGTGGACAGCATTACCTTTGAACATTACGAGGGGATGGCACAGAAAAAACTGCAGGAGATCCGAGAGCGAGCCCTGAAGGATTTCGACATTCTGGAGTTACTGATCATCCACCGCTACGGCGAGATTTCGATCGGTGAGAACATTGTGCTGATCATCGCAGGGGCCGAGCATCGGGTCGATGCCTTTCGCGCGTGCAAATGGGCCATTGATGAGCTGAAGCAAATCACCCCGATCTGGAAGTTGGAGCATACACCGGAAGGGGAAGTATGGGTGGAAGAACACCCCTAAAGCCGTGAGGAGCAAGGGGTGAGGATGAAGGGTTTTTAAAGAGAGAGGCCGGCAGAGTTCATGGATGAATCAACGGAACGTGTGAATCCTGGGGCGATACAGGATACGTTCGGGCGGCCGTTAAAGAGCTTGCGGTTGTCGGTAACGGATCGCTGCAATCTGCGCTGCCGGTACTGCATGCCTGAGACGGACTATGTGTGGCTGCCCCGCGAGGATGTTCTCAGTTTTGAGGAAATCGCCACGCTCACGGGTTACTTTGTCGATCTGGGAGTCGACAGGGTCCGCTTAACCGGCGGCGAGCCCTTACTACGAAGAGATCTGCCTCGCCTCATCCGACTCCTGTCACAAAACCGAGGCATCTCAGAAATTGCCCTGACCACAAACGGAGTACTACTCGCCGATCAGGCGCAGGAACTCTACGATGCGGGACTTCATCGGGTGACGGTCAGCCTCGATACTTTGCGGCCGGATCGATTTCGCCGCTTAACCGGACGGGACGAGTTTTCTCGAGTCCTAGAGGGAATTGAAGCCGCGGCATCCGTAGGATTTCCCGATCTCAAACTGGATACGGTAGCGATCCGAGGATTCAATGACGATGAGCTGATCGCGCTGATCGAATACGCGAAGCATTATCACGCCGAAGTGCGGTTCATCGAATATATGGATGTCGGCGGGGCAAACGAATGGTCGATGGACAAGGTACTATCCCGCGATCTGATGCTGGAACACATACATCGCCACTACGGAGAGATCACCCCCATTCCCGGACGCGGAGCAGCTCCGGCGCAACGATATTGTTTGCCGAACGAAACAACGTTTGGCATTATTCCTTCCACCACCAATCCCTTTTGCGCACAATGCGACCGAAGCCGTGTCACCGCCGACGGCATGTGGTACCTCTGTCTCTATGCGATCGGCGGGATGGATTTACGGAAGCCGCTCCGCCTGGGTGCCGGTCCGGAGCATATGCGGCAGATCATCCGAGACGGATGGACTGGCCGTCGAGACCGAGGCGCAGAAGCCCGTAAGGACCTAGAGGCAGTGGGATTGAGAGAGGGAGGATTGATCGGCATAGAACGTTTACGAGAAGATCCGCATCTTGAAATGCACGCACGGGGAGGATAATGGAGCAAGCGAAAAGGCTGAGGCTAAGGTTGACGACAAGAACTACTTTTACGGGTGCATGAACAAAATAATCCTTTAATTCGGTGTGGCCGTGTCCTCAAACAGCATCTCCCTTAACCTCAGCCTAAACCTTAGCCTGCATTTGCTAGAGCGACGACATGAATGACCCATCATTCTCGGCTATTTTGGGTCTTGGGTTTTTACTGGGATTGAGACATGCCCTCGATGCCGATCATTTGGCGGCGGTATCGACGGTGCTGGCCGAACGACCGTCACTACGAGCCTCCAGTGCGGTCGGGTTCTGGTGGGGAATCGGTCACACGATCACGCTGCTGATTGTCGGTGCCGTTGTCCTTGCGCTTAATATTCATATCCCGGAAGAGTTTGAGCTGATCGCGGAGTCTGGTGTAGGCCTGCTACTGATCATTTTAGGAGTAAACCTGGCCGTCAAACTCTACCGAGATCGATGGCATGTGCATGCCCATACGCATGACAACTCCGCTCACGTTCACTTTCATAGCCATCGTCGTCAAGAGGACCACCGCCATCAACATTGGTTGTCGGCCTCTGTTCGCCCGCTCTGCATCGGGATGGCTCATGGATTGGCCGGATCAGCGGCATTGATGCTGATGATCTTGGCATCCACTCAGGATGTGGGGGCGGGGCTGCTATCAATCGTCATATTCGGCCTGGGATCGATTGTCGGCATGATGACCATCGGTATCACGATCAGTTTACCGTTGGTCTGTTCGTTCTCGATGAGTCGTCGACTCTTTGCAGGACTGCAAGGCATAGCCGGAGCCGTCAGTGTGGGTGTCGGCATTTGGATGTTAGTCACGCAAGCCTTGGCCGCGTCCGGATACCACCCCTCTTGAATCGTACGAGTAAGAGATACCGTGATATGCTTCCAAGCATGGTTTGAGCGTGCGTCGCACGCAAGGCTGTGCTATCCTATCCCATCATTTGCCTGTGCGCCGAATGGATTCCGTGAAGCAGATGCATTGCGTGGAGCTCCGTTTTCGACAATCGAACGCCGCCACTAAACGTGAGTGAGGACTGAACGATGGCTTGGTTCAAAAAAGATAAACCGACCGTGACGGCAACGTCTCCTCGTTCTAAGGTTGCCGAGGGAATGTGGCTGAAATGCAATCATTGCCGAGAGATCGTGTATCGCAAGGAAGTGGATCGAAACAACAAAGTCTGCCCCAAGTGCGAATACCATTTTCCTATTTCCGTGATGGAACGGATCGGGCTGCTTATTGATTTAGGTTCGTTCAAGGAGTGGGATACGGAGTTGGAAGCGCAAGATCCGCTCGAATTTCATGATACCAAGTCCTATCGAGAGCGGGTCAAGACGCAACAGGAAAAGACCGGTCGAAAAGATGCACTGGTGATCGGCGAAGGCTTGATCAACGGAAGCCGCGTGGTGTTGTGCGTGTTTGATTTTGGATTTATGGGCGGCAGTATGGGGTCGGTCGTCGGAGAAAAACTGTGTCGAGCCATTGATCGGGCGCTTGACGATAAATTACCGGTGATTCTTGTCACCGCATCGGGTGGCGCACGTATGCAGGAGGGGATTTTGTCGCTGATGCAGATGGCGAAGACATCGGCGGCCGTGGCCAAACTCGGCGAAGCGAAGCTGCCGTTTATCTCGATCCTTGCCGATCCCACCTTCGGCGGAGTCACGGCGAGCATCGCGATGCTGGGTGACGTGATCATCGCGGAGCCGAAAGCACTGATCGGTTTTGCCGGTCCTCGCGTCATTGAGCAAACGATCAAACAACAATTGCCGGACCAGTTTCAGCGAGCTGAATTTCTTTTGGAGCACGGCATGGTCGACATGATCGTCGAGCGAAAGCAGCTGAAGGAAACCGTCGGCACACTCGTCTCTCATTTGTAACCCGTCTCCCATTCTACGGGTTGCAGATGACCTATCCCGCCGCCATTCAGTATCTTTTCGGACTCCAGAAACACGGGATCAAGCTCGGCCTGGAAACCATGCGGTTGCTTTTACAGGCACTCGGTAACCCTGAACGCCGGTTGCGTGTCCTCCATATCGGCGGCACCAACGGCAAAGGATCGACGGCCGCAATGGCTGCAGCCATCCTGGAAGCATCCGGCATGCGGGTCGGTCTCTACACCTCTCCGCATCTGGTTGAGTTTCGCGAACGGATCAGGGTGAATGGGGCCATGATTTCGGAAGAGCATTTGACGACATTGGTCGAGGTTGTGCTTGCCGCCGTCCCACCGTCGATGTCTCCGACATTTTTCGAAGTGACGACCGCCATGGCTTTGCGTTATTTTGCCGATTCACACGTTGATATCGTCGTCTTGGAAGTGGGGATGGGGGGACGGTTTGATGCGACGAACGTCGTCATGCCGACCGCCTGCGCCATCACGACCATTGCCTTAGATCACCAAGAGTATTTGGGATGGACTGAAGCAACTATCGCACATGAGAAGGCGGGAATTATTAAAGCAGGAGTGCCGGTTGTGATCGGGAACATGGCTGTCGAGGCCGAAACGGTCATGCGTCATATGGCCGACAAGTTGAACGCTCCGCTCTGGAAATTCGGCAATGAATTTTCCGTTGAGGGAAACGGGCCGGAACGGTTTACCTATCGTGGGCCGACATGGCAATTCAACGATCTTCGCTGTGGCTTGGCAGGACAACATCAATTGGAGAATGCGGCCTGCGCGCTTGCGTTGCTTGAGGCAGCCGCTCCATCGGATGTTGTCATCACGGAGACGGCAATTCGGGAAGGGATGCGGTCGGTTGCCTGGGAAGGACGATTGGAAATCGCCGAAGAGCATCCATCCATACTGTTGGATGGAGCCCACAATCCGGCCGCGGCTCTGATGCTAGCCAGGTATTTGAAGGAGTTCCTGGCCTCTCATCCCGGCTCGCGCATTCTGTTGGTATGGGGGATGATGCGGGAAAAAGACCATCGGGCATTTATTGCGCCGTTACTTCCCTTGCTTTCCGAGATCGTGCTGACTCAAGCCTCGCTGGCTCGATCTGCTTCTGTTAACGAGCTTCGGTCCTCGTTATCGGAATATCACATGCCTGTTCATGCCGAACCACATCCTGCCGACGCACTGCGTACGGCAAAGCAACGAGCTGCCTCCGACGATCTCATTTGCGTCGCCGGTTCCCTGATGTTACTCGGAGATATTAAAGCAGTGATGCGCGGCCGTAGCCTGTCGCTTATTCGTGGGTAACCCACCGATTCATGACTTCTTCCACCGTACATATTGATGTGCTCTGGCAACGGGCCGACGGTCGGGAGATTTGCCCCATGAACCCTCGACGTTGTAAAAAAAGGCAGCCGATTTGAAGAGGGCGGGGTAGCATGGGGGATTTTCATCTGTGGAGATGTGTGCGGGCGAGCCTTGCGCTGACCGTAGCATTGATCTTCGTTCCACCGACAGCAGGAGCCACTGAGAAAGAGATTCGGGCTGGAAATTCGCCGTCCGGATCGACGCCTCTGGATGTCACGGCCAATCGTCTGGACTATCGGCAAGATAAAGAGATCTATGAAGCCGATGGGGCGGTCATCGTTCAATACGGCGCCGTAACCCTGACAGCAGATCATGTCACGATCCATGTCCTACCGGGAACAGTCGTAGCAACCGGGCATGTTCATCTCACAGATCCTGAGACTGACGTCACCGCCGAACAGCTGGAATTGAACGTCAATACCGAAGGAGGCATCGTGACGGAGGGCCGGCTATTCGTCCCCTCCAAGAATTCCTTGGTATCGGGCAGACTTCTTCAACGGTTCTCCGAATATCATTATCGGGGGAAAGACGGGAGCTTTACGAATTGCGACGCACAGGACGGAGAAGTCCCGGCATGGCGGCTGAAGTTCCAGGACCTGGACGCGACCCTTGGGGATAGTCTTGCACTGAAGGGAGCATGGTTTTGTGTCAATGACATACCGATAATCCCGGTCCCAACCTTGACATACCCGCTGTCCAGACGAAAAAGCGGTCTCCTCATGCCCACGATTTCCTATGACAACCGATTCGGCCTCTATGCCCATGGCAGTTTGTTTTGGGCCATCAATCCCAGTCAAGATCTCACGATCGCCCCCAAATACTACAGCAAGCTCGGGTACGGGGCTGACTTTGACTATCGATATGTCTTGAACAAACAATCTCGTGGACAGTGGCATGTCGGATATTTGCAACAGACCCAGTTGCCCAATGTAGCAGGCGTGGATCAAACGGGAACGGATGCGAGACGAGCACGGGCGAACATAGGGGGAAGTCATACCCAAATGGTCACGGACACGTTGCTTATTCGCTCAAATGTCAACTTCGTCACGGACCCTAACTATTACCAGCAATTGAGTAATTCCGGAACGCAGAGGGCCTCACCGAGCAATGAGTCAAATTTTTTGGCCACCCAGCAGCTACCATTAGGAAATCTGTACCTCTTAGGACGCTATCTTCAACCGCTACAGGCCGGTGGGAAGGATACGTTTCAACGCCTTCCGGAGACCGGCTATAACTTGCCGGATGTCTCCCTGTTCAATTCTCCTCTACGGTTGGGGATGGAAGGTAATTTCGTCAATTTCTATCGCGAAGAAGGATTTACTCTGAATCGAGTTGATGCTGTTCCTGGGATCACAACCGACATGATCGACCTGGGACACATCATTGGAATCAGACCGGCGGCCAAGTTCCGTGAAGTGTATTACAGCCGTGGTGCACAAACAGCTGCGGCGCAACATCGGGAAACCTTTTGGCTGGGAGTCGATGCCACATCGAAGCTGACGCGCCGGTTTGGATCAACACAGGGAGGCGGTTTTCTTCATACGGTCGAGCCGTCAGTGACCTATGAGTATGTGCCGGGGACAGATCAGTCCCAATTAACGTTGATTGATCAAGTAGATGATTTGCCGAGAAAGAACCTTGCGACCTATGCCGTACGTACGCGTCTACTGGAACAAGGAAAAGATCGTCCCTTTAACTGGCTAGATTTGACGGTGGCACAGAGTTATCACGTGGGGGGGGTGCAGACGAGAGCCCGAGACTTTACGCCTGGAGTCGAACCCTTGCTGGGTTCCGTGACCCAACCGCTCCAACCGGCGACGGTCGCCATTGAAGGGAGAAAGTTCTCCGACATCTGGGTACGTGCTGTGATCGGTAATAATATGCCCCATGTAGTCCGTTCCCAAATGGATGCGGCGGGATTCGGTCGTTCAGCAGGCATGTTGGGAGCGGACAAACGACCTCCGATCAACCAGTACCTGACCGTTGACGCCTTCGTTGACCCGTATCGAGGGACCATGAGCCAAATCAACACCGATGTTCGAATACAAGAGGAACTCAATTGGTATGTCAGCGTGGGGCAGCGATATTCTCGAAACGGCAATCGCGTGAGGCGAGGGGATGTGTGGAATCCGATTTCCTTTAATGAGGTCTATGCGCCGACCGAAGAAATTCTGTTCTTGACGGCCTCTGGAGCCTTTCGCACTCCATGGGGATGGACTATCGGTGCCAGAGGGTACTATGACGTGAAACACCGAAGAAGTCCGGAGTATGACGTGATGGCGCTCTATCAAAACCCCTGCAAATGCTGGTCGGCAGGATTCTTTTACCTACAGTTCCCGGACCGGCAACAATTCAACTTCATGCTCAGTCTTACGGGGCTTGGTTGGACGGAAAACACTGGAACAGCAGTGATGCGTTCCGTATTAGGACCTCTTCTATGGGGTGAACGGGGATTGCCTTGGTATGTTCCCTGGGGACACTATGGTCGCACGGAGCAAACGGCTGACACAAGAAAGAGCGTACCCGCGTCTCGTTAAGAGATCCGTCTCCGATCTTGCCATGTGATGAGGCGATTTGAGTATTTGACAGTAAAAACTTGGCTGGAGTACCATGCTAAGGTATTTGAGGATATAGTATAGTTCTATTTTTCCTGAAGGAGGGAGTACACGTGGCTGGCAGCGCCTTGAAAGTGGAAGATTCTACCTGGGATACCGAGGTAATGAAAGCAACCGAGTTAGTCATGGTCGATTTCTGGGCCGTCTGGTGTGGGCCATGCCAAATGGTAGCTCCTATCGTCGACGAACTGGCCGACGAATATGCCGGAAAACTCAAGGTCAGAAAACTCAATACGGATGAAAACCCGGAAGTGGCCGGTCGCTATCAGGTCATGAGTATTCCAACGATTCTGTTTTTTAAGAACGGCCGACCCGTCGAAAAGCTTGTCGGAGCCAGGCCGAAACGGCAATTCAAGGAAGTGATCGACTCACTCCTTGCACAGCATACGGGTAATGCCTAAACGACGTTACCGTCGCAGCCATGCTCACTGAGCTGCGCATATCGAACTTTGCTGTTCTCGAACAGTTAGAACTGAGCATTGACGCAGGATTTTCGGTTCTCACTGGAGAGACCGGTGCGGGTAAGTCGCTACTGATTGATGCCATTACGCTCCTTGTCGGAGGAAGGGCATCAAGCGATCATATTCGCTCCGGCCAAGAGGAGGCGAACCTTGAAGCCGCCTTCCATATCCCATCCGGACACCCCATACTTCATAAGCTCCATTCGCAAGGGATCGTAGAACTCGACGATACCCAACTCATCGTCCGACGAGTCATCGCCAGATCAGGCCGAAATCGTGTGTATCTCAACGGCATCATGAGTCCGGTCCATGTGCTGGAGGAGTTAGGTGGCACGTTGATCGACATCCACGGCCAGCACGACCAACAGTCGTTACTGCAGTCATCCTCCCAACTTGATGCGGTTGATGCCTTCGGGCATCTTCATGAATTACGGGAACAGTATCGATCCGCATACCGTGATTGGGTTCAACTCCGGCATACACGCGAAGAGTTGACCGAGAAGATACGGGACACTGCGCAGCGTGCTGATTATTTGGCCTTCCAACGGCAAGAGTTGGATGATGCGGCACTCAGCGCCGGAGAAGACGAGGCGCTTCAAGCAGAACGCCGACGACTGGGATCTTCCCGTAAATTGGGTGAGCTGGCGGCTGTTGCACAGGACCGGATCCAGACGGACCAGAACGGGATCTTGCCGAGTCTTGCGTTGGTGGAACGAGCCGTTGAAGAACTTTCTCTGATTGATCCTGACATGCAGGAAACCGTTCGGCTTGTGGCCGATGCGAAAGTATTGGTGAAAGAGGCGGCGGATTGTCTACGTGACTATGCCGACCGACTGGATTCAGACCCTGGTCGCTTACTCGAGGTAGAGGATCGTCTGGCGCTCATTCAACGCCTCAAGAAAAAATTCGGCGGGACGCTCGAGGCTGTAATGGACGCCCATACGCGGATGATTACAGAGCTCGACGGGCTTGAACATTCAGATGAGGAATTAGATCGATATGATTCGCTGATTCTGGAGCGGCACCGAGAAGTCGTTCGATTGGCAGGCATTCTCAGCACACAACGGAAAGACGCTGCCAAACGCATGACCACGGCCGTACGACGGGAACTCGGCGCGCTGCTGATGGGAGACACACAGTTTGCGGTCCGACTCATCACAACCGATGAGGCGGACGACTACGGCCTAGAGGGGGCGGATCGCGCAGAATTTTTACTGTCGACAAACAGGGGTGAGCCGCTGAAAGCGCTCTCGCGTGTCGCCTCCGGAGGTGAATTATCCCGGGTGATGCTGGCACTAAAGTCCGCTCTTGCGGGCGTCGACCGAGTACCCGTCATCATCTTTGACGAGATCGATACGGGAGTCGGTGGAGCCGTCGCCGCTGCGATCGGTAAACGCTTAAAAGCCTTAGGCCGTTTCCATCAAGTCTTGTGCGTGACCCACCTTCCTCAGGTGGCCTCCCAAGCAGATCACCACTGGTGCCTTGAAAAACAATCAGTACAGAAGAGAACATCGACTACGGTGAAGAAGCTGTCCGGCGTCGCTCGGGAGACAGAAATCGCGCGTATGTTGGGAGGAGAAAAAATCACCAGAAAAGTCAGGGAAACCGCTGCGGAGTTAATCGGAGAGGCTAAAGAGTCCTACGCGCCGACGACGGAAACGGGGGAAGCCCGATAGAAGAAATGACCGGCATCGTCGCCATGGGAGGAATGGAGACGTTGCAGGTACCGAGAACCTCCTTAAACATATCAAGCAGCACGGGATCGAAATGCGTATGCGACTCTCGTGCGATCGCGCACAAAGCCTGATCAACGGTTTGATGAGGTTGACCCGGGAGATCGGTCATCACATGGTCGAATGTTTGCGCGATACTGACAATACGAGCAAGAAAGGGGATCTCATCTTTTGCCAGCCCGTGCGGGAATCCTTGCCCATCCCACCGCTCATGATGATGCAGCACGATCCGGCAAACATCATCCGGTAGTCCCGCCGAGCGGATGAAGCGGGCACCTTTCTCAGGATGTTGCGTTCGCAAGACATCTTCTCCGGATGACGACCCCTGATCGACAGGCAACCCATCACTAACAAGATGAGCCTTGCCGATATCATGCAGAAATGCGCCCATCACAAGTGTCTGCTGTGCTTCACTGCTTAGATTGAGACGTGTTCCCATTAATGTCGCATAAAAACTCACCCGGCTTGAATGGTTCAGCAACTGTCTGTTCGTCGACTCCAAAACTTCTGATAGTAATCGGAGTATGTCGTTGTCGCCTTCCTGCTTCACAGAACTTCCCTCAGCAGGACGGAGCAAGGCCTGATACCCAACAGTGAGCCGCTGCCATGCCGCAGCAGATTCTTGATCGGACCCCCAGAGCGCCGATGAAGACCGAAAAAACCCTCGGATACAATCAAGACGTCTCTTCTTTTCCAGAGTTTGGTTGACCAAGGTAATCAGCTCGGTCACATTAAACGGCTTGAGAAGATATCCTGCCGCCCCATGAAGAATCCCTTCCATTGCGGACTCCACACTGCCGTGCCCGGTAATGATAATCACTTCGACATCGGCATACGCATGCTTAATATCCTGAAGGAGGTCAATCCCTTGCCGGTCAGGTAGTTTCTGATCAAGCACGATGAGATCAATCGTCTGGGCATTGAGAATGGTCATCGCGCTTGATGCGTTTTCTGCAGACCGAGTATTGAAGAAGGGACGAAGAATAACCTTCACAGCATCGCGAGGACCGGCTTCATCGTCTACGATCAAAATCGTAGGCTTTTTATCTTCCCTTGCAGGAAAGGTATCCATCTACAATCTTCCGATTGAGAGATCACTCTACGCATTAAAAATGCGCACTTGTTACATTCTTTCAGCCGAATTGTCAATTAGCGGGTCAGAGGGAGTACTCGCGCAACAATATGTCGTGGCACCAATCATGTTTGTGCGTGTCGCGCGTGTGATGGAGCGGAATCAGAACTTCCAGCGATCAATTTCCTGGCTCGGAGAACATACGTTACTCATGTACAACAAGATCCTGATCGGAATCTGTTCCAGCCCCACTATCCGGACGACCTATTCCGAGCGTATCCATACGATACTTCAACATCCGTCGACTGATCCCCAGTAAATTTGCCGCATGCGTTTGCACATAATTCGTGCGTTTGAGTGCATCGAGGATAATCTCCCGCTCAAACTCCATCACGGCTTTTTCCAACGACATACGCCCGGCGATCGTGTCGTCATGGAGAGAAGATGATCGCGTATCACCCTTGAGTAGGGCAGGTAAATGCTCCGGAACAATTTCCGTGGTATGTTTCGACCAAATAAAGGCCTGTTCAACGACATTTTCAAGTTCCCGGACATTTCCCGGCCAGGGGTAATGGGTCAGGATCTCCAAGGCATCTTTGGAAAACTCTGTGTGAGGGCGTTTTTCTTCTTCAACCCGTTTTGCCAGAAAGTGCTTGGCAAGAAGCGAGACGTCTTCTCCCCGATTGCGAAGCGGAGGCAAATAGAGTGCGATGACGTTAATGCGATAGTACAAATCTTCACGGAACTGTCCTTTCCTAACCAATTCATCCAGATTCTTATTCGTAGCCGCAACAATCCGCACGTCGACTTTGATCGGTTGGACACCCCCGATTCTGGTAAATTCACGCTCTTGCAAGACGCGCAGCAGTTTGGCCTGTGTGACAGGACTCAAGTCACCGATTTCATCGAGAAAGAGGGTACCGGTGTTGGCCAATTCAAACTGACCCGTTCGCCTCGCCGTCGCATCGGTGAAAGAACCCTTTTCATGGCCGAATAATTCACTCTCAATCAATGTTTCAGGAAGTGCTGCGCAATTGAGCGCAATAAACGGCCGATCACGCCGAGAACTGTTATAGTGTAGCGCTTTGGCAACAAGCTCTTTGCCGGTTCCGCTTTCTCCCGTCACCAAGACCGTCGTCCGACTATCCGAGATTTGCTCGATTTTGGCATAGATTTCCTGCATGCCCTGGCTTTTTCCGATCAGATTATGGAACGCATACCGTTGAACGACTTGACTTCTGAGTTGCTTGACTTCTCGTTCCAATTCAAGAGAGTTCAATGTCCGGTCTATGACGATGCGCAATTCTTCGACATCGAAGGGCTTGGATAAATAGTCGGCCGCTCCGAGTTTCATCGCATCCACAGCGGTTTTCAGCGATTTGGCGCCGGTCAACATGATCACCGGCACCATTTTTGTTTCCGACCTCATGGTTTGGAGAACCGCCAATCCATCGGTTCCCGGAAGCATCACATCGAGAAGAACAAGGTCCGGTTCATCTTTTCGAAACGCCGTGAGTCCATCTTGGGCATCAGGGGCCTCAAGGATCTCATACGAAGGTTCAAGGACCATCTTGAGAGAAGCCCGCACTCGAGCTTCATCATCTATTAAGAGCACACGTTTCTTAGAAACGGAACTTTGCACAGCGATCCTTTCTTCTATCAGGAGAAGGACGGGAGGTTTATGAGAAACACCGTGCCGACTCCTTCCGTGCTCCGCACTTGAATATGGCCTCGGTGTTCTTGAATGATTTGATGTGCGATGGACAGCCCTAAACCCGTTCCCTCATGTTCTCCGCTCTCATGTTTGGTCGTAAAGAATGGGTCGAAAATATGATCGAGGTTCGCCGACGAAATGCCGTGTCCCGTATCCTCGATTTCGACCTGCACCCAACTGCGCTCTTGCGGCTTCATCGTCATTCTTGTTGTGATACGAAGCGTCCCCCCATCCTCGCCTATGGCATCCATTGCATTGAGAAAGAGGTTCAAGAACACTTGTTTCATTTGTTGCCTGTCTAACATGACATGAGGAAGCCCTGCAGCCAACTCTTTTTCAATCTTAATCCCACGACTGCGGGCCTTAACATCGATGAAATAGAGACAGGAGGAGACCACGGTATTCAAATCCTCCTCTGTCAGTTCCGGATCCATATATCTGGCATAGTCAAGAATTTCCTGGATCAATCGTTCAATGCGATAGACGTCATCGAGTACGATCTGACTAAATCCCTTGATGAATTCGATATCATCTACGCGCTCAGGCGCCAGTTGAATGAAGGTTTTAATAGACGTCAGCGGATTGCGAATTTCATGGGCGAATCCTGCGGAGATGGTTTCTAGGGACCGAAGCCTATCCGTTCGCCGCATCAATACCTGAGATTGACGCAGGTCTTCATGAGCCAACAGGGAGTCCACCGTATTGGCGGCGCATTGTGCCATGGCGAGCATAAGATCCTGCCGGTCATGGATGTGTACAGGAGACTCCGACATCCATTGAAGCAAGACAAACGCGACCATACGCCCTCGATTCACGAGGGGGACGGCAAGTTTCCATGGGGAAAGATCCGGCATCGAACACTGAATGTCATAAAAAGGTGAGAGCCGGTCATCCTCGATCGATTGTTCTACAATCACTTGATGTTGCGCGAGTTTGCAGACAAACGGGTGAGTCTGAGGTAACACAGGCGACACCCTTTCCGCCTTGGATATCCCGACGGCGGTCAGGCAACAAAAATGATCCCTGCCTGGCTCTAAGAGATAGAACATCCCTTCCGAGCTTCCGCTCTGCTCAAGAAAAGCGGCGAGCACATAGTCACCGATGGACTGCATGCTGGGAGCCTGGCCGATATCACGGGCAAACTGCGTCACACGCCGTAGACGCTCTGATACAGAATGAGAGGGAATGGGGGAAGGAGAAATAGGGTCCATTATCAGGAGTCTGACAGGCTGACCGCACCTCACCGTCTTGAGCGGCTGCTATTCGGAAATAGGAGGCTCCAGCCGCGCCATCGGTGCAGTATACACGGCTACGCTTGTTTCAGCCAGTGGATTTCCCCTTCCTGACAATGGCCAGAAGCAATTGGTTCTCCAAGGCCGGATAAATCTGTATCACGCTAGCGCCTGCATGGGATAAGAGGGACGCGAATTCATTTCGCTCGTAGTGATGCAGAATTCCCTGGCGAATGGCCTCTCGCACACGGCCCAGAAAATGAAGAACGATTTGTGACTGAGGACTCGATTCATCAACACCTGTGGCACGATAGTGTTGTCTGAACAATATCGAGAGATCGGTCTGCGGCTGAAAGCAGGTAACAATTGCCGTCCCATCAGGATGTAAGACCCTCAACGATTGCCTGAGGCATTCAAGCGGTGAAACGGTGAACGGAAGAGCGAGTTGGCAAAGAACACGATCGATTGATTCATCGAGAACGGGAAGAGAGGCTGTCCTATTGGTTTGCACCCAATAGGTCTCGAGAAATTGAGAAACGGGAACGGCTGCTTTGACCGTGCGAAGCAACTCACGTCCGAATGTCTGGACCCGTTGTTGTGCGGACTTGAGCGCCTCATGTGACAAATCCAGCCCGATATAGCGGAGAGGAAGAACCGGCGCCCCTCCCTGATGGGACATACGATAGATAGAATTCGTCAGCATCGTTTCGGCGAAGTCTCCCATCCCGCAGCCGATATCCAGTACTGTCCCACCGGGATCCAGGGGAAGCAACCGTTGATGAAGCTCATTGATCAACATCCGATAACTCGGCAATTGTTCCAATTGCGAGAGTTGTGCAAGATAGGCGACAGACAGTGCCTCGCGTGTGGCTTGTGAGACCTGATGCCGGATACGAATACGTTCCTGTTCCAATCGGCGTTGCTGATGGACATCTCTCATCTGGAGACTCCGTACGTGCGATGCCGGTTGATTGTCACGTGTAGGGGGTGAGAGTACTTTACAGATCGTCCGAAATGCTGTGAGATGACGTTCGTCCCAGGTTCCGGACTCTCCTGAGATGTCGATCTGCAGGGGGATAACCACCGGCGTACTCCCCATAGCCCTCAAGGATTGAGCCTGTGATCCAAATACCTGTTCAAGCCGACGATTGACTCTGGGAGAGGTAAAAATGACAGGTGGCGTTGCCAGCTGCGCAATATCTGCTGCCGAAGAAGCAACGTCGGCATAACCTCCCGCAATTACATCGGCGATAAATTGATCAACATTGACATTCAGACCCCACAGGTTGGCAACCCCCTGTTGTGAGGCATTCCGATATCCTCCGATTGCGCCGTGACGAGATGAAGTCGAGAGGGCCGTCCCTATATCGAGAACAGGATTTAACAAAAAGAGACGAGCGGCTACTGTGTTGCGGGCCAGAACTTTGATCGCCACTCGAGCCGCAAGGTCTTCTGCAAGGACGGAGACGGATGCCGTCGGCCAGGTCGCATGAACAAAGGCCAGCACATTCTGGAGGTCCGCCTGCATACCTCTCATCGTCAATTGTGTGATATCGCCGTCGCTTTGACCGACATGATTGGTATGATCGTAGCGTAGCGTGCGGAATCGGTTAGCGGCCAGATGATACGCCAACGGTAGATAGTCGGATTTCGTTAATCCAAACCCTGGAACGATCAGAAGAATAGGGGTGCTCGGCGAAATCTGGTCGCGCACATGATCGTCGGTTCCCACAATGACTTGATGGCGTGCGTTCCGACAATCCCGCCTGGTGCTGATGATCGACGTATTTTCACCATAGACGGAACGATTCGTGGGCACATCAAGATGTTGGGCCATCACTCGATTGATTTCACGTTCCGAGAACGGGACGAGGCGAACGAAGCGAATACCCAATCGAGTCCCGCGCCGAGAACGATCCGATCGCCGTTCCTCGGACATACCGCAATCCGTGTCACGGTGAACAATGTGACCGATTAAGACGGCTTCAGGCACTTCAGGTTCATGCACTCTCGGTTGATTATCAACGCCGGCTGAAGAAAAATGCAGTGCGACGATGTGCTCCATTGTGTCGATGGGCGATTCCGTTTGAATGCAGGCACCGCCGCGGCTGAGATTGACGACGACAACCCTCGGCCACTCATGAGCATCGGGACGATTGGGCAACTCCATCCGTGCCGGGAGTGAAACTTGGACACGCATGGTTTCACGATGGTCTACGCCTCGAGAGCTCGGCGTTACATCGCGTCCTTCTGTTGTCGGCGCCGGCGGCAGGATCACCTCGACAGTGATAGTGCCGGCACGTGCACAGGCTTCATCGATGTACGAAGCAAGAACCTCTCGTTGGCTGTTGTTCAGGGGAGAAAACTGAACGGCAACACGAGTGGCCTGCGACCGAACGTCGTTTCTTTGCAACCACGCTCGACTATGACGAACCGTGGCATGAATTTCATAGCTTCCGGCCTCGGTTTGAAAGATCAGATGTGCGGTTTGGCGCTCAAGCGGAGCACAAACACCTTCCACCTCAAGAGAAGCTCCAAGCGAACTCAGGTCGGTCATAGCTCCTTGTCGAACGGAGTTGCCGATGGTTAACCGTATCGGCAAATTCACGGCTCTCCGAACACAAGTCCGTCGATCCGGCAGCATGTGCGCGCGGTCGGTAGGGTGATGGGTGGACGGTGCTCCGATCCTTTTCATCTCGTGAACCATGTTCGGGATCAAACCGCGATCCGGCACATCGACGACCTCATGAGAACGACTCAATGGATCGGAATCATCGTCAAATCCTAAAGGTGATTGAACGGGAACCCACAGAGCGATAGAAAGTCGACCGCCGACGGAATCAAGAAATTCCAAGCGGCCTCCAAGCTCTTTGACACCGACATGTGCGTCCAGGAGATCACCGGCCGATTGGACCGGTACCCAGTCAGTCATCACGGTCGAATCAACCTCATGAATTCGAATTTCCAACTCATGCAACGGTGCAGCGACATACGGCGATTCAAGATTCGGAGGATGGTGTTGGGCCCGCAAAGCGGTACTAATTCTCAATCGACGACGGCCACCCATCGTTGCAATATATCGCTGAGCATGGCTCACCAGAATACGGATCACACGAGTCAGACCATCGACACTACCCATAAAGGGGGGAAGGCTCGGCGCATAGATTCGCTCGATCTGATTACCAGTGCCGGAGGGAAGAAGTTGAGCGTCGGAGAGGATGGATTCAATGATGAGGTTGATCGTATGCTCCGAATTAGCGATGGGAAGCATCGTCTGAAGCAACTCATCCCCCAACTGCTTGGCATGTGAGGCGCATGAAGCAAGAGACTCCATCTGTTCAGCCGACTGAGTGTCG
>Ga0224501_10000877_pt1 | contig 23271 bp, 29 predicted proteins | sample SF_Oct11_sed_USG_4_FD_169105 | JGI IMG/M metagenome (GOLD analysis project Ga0224501, IMG submission 169105) | Sediment microbial communities from San Francisco Bay, California, United States - SF_Oct11_sed_USGS_8_1 | ecosystem: Environmental > Aquatic > Marine > Sediment | place: USA... | reverse complement strand
ATTGAATCATATTCAGGAAAGTTATCATCAAACCATTTCTTGTATGATGGCTCGTTGTTGTATCTGTCAACATAACTTTGTGGATCTTTTGTTTTATCTACAAATGCTGCAATTTCTACCTCTTTTGGTTCTACTATAGGTGTAGGTTCAGGTTCTTTAACTTGTTTAGGTTCTTTAACTGGTTCTTCATATGCTTTCTTTACAGTAATTGTAATGTTTTCTTTATCCTCTTGACTTCCCTTGTTAACTATTATATCAAAACTATAGTGTACATCCTGAATATTTCCATGTGATTTTGTTGGAGTCCAAACAAATTTCCCAGTACTAGAATCAATGGTAGCGCCTGATGGTGCATTACGCAAACTAAAAACTGCATCTTTAATTGAACTATCAATAAGACTAGCTGTAAATGTAATTGTTTTTCCAACTTCTACTGTCTTGTCTGAAATTGTATTGAGTCCTAATACATAATCAGGTACTTCAAATATCTTTTTTCCGTCGTATTCAATCTTTATTGTGAAACCCTCGTCCTCTTTTTGTTCATCGATAAATGCTGTTGCATTATAGATTCCTTTATTGTCAAAGAAATTTGAAACCGGTCTTGGAATTGCTGAAAAATCTAAATCTCGTGAAGGATCAGATAGCATTCCTTTGTAATTACCTCCTGCATCACGAATTATGATATAAACAACATTTTCCCCGTCTTGAGTTCCAATAAGTGTAAAGTTTTCCTCATTAATGTAAAAATTTTTTTCTAATTTCATAGATGTCACATCTCCATATACTGGCACAATCATTAATAGAAATAATGAAAAAATTATAAATCCTGTTAATTTTTTATACACACACATGTTTTTCATACTTTGCTTTTAAAAAACACGTATAATTTCTTCTTGTATCTTGCAAAGAATTATTCACCAAACTCACAAATCAAGCAAAAATCTCATATATACTTGATCATTTTCTCTAATTTCCATATCATGAAATGTTGGAGCTTTAATCTCTACTTTGAAATTATGTTTTTTTAAGTCTAGTGTCTCACCATATGCTTTTGCATAAATCTTATACATTCCATTTTTTTCAATATTAAGTTCTATTCTTTTTATCGCAAAACCTTCAGTAATCAAAAGAAATGGAATTTCCTCAAGCCAACTAAAGAGAAGATAATACAAATCCTTTCCCTGAGCAGAAAATTCTTTCTGATCTTTTTCTTCCACTTTATCTTGATCAAGTGTTAGATTGATTTCTGCATTAGCTGCTACTAAAAATGCTTCTTTGAGGTTTTTTGCAGTAACCTCAATTATTGCATCCGTTGTGTGATCTACAAATTTGTAACTCAATTGTATTTTTTACAGTTTTTCTGATTATTAATTTAGATGATATTACACTATTTTTTAGTTCATTTCAATCATGATCTCATGTAATGTCAAAATGTGAAATCCTTAACATATAATTTTCATTTTACATAATTTTATAAAAATGACTTGTGAACTCCATTATTTTAAAATTATAGATATTACTAAATGTTTATTATGAAAGCTGCCTATTTTGATGGAACAAAAATAATTTTTGATAAAAATTATCTTGAAAAAAAGTCTGATGAAGCATTAGTTAGAGTAAGGTTGGCGGGAATTTGTGGAACCGATTTGGAAATTCTACAAGGTTATATGAAATATGATGGAGTCTTAGGTCATGAGTTTGTAGGAATTGTTGAAAAATCTCACAATTCTGCATTAATTGGAAAAAGGGTTGTAGGTGAGATTAATACTGGATGTGACAAATGTAGTTTTTGTGAAAAAGGAATGCAGCGACATTGTCCGAATAGAACTGTACTTGGTATTTTAAAACGAGATGGAGCATTTGCTGAATTTCTTTCACTACCTGAGAAAAACCTTCATGTAATTCCTGATTCAATTACTGATGAACAGGCTGTATTTATCGAACCTCTTGCTGCTGCTTTTGAGATTAAAGAACAAATATCTTTAGAACGTGATTGGAGAATTGCAATAGTTGGTGATGGAAAACTCGCTCAGTTGATTATTCAGGTTTTAAAATTATCATGTTTTAATATTACATGTTTTGGTAGACACAAGAATAAACTACAAAATTTGGTAAATAATGGAATAAAAATAAAACTTGGAATAGAACCTTCTGACAAACAATCTTTTGATTTAGTCGTAGAAGCAACTGGAAACAATTCTGGTTTTTTAGACACTATGCAATTGATAAAGCCTCGTGGAATTGTAGTCTTAAAATCAACCATTGCAGCAAGAGAGAATCTAGATTTGACCCCCATTGTAGTTAATGAAATCACTTTAATTGGTTCTCGTTGTGGTTTATTCAAACCTGCAATTGATGCACTTGTTACTGGAATTGTCTCAGTTGATTCTATGATTGATTCTACTTTTCCTTTGGAGAAATTTTCTGAAGCAATAGAATATGCAAAAAAGCCAGACACACTGAAGGTTTTTCTTAAACCATAACTTTAGAATTAAACTTGTTATTTTATCCAATTTACTCGTAAGGTAATTTAGGAAGATCTCATTGTCAGAAGCAAATGGAACTATTTGATTCTCTTCTAATGTGGATTTCACAATTTCTAGGTGAGCATCTCTACGAAGGGATATTTTTAGCAGCTTTACTTGAGACTATAGTTCCACCGATCCCAACTTTGATAGTATTTCCAACAGCTGGATTTCTAGCATACCAACAAGGGATTTCTTTGATTGGACTAATTCCAATGATTATTCTTGGAGCAATTGGTGCTACTCTTGGAACTTCTATAATCTATCTTATTGCATTAAAATTTGGACGAGTAGTTCTGCTTCGTTATTTGCAACATGTCAAAGTATCTGAAAAAAAATTACGACGTGTTGAGATCTGGTTTGAAAAGTATGGAGACAAGGCAGTATTTTTAGGAAGAATGGTTCCCGTAATGAGAGAGATGATTTCAGTTCCAGCTGGATTATTAAAAATGAGAATTCCAAAATTTGTATCTTATACATTTGCAGGTTCTTGTATTTGGTCTGCTGGAACTATTCTATCTGGATATTATTTTGGTGAGGCCATAGGATTTGGTACTAGCATAACCCCACAATTGCCTTAAACATTAAAAAATAATATTTAAAATCTTATCTTTTTGATTTATATGATTTAGAGTATTTGATATTGATATAGTTTAACAATTTCTATCTCTAAAAATTATCTAGTGTCTTTTGTTTTCCCATATCAATTCTTTTATTCAAAGATACATTCTCAAATAATTTGCCATAGCAGGACCAAGCCCTTCAAAGTGATTGTTAGTCATTAACATTGCTAGTGAGATATCTTTAATTTATTCTAGTTTACTTGTAACTTTTTCAATTAACTCTTCCTTGTTTTTTGATATCTTATCAAAACCTAATTCTAGAATTGAACCATCTCAAATCAACCTTACATAAAGATAATTTGTTGTAATATGCATTAGGTTGTTAACACCTACAATCTCATTCTATACAAAATAATGCTTGTTTTGTTTAAGAAACATAATATCTTCATCTGTAAATTAAGATTCATGTCTTCTCTTAATTGAATATACAAAATTTTCTGGTAACAATTCAAGGAGATCTGTTAATCTTGATTGCTTCTTCAAGTGATAATGATGGGGACAACTGTAATACTAATACTGAGATCTTTTCATTAATTGGAGAAAGTGATGATAAAAATGAAAAAACTTCTACATTTACACTATCCAACATTTTTTCATGTGTAATTATTTATGGAAATTTAGCTATAAATCTAAAATACCTTGTTGTAGCTATACTCTATTTTCTAACAGTCTCTTGAGTAAAAATTTTGTAAAGTGTAGAATTTATTTCTGTAATGTCAAAAATCTGTGAATGATATTTGAGCCATTCAGAACTTTTTAGATTTTTTGGATAAAATACCCCTGGAGTTATCAAGGATGCTCAGCCTGTACAACCTATTTTTAGATTCATAGTATTTTGTATATTTCTTTAAAATTTTGAAAGCTGACTATTCGCGGTTTAATCTTTACACAGTTCTGCGGGTATGCTCAAACCGGTAAACAATCACCAGCATTTAGACAATTGGATATTGTGTCAGCTTTCCATAGTACTATACGCAGAACTAAAATAAAAAGTAGATCATTATTTTCATCTAGTGATAATTAAACATGATCGTAGATTAAATGATACACAATTTCCTAATTTTGAAAAAACATTGGAACTTAAGACCAACAGCAGTTAGTTAGTTAGTTGTTTGGTGACAGCTCCAACTACATGTAATTTTAATTAGTATTTAGGAAATACTGATAATTTCTACGTATCTATGTTATTTCTAAATCTGGTGAAATTCAAAACTAAATACTGATAATTTATTCTCGAAGTTTATATCAAAATTAAATATAATTAATTCATGTTTCGCCTAAAAAAGAAAAAAGAATTTGTATTCATTTACATTCCACGTATTCAAGTACCTCAAAACTAGGTGTGATAAAAATAAAAATCTCAATTAATTCAAATTATCATTACTTGAAAAAATCCAAGATAATTTAATATGATGTTTCGTATGTACTAAGAAAATGTCAAGAAGAGTTACAATTATGCTTGAAGATGATTTGGTAAAAAAACTTAGATTGAAACAATCAAAAATGCTTCAAGAAACAAACGACACTATTAGCTTCTCACATGTAATAAATGAGACATTACGAACTTGCTTAAAGATAAAGTAATTTTTTCTTAGAATTTTAAATTTTGATAAATCCGTTATTAATCATCCATTGAATATTTTTTACAAACTCGTCGTCTGATAATAATTTCTGACTCCATAATTCAGCATTTTTTCGTAACCATGATGGTAAATTTTGCTCAAAATCTTCTTCTGATAATATACCGTTTGGCATGGTGATGATTCTATGTTTTATGAGGTATTCTAGACCTAATGCAAACTCGTCATCTGAGATTTGTGTTAGAGACCACCACTTTACATTTTTTCTTACCCAATCTGGAATCTTTGAGGTTTGTTCTACAAAATTTTTACCATCTTGAGTTCTGCATTGTCTTGGGTATGATTCTGTAATTGGATTTCCAGCAGATACACAATTCTCAAAATTGTCTATTTCGTTATATGATGGAACAATTCGAAGAATTCTATCATCTGTTACATCTGGCGAGCCACGTCCGTCTTGATTACTAGTAAGAATATATAGAAATCCATCTGGTCCTGTTGCAACGTCTCGAAGCCGTCCAAATTCACCTTGAAATAATTTCTCATGTGAAACCACTGTCTTATTTTCTAAATCAAAATTTATCATGTGCAAGTGATTTCCCCTCAATGTTGCAACAAAATATTTACCAGTCCATTGTGGAATTTTATCTTCATAATAAAATTTAGCTCCTGATGGTGCCCAAGTATCATCACCCGAGTGAAGAATTGGGTTTTGCAATCCTTCTGCAGTTTCATCACCAATGATATCAGGCCAACCATAATTTGCGCCGGGAGTAATCATGTTAACTTCATCATGAGCTACCCCTCTCCAACCAGACGGACCATGTTCAGTTGCAACAAGATTTCCTGCACTATCCCAGTCTATACCTTGTGGATTTCTATGTCCTAGTGAATATACCGGAGAGTTTTTCCATGGATTGTCTCTTGGTATTGTTCCATCAGAATTAATTCTTAGAATCTTTCCTCCCAATGAATTAGGATCTTGTGCTAATCCTGGGTTTCCCGCGTCACCTGTTGTAATGTAAAGTTTCCAATCTGGCCCAAATTTTATTCTCCCACCATCATGGAAAGGTCCTCCTGGAATACCGTCAAGTAATATCTTATCTTCAATTACTTGTTCATCTAATAGTTGGTAACGAACTAATTTGTTTGTAGTTGATAAAAAGTTACTATTGGTATAATACAGATAAATGTACTTGTTTTCAACATAATTTGGATCTACAGCCATACCTAATAATCCTCCTTCTACTCCTCCAACATCAATTGACAACAATGGCTTTTCAAGTAACTTCCCTTCTTCTATAATTCTGAGATTACCGTTTCTTTCAGTAAACAGTATTATTTTATCTGAAATCCAATCAATACTCCATGGAATGACTAGATTCTCAGCTACCGTTTCTACACTTACTCCATACTCTGGATAATCTTGTGCATATGCTACTGGAAAAATATACAATAAAATGATAAAATATATTTTCCTCATCATCATATGTATATTCTTTTTACAATTAATGTTGATTGTTTATGCGATAAAAAAACGAGGAATGCTGAAAGACCTTTAGATGCCATCATCTTTTTCCTGCCTTCCTTTTTCCTATCTGCCTGCCTCCTCAAAGCATATTCTTCAAATTTCGGCTGGTATGATAGTCCTCGTTATTTCTATACTGTGAATATAGAATTTAAACTAATCTCACTTTAATCTTAACATTTATTTATAATTTTAATCAAAATTAATACAAACATAAATATTCATAATACTGTCTGCATTTTATTCTGTGAGCTTTTTTGCTCTTTGAAATACTGCAGACCACTGACTCCAAGTAAGTCTGCCTGTCTGTGTATTTTGTTTTGAAGGATGATATGATGTGAGAATTTTGACTTTATCATATTCGAATAATTTATTGTGTCCAAATTTTTCTGATTTTCTTTGATATAATTTACATGCTGCATCATATGCAATTTTTCCAAGACACAAAACGGTTGTAATATTTTTTAGTATTTCTTTTTCTTGCTCTAAATATTCAAAACAAGTATGCATCTCTTCCTTCAATGGTTTATTTTGAGGTGGTGCACATCTTACTGCTGCAGTAATATATGCATTTTTCAACACTAAACCATCATTTATGCTCTGGCTAGTTGGAATTGAAGCAAATCCATGTTTGTACATTACTTTTGCAAGCCAATCACCTGATGAATCCCCTGTGAACATTCTACCTGTTCTGTTTCCTCCATGAGCTGCCGGTGCCAACCCTACAATTAGTAATTTAGCATTTATATCGCCAAATCCTGATAATGGTTTACCATAATATTTTTCTTCTTTGAATCGTTTAACTTTGTTTTTTGCAACATCTCTTATGTAGACTGATAATCTTGGACATTTTTTGCAAGATGCAATTTTTTTATTTAGTGATTCAATCTGTTTCAACTATTTTGTTATGTATGATGACAATAATACTTTTTTCTAAATAAGTTTCTATAAATAATAAGTCTATGTTTCAATATCTGTTTGAATAGTATGTTGCTATTCATCATTGTAGTTTGTCTTGTCCAATTTATTTCATAATTTTTATTCAAAATTTTAGATTTAACAAAATATGCATTCAAAAACTGCCTGCTATATCCCTATTCAGATTAATTGGAATTGATTTAACTCACCTATGATTTTACTACGTACCAAAAATTATTACCGGTATTGATGTTGGAGTAGTAGTATTAGTAGTAGTAGTATTAGTAGTAGTAGTAGTAGTATTAGTAGTATTAGTAGTATTAGTAGTAGTAGTGTATAGGGAAGACTATAGTCTTGTAATGAAAATACCAAATGGTGTTCCGTATGTCTCAAAGCAGATACTTTACTTAAGATGTTAGGTATGATAATTGCAGTTCTTGTTAACTAATTTCCCTTTTTTATTTTTAGCAATTTTTATAAATTATAGCTAATTAATTTTTGCAACAAGTGTACTCTTTGTTAACTAGTTATATAATGAATAATTAAATTCTAAATTTATCAGACAATAATGATCTTTCACGATGAAGAATTAAGCAATAATGAATTTTTTGATGCACTTAAAAAATTACTAGGCACTAAAGATGCTGAATTAATGAGACTAGAATATGAAATGACTGACTAGAAAAAATTACGTACAAATATCAAAATCTATATCCTAACGCAGCTAAGGTAAAATCACTTTCAAAGATACCACCTGATTTCATTTACTCGAAAGATACTTAGATATTTACACACTAAATTCAACATGGATGATCCCATTGAAATCAATTCAGTGTATTGGGATGAGGATACAAAATCATGGAAGTATAAGATGGTTAAAGTTGACAAATATTATGGATTTGTACAATGCCAATATTGTCACCAACCAATATCCCATAATATCAAAACTGATGGAAAATTCCAAGTAGTATATGTAAAATGTAGATGCTCTAGAAGCTAAACTTTTTTCAAATGATTACTGTATGCTATATTTCAAAAAATTACTAGTTGTCACTAGTTAAGTATTAAGATCAATTTTAAATATCATTTTTACATATAGGTGATGACGAGAAACCGTTATCCTGCGTAGTAGAATAATTGGTTGGAAGACACATCATGTTAGGTTAACGTCCTATAACTAGTGTTTTCCTTGCATCTCGTTATTTAAAAAATTCAACTCTATAGAATACGTAGGTATTCATAATTTGCAAACTCTATACCTAATACAATTTACTTTATGATAATATTGTGAAATTGTATGATTTTGATATCATTGAGTTTTATGATGATGACAATTATAACTTTGATTAGTTCCTAGATTTTTTAATTAAATTATATTTTACCTGTATTCATCACCACAATCTCCAATAGCATTAAACAAATCATTGGATCTTGCAGTAATTTCATCTATTAACGAAATATCATCCGAGTCTAACTTTACCTCAAAGACTTTAGCGTTATCTTCAATGTGATTTGTAATTCCTAGTCTTGTTCCGATGATAGTACCTGCAACCTGTGGTTTATCTAAAATAAATCTAGTTGCAATATTTGCAATACTGCATTGATATTTTTTTGCAATATTATCTAAGACATACAATAATTCTTGGAATAATTTCCATCCGCCCCAAATATCTATCATGTTTTTGTATTTTTGTAGACTAGATGTAGTTAATTCTCCTCTATTTGGTTCATCTGTTCCTAGATATTTCTCTGAGAAAAATCCACCCAGTAATGTACCATACGTTAGAATCTTTATTCCATGTTTTGCAAAAAATGGTATCATTAATTTTTGTGGTCTTTGATCTAAAATAGAGTATTGAACCTGGTTTGATACAATTCTAAAACCATTATCAATAATTATTCTAACCCGTTCAGTATCAAAGTTCGTTAGTCCAAGATGTTTAATTTTATGCTCATTTTGTAATTTTGATAAATGATGTAATATGTCGATATAGTTTGTATCATTGTAATCCCACCAATGAAATTGTAGTAAATCGATACAATCTGTATCCATTTTTTTCAGTGATTGGTCTATGTAGTGAGTAACAATATTTTTATTCATTGGACCTGGATTAGGAACAAATTTGGTTAATGCTTGAAATTTTCCCTCATTACCCATCTTTTCCCTAAATTTACCTATTAGTAATTCTGCCGGACCGTAAATGTCTGCAAGATCCCATGTTGTATATCCACGTTTTTGATATAGTTCCATATCCTTAACTGCTAATTCATGATCAATTTGACCATGGCCTCCTGCAACCTGCCACATTCCGTTTAAAATTCTGGAAATCTCCAAGTCTTCCGCAAGAATAATCTTTTCTATTGATGGATGTAAATTATCATCTTTTATTTTTTCAGACAAGCACTTTACAAAGTCGACTTAGTGTATAAATTTTCAGTGATATTTGGAAATTTTTAAACATTGTATATGAGAAATTCTTTTCCCACATCCTTAATTTTATTGAATTGATTAAAATTACGTGGATAAAAAGATTAAAGAAAAGATTCAATCTGTCATTGTTGAAACGTTTTAACATATGGAGTACTAATTACAAGACAACTTCAACATAAAACGGAACAAATACGTTTTGACGAAAAATCATTCTTTATTGGAATGTTGTATCTAAAAATTACAGACAATCTCGAAGAAAAGAATATCCATATCAGAATAAAATTTGACTCTTGAAATAATTGTCAAAATCTGAGAATCAATTGCATGTTTAATGAATTATATGAAAAGTATGTGTAATTTTTAAAAATCTCTATCTCTTACACTAACAGAAATATCTAAATCATAACTATCTAAGAGGTAATTATCATGGAACTTCCTCGTGGAATGAAAGATTTTGATGGTCAAGAAAATACAAACATTGAACATATTAGGTATCACTTTAAACAATTATCCAATTTGTATGGGTTCTCATTTATGGATCCATCTCCAATCGAATTACTTTCAACTCTAGAGACTAAATCAGGTCCAGGAATTAGAGATGAAATTTACTATTTCAAAGATAAAGGAAACCGAGAAGTTGCACTGCGATTTGACTTTACAATGGGATTGACAAGATATGTGGCATCCCAAAAATCAATGAAACTTCCAGCAAAAATATCCGCATTTGGTGGAGTATTCAGATATGATGAACCACAAAAAGGGAGATACCGATATTTCCACCAGTGGGATATTGAGATATATGGTAAACTTAGTCTTGAATCAGAATCTGAAATAATAGAAATAACATCTCGTCTTTTTGATTCTCTTTTACTCAAAGATATAATAATTGACATTAATCACAGAAATCTTGTAGAGTCATACATTAACAAAGTTTTCAACTCTAAAGATCCAATTCTAGTGTCTGATATTTTACGAGTCATAGATAAGATTACAAAAAAATCCAAAGATGAAATTTTGAAAGAATTCCGATCAAAGGGATATGAATCAGAAAAATTAGAAAAGATTTTAGAGTTTTCACAAATCAAAGGTTCAATTAAAGAAGTTGAAAAATTATTTGATACTTCACAACTACAATCATGGGATGAGTTAAAACAAGTAATTGATTCACTGGAAAACAGAGGCGTCTCAAATGTTAGGATTAATTTTGGTATTGTACGCGGACTTGATTATTACTCTGGCATAGTTTTTGAGGTATTTGATAAAAACTCCACTTTGGGTGCTTTGGCAGGTGGAGGAAGATATGACACACTAACAAAAGCTTTCAACAGAGAAGATATTGGAGCCACTGGAGTTGCAGGAGGAGTGGAGAGAATTATCCTTACAATGCAAGAACAAAACATAATTCCTGAAATATCACAAAAACGGGTTGCAGTATTATACATTAATGAGGATATGCAAAAAGTAGCACATTCAATTGCATCTTTGCTAAGGCTAAACAACATCTCAACTGATATTGACTTGGCTGGACGTACCATGAAAAAACAGATGGAGATTGCAAATAATGCACGATTCTCAATTATAGTTGGGCCTCAAGAACTAGAACAAGGAAATGTTGTTCTCAAAGATATGGTTAATGGAACAGAAGGAACTATTTCTATAGAAAAACTCACAGAGGATCCAAAATCAATTCTTAATTTAGAAACGCTCTAGTTAACATCATTATTTCAGGACCTGTAGTTAGTGAGCCGACAACTATGTTGTGGTTATTTACAAGAATACCTGATGAAACATATGGAATACCATTGTTAATTGTACTATGCTCAATTTTTACGCCTAGAATATTTGCTATTATCTTCATATCCTCCTCATCAGCTTCTGGATGGATTATTGCACCTGTAGTGTTTGTAGCAAGCATAACTCCTGTTTGATTAAACCCTGAAATTTTTTTCTGAATTACCTCAACTCCTAGTACATCCGAGATTGTCTTACATGATTCTTTAGATAACCACGGAGATACAACTGCGCCTTTATCATTTACACATATTACATTTCCAAGTGCATTAAATTTTGTATCAAGAATACCTATTTCCAAATCAGTCTCTTTTTTCAAATAATCATATTCATTTTGATATGCAGTAGTTGGCAATAAGATTCCCTTGTTATTCATCACACATAATGCACCAATTAATCTGGTATTTGCAATTGAGATATAATGAATATCAACATCAAGATATTTTGCAAGATTCTCTGCTTTTGTTTTAGCAAATCCCATTGGAACTAAAATTATACTATCATTTACTTTGATGTAAACACCAAGATTTGGACCTCTATACACATCATACTTAATAATATCCATATCAGGAGTATTGATCGTTCAACATTATGAACGTAAGGGAATTTTTATACCTAATTTGATCTTATATTTGTAAATCTTCTACTATTGTATCATCTAGCTTTAAATAATAACTCCAAGAAATTTGTAATATGCCAATAGCAGAAAATTTTCCTGAAGGTCTAAAACCAATTGGAAAAATTAACCTAAGTGATGGAAATTTCCATATTATGTGGGGTCCAGGTAAAAAGACAAACACCGATGGATCACCAGCTGAAGCGTCTTTAGATGCAGATGTTGTAGCAGCATATACTGCAAGAGGAGAAGAACAAGTTCCTCTTGGTGTAAGTGGTACAATGGTTGCAGTCGATTGGGACTCATGTGTTGCAGATGGTGCCTGTATTGAGGCATGTCCTGTACAAGTATTCCAATGGTACAGAACTGAAAAAGATATTCCAGCAAAAGATGTTGTTGGTCAAACTTTTCAAGGAACTGGTAAGGATGTAAAAGATGAACGTAAAGATCTAACTGACAAGGCCGATCCAATCCGAGAACATGATTGTATTTGGTGTATGGCATGTGTATCAGTTTGTCCTCCTCAAGCAATCAAAGTTGATCAATCAAACGTTGAGAAACACGAAAGCGCAGCAAAATCTTTGTAAGATTTTAAATTTCTTATAACTAGAAATTTTTCTTTTCTCTTATTTTTTATACCATCACATTTAGTCTAAACTAATTATATCTAGCTTTAAATAATATTCTGGAGTAACGTGATTATGGCAGAACTAGTAATACCAGAAGACTTTTGTCAAACTGATAAACCAGTAGGAAAGACAAGTCATGCAGATGGCGAGAATTTTCACTGGATCTGGGGCAAAGGAAATCCAAATGGTGCAGCATTCTCAAATGAAGATGTGAAGGCAGCTTATGAAGCTAGAGGAGAAAAACAAGTTCCTCTTGGAATTCATGGAACAACCGTCGCAGTAGATTGGGATTCATGTGTTGCTGCTGGTGCATGTATGAGTGTATGTCCAGTTCAAACATTCCAATGGTTCAGGACTGAAAAAGATATTCCTGCAGAAAAATGCTTAGGAGAAACTTTTGAGGGTACTGGAAAAACAGAACAAGATGAAAGATTAGATTATACAGACAAATCACAACCAATCAGAGAACATGATTGTACTGTTTGTATGGCATGTCAAGAAATTTGTCCTGAAGGAGCTATTCGAATTGAATCAGCTAACCAAGAATGGCACGAGAAAGCAGCCGGCACTTATGTTCAAATGAGTGGTGGCGGTGGCCCACACGCACACGATTAAAGAAATTTTTTCTTTTTCCTTATTTTTCTAATTTATATCAACAAATTTTAGTTACTATTATCCAAGAATTTTTGCAGAGGTCGCCTAGCTCGGTAGGGCGCGGGCCTTGAGAGCCTGTGTGAGCAATCACGCGGGGGTTCAAATCCCTCTCTCTGCGTTTCTCTTGTTATTGATAACGCGCAATGAACAAAATTTGCTGTTTAAAACAAATTGGAGATTATAGGATCATGACAGTAATAGTAGATATCCACAATGCAAAAAAGAGGACCGAACGTGCCAAAATAAATCTTCAAAAAAAATTCTCAGGTGACAATGCCAAAATTGTTTGCAAGTTTATGGATAGACTACGATTGGATAACAAGTCATATGGAAGGATTGCAGCCATGATATTGGCAGTTGCAATAATATCTGTAATTGCAGTTTCTGCAAGGTCAAGACTTAGCATCATGCCAAGAATCTAGACAAATCATTTCTTTTTTTCTTTTTAATACTTAATTTAATACTCAATCTTACCAAAATTATACAAATGAACAAAAAGAAAACATCCACAATCACATTTAGGATAGATGAAGACAACAGTAAGAAATTAAGAAACATTGCTGAAGACAAAAATGTCAGCCTCAATACATTGGCAAACCAAATCCTGGGAAATTATGTCCAACTTGAACGATATATGGAAAAATTCGGGGTTTTGATGATGAGTCATGATGCCTTTTCATCCATTATCGATGTTCTTGACGAGAAGCAACTGATACAGTTGGCATCAGGTATAGGCTCAAAGGAACCCAAGGAATTCATTCTTTTCAAATGGAAGGACATGAATTCTGAGATTGTATCTGATTTTATCAAAATGTATTTTGAGCATTGCGGATATGGAACTTGTGATTTGGAAAAAACTGAAAGCAGCATAGCAATTAGCATTCACCATCAACTAGGAAAAAAAGGTACGATTTTTCTAAAGACATTTTTGGAGTCATTAATTCGATCCACATTGGAAAAATCCTGTAAAACAATAACTGCTGAAGATTCAGTTACCATCAGGTTTTCTCAATAAGTCAAGTGCTTGCAAATGGTTGCAAATAATACATATCGGTTAAATACAATTTTGAGAATATTGAATTATGAATAAGAATCAACACGCAAAACAAAATTCCATGAATATTGATACTTTAAAGCAAAAAATCGGTACAATTAAACACATTAAAGAAAACAACACAACCTACAAAGCCCATTGGTGGAGAGCCATGTCAATGAGTGTGGCATTGTTTATTCATGCTTGGATACCTTCTTTGTTTCCAACCTATGCTTCTGATAAGATGAATCATAATCAAGATTCTAGATGAACAATATGAAACAACATGTTAAAAATATACAAATAATTAATTGGGAGGAAATTAGTCATGGCCGAACTACATTCTAAGGAATTTGAAATAACTGCTGATGAATTGTATGATTCGCTACAAAATAAAGAACCATTACTTTTGTTTGATTTGAGGTTGCAAGATACTTACAAAGATGGACACATTAGTGGTTCTGTTCATGCCGTTTGTGATACTAGAACTAAAGAAACTTTGATGCCTAAAATTCCAAAGAATGTAAAGCTTGTTTTAATTGATGGTGATGGGGAGATGGCTGAAGAAACTACCATGATGATGCGTTCATTTGGATTAAATGCTAATTATTTGAAAGGTGGAATGAAAAACTGGACCAAGGAATTGATAAGGGGCAGTCCTCCCACAGCAATTAATCCAAACAATCTTTCAAAGAGATTACATGATTCTAATTTGTACATGTTGGATGTTAGAGATTCTGATGAATTTTCTGATTATAATATTCCAGGTAGTAAAAACATTCCACTATCAGACCTGTTCAAGCCTGAAAATATGTCAAAAATTCCACAAGACAAGGAAATCGTCACAATTTGCCCTCATGGCAACATGGCAACGATTGCAACTTTTGCTCTTGCAAGAAATGGGATTAAATCCCGGGTTCTAGAAGATGGTCTTGCTGGATGGAGTCAAGTTCTCAATTCAGTAAATGCAGAAAAAAATCCAACTGTAATTCAGGTGGAAAAAGTGGGTAAAGGATGTCTTTCTCATATTGTAATATCCCAAAAGTCTGCAATAGTAATTGATCCACTTTATCCTGCTGAAAAATATCTGGAAATAGTAAAACTAGAAGGGGCAAAAATCACTCACATAATTGATACACACCAACATGCCGATCATGTCTCTGCTGCCCAACAACTAGCAAATCTTACTGGTTCCCCAATGTATGAAAGTAAACTCGAGGTGTGGGATAGATCAGCTAATTTTCTTGATGATGGTCAAGAGATAATGTTTGGCAACTCTAAACTTCGTGTCATTCATACTCCTGGTCATACTCCTGGAAGTCTATCATATGTAGTAGATGAAAAATATGTGTTCACTGGAGACATATTATTCATTGAAAGTATTGGTAGACCTGATCTCAGAGATAAGGCAGAAGAGTTTGCAGCACAACTTTATGATTCACTACACAATAAACTATTGAAACTTCCTTTAGATACGATAGTATTCCCAACTCATCATGGATCATCTGTAACTTCAACAAATGGAGTATTTTCAACTACCATAGCAAAGACAAAAGAACATGACATTTTGAATCTGTCTGAAGCAGATTTCATAAAACAAGTAGTTGGTGTTACAGTGCCAAGACCCATGAATTATCAGAAAATTATTCAGATAAACAAAGGAAGCATTCCTTTGAATCCCTCCGATGTCCCTGATTTGGAATTGGGTCCAAACAGGTGCAGCATAGCGGGAGTATAGATTTCTTCTTTTGGTTTTTACACTTTTAGATACTGTAAGTTTGGTTTCAACAAGTGTATTGTCCAATCCTGATGAATTGGTATCAGATCCTACATTTGCAATAGGATTGATTTTGATTGGGTTGATGGTAGGTATTGCAATTGGTCTTTCAGGTCTAGGCGGAGCACCATTATTACTTCCATCACTTGTACTAATTGGTATACCGCCACAGATAGTTATTGGTGCTGATTTGGCTTTTATTTTTGGAACAAAACTTTTTGCTTCAATTTTACATGGAAAAGAACGAAACATCAACTGGAAAGCATTAGTTTTCTTACTCATTCCAGTTGTACCTGTAATGCTTTTTGCAAGTTGGGTTTGGACTGGAATAAAAGAAAATTATGGTTCTGATATTTTAGATACTGTAATTTTATTATTGTTGGGAACTATTCTCATAGGAATTAGTTTGTACATGATCAAAAATAATGTTTTAAAAAAGAACAATCTCAATGTCATCTCAGAACATCCCACCACCCGTAAATTCACAAGAGGTGAAAAAACAACCTTTCTTGGAGCTTCAAGTATAATCAGTTTCATCACGCAGATTACTGCAACGGGAGCAGGGGCTATGACTTTACCACTGCTTATAAAAAAATGCCATTGCCCTCCAAAGCATGTCGCTGGAACATCTGTTCTTTTTGGTGTTGCAATATCTGCAGTAGGTACAATATTGCACTATAACATGGGAAATGTTCCCTTTCTTTTGGTATTGTTTTTGTTAATTGGTTCTATTCCTGGCGTATTTTTAGGAGTAAAATTAACCTCAAAAATTTCCCCTAGAAAACTAATTGCCACATTTAGCATAATTATACTAATTGCAGCAATATTTTTACTAAATCGTGGCTTTGGAATAATTTAAGAGTTATTTTATTTTTTAGTTATTTTCTAAAAAGCATCCAAATTCTAGAACCGACAAAAATTCCAACTGCGGACACAATCAAAACAATCATTACTATTTGTCCTATATTTTCGTCCATTTCCATCTCCAAAATAGTATTGGAGTTCTTATTAGTTGAACCTGCAATCTTCGAACCAAAAAGCCAGCAATTAAAAAAGAAAAAGTCAATATTTTTCATGTTAAATTATGGTTTTAAGATATTTTGAATAATTCGGTTCCACGTGGGTCCAGTATCATCATCATTAACTATATCCCACACATGTTGTACTGGGGTTATAGTTTAGCGGTATAATAAAAGACCCACGTGGAACAAAATTCTTTTTGACTGAGACAAAAATTCAGTGTAGAAATATTTAGATTTGATATAATGCAATAATTTCTATTTTATCTAGTCAGAATTTTATAATTCTGGTTTTATGAATTAGTCTTGAATGGTTTTAGTAGAATTTAATTTAAGATTATGAAAAAATTAAATTATGTTCAAAGTCAAAAAAACTTTTTTAGGATTAGTATTAGGCCCTACTTTGTTTTTACTAGTCATTTTATCTCCTATTGAAGGCTTATCTGATGAGCCTAAATTTGTTCTTGGAATTGCCTTGTGGATGGCAAGCTGGTGGATACTAGGAACAATTCCTCTTTATGCTACATCCCTAATTCCACTTGTTTTGTTTCCAGCATTAGGAATCATAGATATTGCAAAAATACCATTATACTATGTTGATAAAATTGTGTTATTATTTCTAGGTGGATTCTTGCTTGCAAAAGCTATTGAAACATCGGCACTTCACAAACGATTTGCTCTAAACATGCTCAAAACTTTTGGCACCAAGCCTCGATATATCATAGGTGCTTTTATCATAATTACTGCATCCCTTAGTGCATGGATGACAAATACTGCATCTACACTATTGATTCTTCCGATAGCTATTGCAGTAATTTCTCAAATAAAAAATTCTCAGGAAAGATCAAGATTTGGCACATGCCTTATGCTTTGTGTTGCATATTCTGCAAGCATTGGTGGTGTGGCAACATTAATCGGAACTCCACCAAATGCTTTGTTTGCATCATTATCACAACCGCTTGCAGGAATTGATATCAATTTTGGACAGTGGATGATGATCGGTGTTCCAGTTAGTGCAATCTCTCTTGTTATTTTATGGCTCTATATGGTAAATATGTCAAAATTAGGTAATACTCCTATTGCAGGTACAAGACAGATGGTGCAATTAGAACTTGAAAAGATTGGAAAAATGATCAAGGATGAAAAAATAGTGATGATTGTTTTTGCTGGAACAGCTATCGGATGGATTTCTAGAGGTTTAATTTGGAAGGATTATTTTCCTTTCATAGAAGATTATACTATAGTACTTGTTGCAGTGATAATTTTACTTGCTATTCCGTCTGCAAAGACCAATAAACGACTTTTAGATCTGAATTCAGCTAGAAAAATTCCTTGGGGGGTTTTAGTATTGATTGGAGGTGGATTGGCATTGGCCGGTGGATTCACAGTAACAGGATTAGATTCATGGATTGCAGATCAATTGATATTTGTATCCGGAATGGAGTTATTTGTAGTACTTTTAGTCATTGTGACTATAACCATTTTTTCAGGTGAATTAATGAGTAATACTGCAGGTGCTGCATTGCTATTGCCTGTAATGGCATCACTTGCCACTATATTAGATATGAATCCAATCTGGTTAATGGCACCAGTTGCCATTGCTACAAGCTATGGATTTATCATGCCAATAGCAACACCACCAAATGCAATTGTTTTTGGCAGCGGATATGTTACTGCTAGCAAAATGGCAAGATTTGGGCTTCCATTAAATATAATCAGCATTTTAGTGGTTACAATTATGATGACCATTTTAATTCCTTTGATATGGGGATGACTTAATTTTAAAATTCATTTATTGGCAATCTAAAATAATCAAAAATTAGGTTTGATTTGTAATCAGATGAACAAATGGCGTCCAGACTAACAAGATTGCAATACCCACCCCAATCATAAAAACAATTGTATAGTATGAAAGTTTGACATCTCTGTTCCTTAAAACATAATGTAGGATAATCCAACTAACTCCCCATCCTATCAGCATGATTGTTTCTTTTCCACTGTATGGGCCGATTGCTTCTGCTCCTGGAATCCACGCCTTTCCAATTTCATGAATCATCATTTTTGATTCCTGGGAGAGTACACTTAGTGTATGAGATATGGATAATGATAACACTCCTATCATTGATGAGATCATAGCAGCAGCAGCAATGCCATTTTTCATTTTGGATTTTTTATTTTCTTGAGTCATATCATACCGCCATAAGTTTTGTTATTGCCGCTCCAAGAACAAATGTTATCATCAGGACGGTCCAGGCCGTAGCTATCATCACCCCTAATGCGTTTCGTAATCTTTCATCAAAAGGTATTGCATCCTTGTACTTCCAAAGGATAAAGGTAGCAGCTATAGCGATAGGAAGTGGAAAAAGTGAAATGTGTTCTTTGAATTCAAAAAAAACTTCATGAATTTCCGGAAATGTAGACATGAAAAACTCTCGCGGTCCCCCAGGGCCTCGATAAGCTGTATAGATCCAATTACCTGTAACTATGGCAAGTACTGCTAAAACAGATGAAATTGTAGATAAGATCCTGAGATCTCTATAAGCTCTCAAATGCCCTAACAATAAACGCCATCCTAGATATCCTGCAGCAGAACCAAATATTACTCCCAAAGTTGCAAAAATTCCATGAATTGTGGCAAGGGATGAAAATGGACTGTCTCCCATCAGTTCTTGCCAAGGAGCTGAAAACCCCAAAACAAACCCCAAAAAGACAGTTAAGATAACCCATGCAGCTATAACGCTATTTTTTAAAAGATTTTTTTTATGAGTAGGTATTGACACAAAATAAATGCCAGTGGAAGGAAATTAAATCTACTTATTTTTTTCACATTTGATTTTCAAAATTCTATTTCTTATAAAATTGAAAAAGATTTACATCATTTTTGAAGTGAATCCCTTCAAACTATGTGAATATTGTCATTCTTTGACAAATCAATCTCTTCGAGTACCTTGAAAAGATGAGATTTACAATCTTCTGGCACTATGATGTAAAAAGGTACATCCACACCGTGAGATTTTCCTCCTGTCATGATTCTATTTGAAAATTCCAAGAATTGATCTTTGGTGTGCTGGCTGTCAAGATTGTCACACGTTTTTGCCTCTCCAATGTAATGCAAACCAGTATTATTGTCAAATGCCCGGATATCAGGCTCAAAACTCTTTGTCTTTTCACAATTTACATATCCTGAACACGCGCATGTGACTATCAGACCCATATCATCTTCAAAATGTTCCATCAGTTTTCTTACAAGCCTTTGATGTTCATCTTTTGCCAGACTGAGGGACATATTCAGTAGTCTAGCATTGAAAACTCTTCAAGTTTCTGTAGCTTGTCTAGATCCACATCTGATTCCAGCAAGCCAGGTGCTTTTTCAAAGTCTGCAGGATTCAACGAGTATAACACAAGTGGTTTGAATTGGATTATCTTGGTATCGTTATTCAGGATTAATTTCCTAACTTTTTCTTCATGGTTTTTTGGGAGATTCTCTGAGAGCCTGGTGTCAGCATGAAAATATTCTTTCTTGTCAGTGACTATCTTTGTATGTCCTTTTAACTGATATCCTGAAAATTCATTATAATCAACTACTGACACACTCACCCAATTGTTTTTTGTAAAGTTTTGATAGGATTTGTGCATGAAAATTTCATACCAGTAAATTACATCATTGTCAACATAAAATGAACTTCTTGGTGAAACGTTAGGAATTTTTTGATCATTGACAGTGCCAATTAGAATTACATGTTGTGAGTTCATCATTCTTTTTACATCTGGTGTTATGGCTACCATGATTGTGTAACTGGAGGATTTTCTTATAAAATCAGTTTAAATTCTCATCAATGGTAATTGTTCATCAATGCACCCTCATCATCTTGGATTTTCATATTTCCCTCAATTGATAAAAATAACACTAATTTCACTTGCACTCCATGTAAGACAGTGTATACTCAGTGGTTATATCAAAAATAGTCATAATTACAATATGCAAACATTACAACAACAATCACAAGCCTTCAAAATTGAAGAAACAGAAAGAAAAGACTACCTGCTAGAAATTTTATCAGACAAGTACTGCCGATCTATCCTTGAATCCATCATGTACAAGCCAAAATCCGTAATTGAAATAACTTCTGACACCAACATCCCAATGAGTACGGTGTACAGGAGAGTTCAGAACCTTCATGACAATAAACTTCTGCACATATCTGGAACAATCACTGATGAAGGAAAAAGACTGTTTATGTACAAAAGCAAAATCAAGGGAATGAAAAGTACATTTGATAATGGTCAGATAGAAGTTGAGTTAATTCTCAACAATTGATTTCTTTTTTTCCTGATAATCATGCTCATCAAAGTCTGAACCCAACGCTATGGTAATAATCACCGTGGAATCGGTGGTCTGGCATTTGATATTCTTTTCTGGCAAAAACTCGTGAAATATCTCCTTTAGCAGTTGTTCTGTAAACAAGGACCAGTTCTTTCCCAATCCATGCTGTACGATAAAGTGGTGCAGCGATCCTTCTATTCTGTGGTCTGAATTCATCCCTGTTGCCTGCATGTAATCCTCAAGTGTCTCTATGCATCTTTTCAGATCGTATTTACCTTTCATGAACATGACGCTGTCTTTGATGATTGGCTTTACTGATTCGACTATCAGGTCAATGTCTGTTGCGGTCATGTCGTGTCCCATCATCTGCAGAATATTTTTAGGGATTGGAATCATTGCAATTCCCTCAGAAAATCTATCCCATTGTAAGTATTTCTGGATGATTTGCTTTACTAGTACGTTTTGTGATGTGTTTTGCTGCATGGCCTGAGTTTCCAGTTCGTCAATCATTTTAGCAGGAAGTCGATATGTGATCGTCTTTGTCTTTTCTTTTGTAGTAGAATGCTGCTTTCTTTTTACAACGGAAAGATACAAAAATCCTCCCCATCCTTCTAAGTAAGATGTGTCATCAAAATATTTTTCAATCGATTTCCATCCATGGCGTTCCAAGTATTCTTTTTTAGCTTCAAAAGGGCTAGTGAAAAAAATCAATATTGGTGCAAAGATTCTTGCAGGACCTTGTGACATTTTAAAATCCAATAATACAAATTTTTTACCAGGTTTTAATGCATCATAACCTCGCTTGATTATTTTATCATACTCTGGAGAATATTGAAGTGCGCCACCTGCAAAAATTCCATCTACTTCTTTTGGAAACCCATAATCGGTAAAATCACTTTGTATCAATTCAACATTATTCCATCCATTTTCTTTGACTCTTTTCCTAGCTTGATCAAGCATTTTGTCAACTAGATCAACACCAATTAATTTTCCCTCAGGACCAATTTTTTCTAAAACTAGAGAAAAATTCAAACCAGTTCCACAGCCAAGCTCTACAACTGTATCTCCTTTTGAAAGCTTAAGTGCGTCTATTGTCATTTTTCTATATTTTCCAATTTTGATTCCTAACAGAGGATAAAGTTTTACAGCAAAATCATATTTGTCTGCATATTTTCTATATGCATTGATTATTTGAGATGTAGTAACCATCTGAATCCATTTAGTTTCAAATTATACTATCTTTGCATCGACATTGATATTGTGAGACATACTGTACATGGCAGGACATCGCTCTTTGGCCATGCCTAATAGTTCTTGAAGTTTTGCTTTGTCTGCATTTTCACTTTCAGCCTCTACATGGAAATTAATTCCCTCAGTAATTGGTTCATCAGCCAAATCAAATGTTTTTGCGAAATTTACTTGGCATTCTGTATTCACCTTTAATTTAGTTAATTTTATTTCCTGTTGAGCTGCAATTCCTACAAAGGTTCCAATAAAACATGATGTGATTCCTGCAACACAATAAGCCATAGGACCCAATCTATTTCCTTGACCTCCAAGAAACGATGGAGAATCAACTTCGATGACTTGCTTTCCCTTCTCAAAACCCAATTCTGTTCTGAATTGATATCCTTGATTTGAATCTAAAACCCATTCTCCTTCGAGTTTAACTGGTTTTTTAAGAGATGATTTTTCTTCTTTTCCTTTTTCCAATGTTTGAGAAACCTTCTCTAAATCTACATTGTTAAAAATATTTACCATATTTTTCTACACATAACTTTACATAAAGATGTTGTCCGTATTGAAAAAATGAAAATAGACCG
>Ga0224501_10000876_pt1 | contig 23277 bp, 23 predicted proteins | sample SF_Oct11_sed_USG_4_FD_169105 | JGI IMG/M metagenome (GOLD analysis project Ga0224501, IMG submission 169105) | Sediment microbial communities from San Francisco Bay, California, United States - SF_Oct11_sed_USGS_8_1 | ecosystem: Environmental > Aquatic > Marine > Sediment | place: USA... | reverse complement strand
ACGGCGAGGACAGTCCCCAACCCCCACCCCATCCGACCGGGCGGATCGTCCCCCCTCGAGCTTCCATCACGACTTGATCGACACATAGGTATATACCTTTTTTTCAATGTCTTCGAGCAAAAAAAACGTCATTCCTTCACGCGCCGTACGCACGCCAGCACCTTCACGGCGCGATCGTCCCCGATCCTATAGAACACGTGGACACCTTCCTTCCGGCGCTCGAGGATCCCCTTGTTGTTCATCAGGCTCAGGTGCTGCGAGGCCACCGCCTGTTCCAGCCCCAGCGCCTCGTAGACCTCGGTCACCGTGCTCTCGCCCTCACTCTCCAGGAGGTTGAGGATCTGGAGCCGCACGGGATGTCCGAGGCACCGCAACACGTTCGCGGTGTCGTCGGCGACGTCGAAGGGCAACACCACACGGGTTTTCACCGTCATCATTGCTTCCTCATGAAATAGATAGGTGCATATAAATATCTATATGTCTAACCCCCGTCAACCCCTCCGGGCGCTGCGCGTGATCAGTTGGATCGGCGTCGGCGGGAAACTTCGTCCAGGAGCCGCAGTTCGTCGGGCGTGAGAGACGACATCCCCTCGGCGGAGATCTTGTCCAGCACGCGGTCGACCGCGTCGTAGAGCGCCCCCTCGCCCTGACGGCGAGCCGGCTCCGGAGGCCCTTCCGCCTCCTTCACCTCGGACCGCTGGGAGGGGACGATGACCATACGGCGGGCGGCTCGACGGGCGCGGCGCATGGCGGCGGCCGGTCGCCAGTCGCTCTTCAGGTAGAGGAACCCCGTGACGAATCCGCCCAGGTGGGCGAAGTGGGCGATGGCGCTGGTCTTGTCCCCCAACGCGTTCCCGAGGCTCATCAGGAAGAGGCCCCCCACGATCCACTTCGCCTGGATCGGGAAGATCCCCCAGATGTAGATGGGCGCATTGGGCCAGTTGAGCGCGAAGGCCAGGAGGAGGCCGTACATGGCCGCCGACGCCCCGACCACCGCCGCGGGAAGGAATACGTAGCTCAGCGCCACTCCCCCGATCCCGCAGATCAGATAGTACTTCAGGAACTCCCGGGAACCCCAGTTCGCCTCCAGCGGCGGCCCGAAGAAGAACACGCCGAGCATGTTCCAGAACAGGTGTCCGAAGTTCGCGTGGAGGAACATGTAGGTCACCACACCCCACGGCTGCACGAACACGCGCGTGGGGCGGAAGGCGAACCATTCCTGCATCACGCCCTGGCCGAATACCACCGTCAGGAAGAACACGACCACGTTGGCGATGAGCAACCGCTTCACCATCGGCGTGAGCGTGTGGCCGAAGCCGAATCCTCTGGGGGCGTACGCCATGATTCTCCTCCGGACGCGCGTGGGGGGTCATCTCTCAACCCCGAATCGCCGGCCCGGTTCCTGGGAAAGGACCCGGGGCTTCGGATGCCCTCTCTTCCAGCTACCCGCTTCGCTCCGCGGCGAGGGCCACCAGCCGGGAGCACAATTCAGGAAACGCGATCCCCGCCGCCCGCGCGCCCTTGGGGAGGAGGCTGTTCCCCGTCATCCCGGGGAGCGCGTTGGCCTCGAGACACCAGGGCGTGCCCTCGGCGTCGAGGATGAAGTCCACCCGCGAGTAGTCCCGGAGCCGTAGAGCCCGATGGGCCCGAAGCGCCATCTCCTGCATGAGGCGGGCGGCGGGCTCCGGGAGGTCCGCGGGAAAGATCTCCTCCGCGAGCCCCGGCTGGTATTTGCACTCGTAGTCGAAGATCTCGTGCGCGGGAACGATCTCCCCCACGGGGAGGGCCTCGTCGCCGAGGATCCCCACGGTGAACTCCCGCCCTGGAATGTACTCCTCCACCAGGACCACGTCCTGGAACGAGGCCGCCTCCTCCAGCGCCGCCTCCAGCTCCGCGCGGTCGTGGGCCAGGACCAGCCGGAGCGACGATCCACCACCCGAAGCCTTCACGATCACGGGAAGGCCGAGCGCAGCCTCGACCTCTTCCGCGGGCGGCATGCCGACCAGCCAGCGGGGCGTCGGCACCCCGGCATCCCTGAGGAGGCGTTTCGAGACGTCCTTGTCCATGGCCAACGCGCAGCCCAGGCGATCACTCCCGGTGTACGTCACGCCGGCCTCATCCAGAAGTCCTTGAAGCGTCCCGTCCTCGCCCGACCCCCCGTGGAGTGCCATGAAGAACACGTCCACCTCTCCCAGCGACGGATCTCGCGTCAACGCCACCGTCCGGCCCTCGTCCATGGAGCCCAGTTCCGCCGGGAGGGGCGGCGCCGCACGCACGCCCTCCATGAGAAGCCTCGCCTCCTCCTCGGCCGAGAGGAGACCGGTCACGGTGTCCACCGCCACCACCTCGTGCCCCGCCTCCCGGAGCGCCCTCGCCACCTGCGCTCCCGACGAGAGAGACACCTCCCTCTCGTCGGAACGCCCCCCCATGAGGACGGCGACCCTCATGGATCAATGCCCTCCCGTGAGCGCGCGAACCACGTCGTAGCGGGTGACGATCCCCACCAGGGCGCCGTTCACCCGCACCAGGCACGCCCCGTTCCCGCGTCTGAGGAGCGGCGTGATCTCCTCGGCGTCCACGTGCCCCTCCACCACCGGGTACGGCGCGCCCATGATGGACTCCACCGGGCGGTCGAGGATCTCCGGGTCCTCGATGACCCGAGCCTGGAGGTCTCCCTCCGCGAGGGAACCCACGCAGTCCCCGTCCACCACCACGGGAAGCTGCCCGATGTCGTGGACGGTGATGCTCGAAAGGGCCATGCGGACGGGCGTGTCCGGACGCACGGTCACCAGCCCGATCTCCTGATCCTTCGAATCGATCATCTCCCCCACCGTCCGCCGGTGGGCTCGGGGAAGGAACCCGTTCTCCCGCATCCAGTCGTCGTCGAAGACCTTGGTGAGATAGTGTTCGCCCCAGTCGCAGAGGACGGTGACCACGAAGGCGCCGGGATCGTCGATCTTCTTGGCCAACTCCACCGCCGCGTGGGTGATGAGCCCCGAGGATCCGCCCACGAAGAGCCCCTCCTCGCGGGTGAGCCGGCGGGCCATGGCGAAGGCGTCCCGGTCGCTCACGGTCACGTACTCGTCCACCACGGAGAGGTCCAACGTGCCCGGTATCTTGTCGTTCCCCAGCCCCTCCACCTTGTACGGACGCCCATCCACCGTCTCGCCGGTTCGGTGGTAGGGGCCGATCATGGACCCGTCGGGATCCACGCCGACGACCTGGATCCGCTCGTTCCGTTCCTTGAGGTATCGGCCCGTCCCCGTGATGGTCCCCCCGGTTCCGGCTCCGGCAAGGAAGTGGGTGATCCGCCCCTCGCTCTGCTCCCAGAGTTCCGGACCGGTCGTCCGGTAGTGGGCGTCGGGGTTCGCCTGGTTGTAGAACTGGTTGGCGAGCACCGCCCCCGGAGTGGACTCGGCGATGGCCTTGGCCTTCATCACGTAGTTCTCCGGGTGGTCCGGGGGAACGGCCGTGGGGGTGATGATCACCTCGGCTCCGAAGGCGCGAAGAAGCTTCACCTTCTCCGTGCTCATCTTGTCCGGCATGGTGAAGATGCACCGATACCCCTTCACCGCCGCGGCCATGGCGAGGGCCAGCCCCGTGTTCCCGCTGGTACCCTCGACGATGGTTCCCCCGCGCTTCAGGCTCCCGTTCCGCTCCGCCGCCTCGATCATGGCGGGGCCGACCCGGTCCTTCACCGAACCGCCGGGATTCATGAACTCGCACTTCCCGAATACGGGAGTGCGGCACCCGTCGGTGACGGCGTTCAACCGTACCAGAGGGGTCCAGGCCACCATGTCGAGCACGCTGGCGTAGGGAAGACGATGACGCTCGGACATGGCGTGACGATGCTCCTTATGATGTCGAAATGCGGCGCTTCACGGACGAGGTCATCGAATGCCGACCGTGTCCGCCTGCGGCCTTCTCGAGAACCGGATGGGGACTTCCGCCCACACGCGGATCCGTTTTCCGTCTCGCCGCGCGGGACGGAACTTGAGCTCCCTGGCGCCGGCGACGGCGGCGGAGTCGAACGCGGGGTGGCCGGACGACTCCGCCACCTCGACACTGTCCACCTCTCCCACGTTCGTGACCCGCACCCGCAACAAGGTCTCTCCCTCCACGTTCCGGTCCCAGAGCTCCAGGGGATACGCCACGGGCGCCTCCCCGAACATGGGGGTGGGTTGCTCGATGACCCCGTCTCCGCCGCACCCGAACGCGATCAGCGGGACCACGACCCCATGGAGACCCGTTGCCCGCAGGCGCCGCCAACCACGATTCACTGTCACGTATCGCTCCCGCCCCGGGCTTCCCGTGCCAACCGGTACACGAGATCCAGAGCTTCTCGAGGAGTGAGGTCGTCCGGCCGGATCTCCCGGAGACGCGCCATCAACGGATGCTCGCTCTGAAACATGGACAACTGATCGGGAGGTGGCTCGGACGCCGGCCGATGGCGGCCATGACGCCCCAGTCCCTCCCCGCCTCCGGTGTGTGCACCCTCCAACTCGGCGAGGAGTTCCCGCGCCCGCTCCAGGACTTCGCGGGGGAGCCCGGCCAGCCTCGCCACCTGGATCCCATACGAACGGTCCGCGCCTCCATCCACGAGCCGCCGCAGGAACACGATATCCTCTCCCGCCTCCTTCACCGCCACGTTCATGTTCTTCACGCCGGGGAGGAGGTCCCCCAGCTGAGTGAGTTCGTGGTAGTGCGTGGCGAAGATGGTCCTGGAGCGGAGGTGCTCGTGGATATGCTCCGTCACCGCCCAAGCGATGGACACCCCGTCGTACGTGGAGGTTCCCCTCCCGATCTCGTCCAGGAGCACCAGGCTGCGGGGAGTGGCCCCGTGGACGATGGCCGCCGTCTCACTCATCTCCACCATGAACGTGGACTGGCCCCGCGCCAGATTGTCCGACGCGCCCACCCGGGTGAAGATGCGGTCGGTCACGGGAAGGCGGGCCTCCCGGGCCGGCACGAACGCACCGATCTGGGCCAGGAGCTGGATCAGCCCCACCTGGCGGAGCACGGTGCTCTTTCCCGCCATGTTGGGTCCGGTGAGGACCACGATCCACCCCTCGCCGTCCAGGATCACGTCGTTGGGAATGAATTCCTCGGAGGGCATCATGGTCTCCACCACGGGGTGCCGCCCCGCCCGGATCTCCAGCTCGAAGCCCGTGTGCACCTCGGGCCGAACGTACCCGCGACGCTCCGCCACCCGGGCGAGCGTGGCCAACACGTCCAACTCGGCCACCCGTCCCCCCGTCTCCTGGAGACGCGCCACCGATCCCCCCACCCTTGCGCGCACGTCGGCGAAGAGCTCGGACTCGAGGGAGGCGATGCGGTCCTCGGCCCCGAAGACCTTCTCCTCCCACTCCTTGAGTTCGGGGGTGAAGTACCGCTCCGCGTTGGCCAGGGTCTGCTTGCGCACGTAGTCGCCGGGGACGCGGTCCAGGTTCGCCCGGGTGATCTCCAGGTAGTACCCGAACACCTTGTTGAAGCCCACCTTCAGCGAAGAGATCCCCGTACGCTCCCGCTCCCGCGCCTGGAGGCGGGCGATGAAGTCCACCGCGCCGTCGCGCACCGCCCGCAGGTCGTCCAGCTCCGCGGACCACCCCGGAGCGATGACACCGCCCTCCTGGAGCGTGGCCGGCGCCTCGGCGGCGATGGCGTTCCCGAGTAGCTCCGCCACGTCCTCCATGCAGTCCAGCCCGTCGGCCAGGTGGCGCAGGAGCGGGGCACGCAGCTCGCCCCCCGTGTCGCGCACGGCGGGCAATACCTCCAGCGAGCGCCGCAGCCCGAGGAGGTCGCGGGGGGCCACCCGCCCCGTCCCCACCTTCCCGGCCAACCGCTCCAGGTCCGTCACACCCTTCAGGGCGTCGTGGAGCCCGGCGCGCGCGCGCGGCGCGTCCACCAGCTCGGCCACCGCCTCCTGGCGGGCCCAGATCTCCTCGGGGACCACCAGCGGCTCCAGCACCCAGCGCCGCAGGAGGCGCGCGCCCATGGCCGTGACCGACTCGTCGAGGACCTCCAGGAGCGTTCCCCCCTCCTCTCCGGGACGGAGGGACTCCACCAGCTCGAGATTGCGGCGGGTCATCTCGTCCAGGACCATCACGTGCCCCGGACGCCGGATGGCCACCGCCCTCAGGTGGGTCACGCCCCCGGGGCGGATCTCGCGCAGGTACTGCACCAGCACGCCGCACGCCCGGATCATCACCCCGTCACCGGCCTGGAACCCGAACCCGTCCAGCGACTGGACACCGTAGACGCGAAGGAGCTCGTCGGTGCACACGTCCTCCTCGAACATCCAGTCGTCGCGGTACGTGCGGGGTGTCGCCGTCTCGACCGGAACCGACGTGCCGGACGCCGCCGCCTCCAGCGAGCGGGGCAGGAGGAGCTCGGACGCCTCCCAGCGTCCCAACTCTCCCGCCAGGTCCTCCCGGGGCACCGCGCACGTGGTGACCTCCCCCGTGGAGACGTCCAGGGCCGCGAGCCCCCAGCGCTCTCCGTCCGGCACCACCGCCACCAGGAAGTTGTTCCGCCTCTCCCTGAGAAGGGCGTCGGTGACCACGGTGCCGGGGGTGACCGTCTCCACGACCTCCCTCCTGACGATCCCCTTCGCCTCCGCCGGATCCTCCACCTGCTCGCAGATGGCCACCCGCCGGCCCAATCTGACCAGGCGGATCAGGTAGTCCTGGATCGCTTTGGCCGGCACGCCCGCCAGGGGAACCCGGCTGGCGGCGCCGTTGTTGCGCGAGGTCAGGGTCAGGCCGAGGAGGCGGGAGCCCTCCTCGGCGTCGGAATGGAAGAGCTCATAGAAGTCACCCACCCGGAAGAAGAGGAGCGAATCCCGATGACGCGCCTTGGCTTCCCGCCACTGTTGCATCAGAGGTGTGTCGTCGGATCCGGTCATGCATCGGGTCGAAGAGGTGGACCGCCGCCGACCGAGGGCCGCGTGGCCCGGACGTCGCGGCGGAGGCGTGAAGGATATGGGGGGCCCCCCGGCGGATCAACCGAGGGTGGCGACATCGTCCCGGTGCGGTGTACCCTACCGGATCAGGTGGGAGTCGCCGCCGTGGCCCACCCCGCCCCCCGCGCACCCACACCCATGGAGGATTCCAGTGTCCGCACCCGGTTCGCTCTGGACGACATCCGCCGCCCTCGCCGTCCTCACCCTCTCGATCCCTCTGTCGGCACAGGAGCCGAACGCCGCGGACGTGACGTCGCAGGACGCCATCATCGAAGCGCTGTACGACGTCATCTCGGGGCCGGCGGGCGAGGCACGGGACTGGGATCGCTTCCGCTCCCTCTTCATCCCCGAGGGCGCTCGCCTCATCCCGGTGGGGCGGCAGGGGGACGGAACGACCCGCCCGGCGCTCGTTTCGGTGGACGAGTATGTCGAGCGCGCGGGACCGAACCTCGAGGCCACCGGATTCTTCGAGGCCGAGGTTCACGCGGAGGTGGAGGAGTACGGCGCCATCGCCCACCGCTTCAGCACCTACGAGTCGCGCAGGACCGCCGACGACGCGGAACCCTTCGACGCGGGAATCAACTCCATCCAGCTCGTGTTCGACGGAGATCGGTGGTGGATCGTCTCCATCATGTGGACCAGCGAGCGCTCCGGCGTCTCCATCCCCGACCGGTACCGCGGCGGCTGAGACGGGAGAGGATCGGGACGGCCACGTGACCTACACGAACACCTCCGGGCCGATTACCGTTGAACGGGTGGACCCGGCACGCGCGCGTCACCCCCGGCGATGAACGACGATCGCAGACACCTCAACCCCACGAGACCCGGGGAGGGTACCATGAGCGAGCACGCATACGGAATGAAGAAGACGGTGGCCATGGGAGTCGACGAAGCCGACGCCCGTGTCCGCGAGGAGCTCAAGAAGGAGGGATTCGGCGTCCTCACGGAGATCGACGTGAAGGCCACGCTCAAGACCAAGATCGACGTGGACTTCCGCCCCTACCGGATCCTGGGGGCCTGCAACCCGCCCCTGGCCCACAGGGCGCTGTCGGAGGAAACGGACATCGGACTCCTCCTCCCGTGCAACGTGGTCGTCTACGAGGGAGACGATCCGAACACGTCCGTGGTGGCCGCTCTGGATCCGAAGATCCAACTCTCCATCACGGGGCGGGCGGACATCGAGCCCCTCGCCGATGAGGTGCGGGCACGGCTGGTCCGGGTCATCCAGGCCGTTTGAAGCTCACCGGCCGACCACTTCCTCTGTGGTCGCGTCGGTGGCGATGGCCGCGGACATCCCGCGAGCCACGAGGGCGTCCCGGAGGGCGGCCGCCTCGTCCCGGGTGGCGAACTTCCCCACCCGCACCCGGATGAGGTCGTCCCCCGGGGTCCGGACCATGCGCGCGGCCAGTCCTCCCGCGCGTGCATCGTCGTGCACCCTGCGCGCGCCGTCCGGGTTGGAATAGGCGCCGAGTTGAACGGTGAAGGCGCGTGGCTCCTCACGAGGGCGTCCCACGGGAGCGGCCGATTGAGTCGGAGGCGCGACGGACACGTTGGACGAGTCCACCCGAACCGGCGTCGGGTCCATCCGCACAGGCGTCGAGTCCACCCGCGCAGGCATCGGGTCCACCCGAGCCGGCGTCGGGTCCACCCGCATCGGCGTCGGGTCCGTCCGCACAGGCGTCGGGTCCGCCCGCGCGGGCGTCGAGTCCCGCGGCGGCGTGGCGGGCACCACCACCCCGGGCCGGGCCGACGAGTCGGCCACGGTCGTCACGACCTCCGGGGGAGCGCCAGCCGACCCCGCGGCCACACGCTCTACCGCCTCGCCTCCGGCATCCGCCGTCCCCCCGCTCCCCGCCGACCAGGCCCGAGCTTCCGCCAGGACCGAGGAGGAGGGATAGTCGCGCTCCAATGACGTGAGATAGGACTGCGACAATTCTTCGTCCCCGCGGCTCCTCGCCGCCTGGGCCAGACGGAGGAGCGCCGCGTCCGAGTATGGACCGCCGGGATACTGGATCACCAGCCTCTGATAGTCCAGCGATGCCTGCGACGGATCCACGGTGAGGCGTGCGCGTAGCCAGAACCCACGCTGGAGGTCACGGCGTCCCGCTCCCTCCCGGGACGAGTCCCACCACGACATGAGCACCGTGCGCGCGTCCTGGGTCCGCCCCACCCCGATCAATTCCTCCACCCGGTCGAGGGACGGCAACGTCTGGCCTCCGGCCCCGCCCATGGGCGCGACACCCAGCAACACCACGATCACTCCGCCGCGAACGCTGCGTCTCCCGCGAATACGCGCCCTCATGCCGCCTCCTTCCTGGCAAGAAGCACCAACAGCCATTCCTCCAAAAGGTGTTCCTCTCTCGGCCCCCCGGACTTGAGCAACCGGTCCACACGAAGGAGTCCCTCCAGCGCCCCCCGGACCTCCGCTCCCGGCCAACGTGAACCCTGCGCGGCCAGACGCCTGGCCAGCCACTTCTGACGGGGAGGAAGCGACGCCTCCAGGGCGGGTGTGCCACCCTCCACCACCAGACCCAGCCGAAGCAGGTGATTGGCGAGACCCACCACCAACCCCACGCCCGACTCTCCCTGACCCATGAGAACGGGGAGCGCGTTCAGCGCTTCACGGAAGCGGCGCTCTCCCACCATGTCGAACCACGCCCAGCGATCCTGCGAGGGGAGGTGCGTCCCCGCGGCCCGGACGTGTTCCAGCGTGATGGTGGCACCCTCACCCGCGAACCCGGCGAGCTTTTCCAGTTCCTGCTCCAGGATCCCCAGGCTCACCCCCACCGCGGCGCCCAACGCCTGGGCGGCGTCCACGTCCATCTCCACCCCATGGACCTCACGGGTGCGTTCCATGAGCCAGCCCGGCACGTCTTCCGGCGCCAGCGACTGGAATTCCACGCTCTCGCATTGGCGGCGGAGCTCGTCGTACAGCTTCGCCTTGGATCCCTGCGGCACCGTGGCGCTCAGGACGAGGGCCAGCCCGGGCGGCGGATTCTTGACCGCGCCGAGGAGCACCTCCCGGGCCCGGGCCGACGTCGCCAATCCCTCCACCTCACGGAGCACCACGACCCGGTACTCCGCCATCATGGGCGGCGTCGCCAGAATCGACGCCAGGGTCTCGGGCTCCACCTCCCGGCCCCGGAGGAGATCGTAGTTGAAATCCGCGGTGGCCGGATCCAGATGCGCGTCCACCAGTTCCTTCAGAGCCTTCTCCTTGCGGAATTCGTCCTCCCCGTGGAGGTAGAACGCTCCGCCGAGGGCGGGAGGCCACGCGGATTTCCGGGAGCGAGTGGTCACGTACGGGTCGGTGAAGAGGAACGACGGATCGACGGCGGGCACCGGATGGATACCGCCGGGATGGTCAATGTTCGTTCTCCAGGCCCGTCCGGAGGAGCGATGCCTGGCCACGGTACTGCCGTGAAACAGGAGAATACTCCTGCAGCAGGAGATGTGCATCCTCCCACAGTTCCGTTCTCACCGATCCGATGCTCGCCGGCCTCACGGTCGCCGCGGTCAGAAACCCCTCCCTCACCTGTGGAAGCCTCATGGGGCGAACCGCCGGGATGCGGGGAGCCGTCGCCGCGATGGGAAGGAGCCGCACGGTGGGCGGCGCCGAGCGGAGCGCCGGCGACCAGGCCGCCAGGAGGAGTACCGCGGCCATCCCCAGCGCGGTCACCGCCGTGGTGGCCGACGTGGCGCCTCCGTCCAGGATGCGCTCGTCGTCGAGGTGGTAGATCCGGTGGCGGAGCCGCGGACGGAAATCATCGCGCAACGGAGCGCCGGGAAGATCCCTCAGAATGGCCACACCGCGATCCACGACGTCCCTGTACCGCTGGCAGTCGCCACACTCGGAGAGATGCGCCTCGATCTCGGCCCGCATGGGGGACGAGGCGACTCCGTCGAGATAGTCGGAAAAGTGCTCGAGGATCTCCGAGCATTTCATGCTGGGCATACTCCTGGACCCGGATACCGATCGTGGGGGCGGACGCCCCGGCCTCACTTCAGTGGGTTCATACTGTCCGACGCACCACGGGGTTCCACACGAAGGCCCCGCCGGAACCTGCTCCGACGGGGCCCATCCCCACCCATCCACCCCCAAGGGTCCTTCAGCCGCCCCGCCGTGACGACGGAGCGGCACACGTCCGGTCAGTCGATCATGGGCGCGATGATCTGCGCGAAGTTGTTGCGGGCACGATTCAGCCGGCTCTTCACGGTACCCAGGTTGCACCCCGTGATATCGGCGATCTCCTCGTAGCTCTTCCCTTCCAGCTCGCGCAACACGAACACGAGGCGGTGATGCTCGGGAAGCTGCGCCACGGCTTCCTCCACCTTCTCGCGCAGATGACGCTTCCGGAAGAGGTCGTCGGGCTTGTACTGGGTGTCCTCCCACTCCAGGGGCCGGTGGTCGGCGTCCCAGTTCTTCTTCAGCGTCTGGAACAGCACCAACGGATTGCGGGAGCGGTTGCGGAGCTCGTTCTTCGCCAGGTTGCTGGCGATGGTATAGATCCAGGTGGAGAATTTCTTGGTCTGGTCGAAGCGAATCAGGTGCCGATAGACGCGTACGAACGTCTCCTGCACCAGATCCTGCGCCCGCTCGCGGTCGCCGATGGTGCGGTACACGAAGTTCAGGAGCCGCTGATCGTAGCGGGACACCAACTCCCCGAACGCCCTCGAGTCGCCCTCGAGAGCCGACTGCACGACCTCGCTGTCGGAGATGGCCTTCAGATGCCTGCGGTGCTCATGGGCGCCGCCCGGCACCTCCACCTTCTCCACCTTCTTCTTCGCGCTCTGCCTGGCCACGTCGCCTCCTCACATTCCCGGGGGTCCACCCGACGGACGGACCCGTCCTCGTCCTCCTGCCATCGATGCAGACAGCGTGCCAACTCCGACCGCGGTGGATTTCCGTGACTTTTCACCGGAAGCGTCCCCCCTGGATGACGCCCCGAATCCACCGCATGGGACAAGTTCCGTTCAGGGACGCCCCAGATGGAGGGCCGCCAGCAGAACCGTGCAGACGCTCTTTCCGTCCACGATCTCTCCGTCGCGAACCATGCGCACCACCTCCGAGAACCGGAGACGAACCACCTCCAGGAACTCGTCGTGGTCCAGATTCGCCTCCCCCGGCTCCAGATCCACGGCCATGAACAGGTGGATCACCTCGTCCGTGAACCCGGGCGTGGTGTAGATCCGGGTGAGGGGGATCAGCCTCCCCGCGCGAAATCCCGTCTCCTCCTCCAACTCCCGGTGGGCGCACTCGTCCCACCCCTCGTCGGGGCTCCCGCGCACTCCCGCCGGCACCTCGTACATGTACCCTCCCGTGGCGTACCGGTACTGCCGCAGGAGGAGCACGTGGGGGTCGTCCTCCTCCAGCGATCCGGCCACGGGGAGGATCGCGGACGCTCCACGGTGCCGGATCATCTCCAGCTCGCCCACCGACCCGTCGGGGAAGCTCACGGTGTCCACACTCAGATGAACGATCCGGCCATCGTGAACGAGACGGCTCGACACCATCCCGGGCTCACCGCGCGCTTCGGGTTCCATCTATCCCACCTCCACGGGTCCGAGTCCCAGGGCTTCCAGACGGGGAACGATCTCCTCCGCGTTCCCGACCACGACGATCTGGGCCTCCCCGGGGCGCACGTGCCCTCCGACGGCCCGCGCGGCATCGTCCACCGTGACTCCGCGGATCCGGTCGCGATAGGTGCGGTGGTAGTCCTCGGGAAGGCCGTACACCACGACCTCCGTCATCCTGGAGGCGACCTGTCCCGCCGTCTCCAACTGCAGCGGGAACACGCCGGCCACGTAGTCCCGGGATGCCCGCACCTCTTCCTCGGTCGGGCCTTCACGCACCAGCGTCTCGAGTTCGGTCATGATCTCCCGGACGGCGGCGTCCGTCACCTCGGCGCCCACGGCCGTGGACACCTCGAAGCACCCGCCCCGGTTGCGCATGTTGAAGCGCGACCGCACACCGTAGGTGAAGCCGTTGCGCTCCCGCAGATTGAGGTTGAGCCGGCTGGTGAAGGCACCCCCCAGGAGGGTGTTGGCCACCACCAGCGAGAAGACGTCGGGGTGGCTCCGCCCCACGGTCACGTGGCCCACGCGGATCTCCGACTGCACGGCCCCGGGAAGGTCCACCACGTGGATCTTCCGCTCCCGCGTCGGCGGCACGATGTCGCCGTCACGACGCGGAGGAGACACCCCCTCCCACCCGGAAAAGACACCCGCCGCCATCTCTTCCATCTCTCCGGAGTCGATGTCGCCCACCACCACCAGCGTCCCGGGCCGGTACCATGCGTCCGCGTACCCCCTCAGATCGTCCCGGCCGAGGGCGGACACGGATTCCACGGTCCCCCCCAGGGGGCGCGCGTAGGGGACGCCCGGCGCGAAATACCTCATCGACGCCTGGTCGGACGCCAGCGCCGACGGGTCCATGGCCCGCTGCCGGATGGCCGCCAGGCTCTGGTCGCGGGCCCGGGCGAATTCCTCCTCGGGAAAATCCGGCTCCAGCACCGCCTCGGCCAGGATCTCCAGCGCCGCGGGAAGACGGTCCGCCAGACAGGAGATGGACACGTTGGTCCCCTCCCACCCCGTGGACACCCCCATGCGGGCCCCGACGCTCTCCAGCGCCTCGTCCAATTCGGCACCGCTCCGCTTCCGCGTTCCCCCCTCCAGCACGTCCCCGGTCAGAACGGACAGACCGGCGCGATCCGGGTCGAGCTCGAACTCGCCGGCGGGCATGAACAGGTTCACGCTCACCACCGGGAGGCGGGAGAGCCGAGCCACCCTCACCTCGAGCCCCGTGGCGAGGCGGGTGACGTCGACGTCGGGGAAGTCGAACACCCTCATGGGGCCCGCCCCCGGAGGATCACTCCTGTCGAACCGGCTCACGCTCCCTCCTCGGGTAGGTAGGTCACCACGGCGCGGTTGTCGCTCCCCAGATACCGTCCGGCGAACTCCCTCACCTGCGCCGCCGTGACCGCACGCATCCGGTCCACCTCGCGGTTGAGGCGTTCCGGATCGCCGAAGTACAACTCCAACATGGAAAGGATGTCCGCCCGGTCACCCACGCGCTCCAGCGACCGCACCAGGTCCGTCTCCGCCAGGGCGACGGCGCGCGCCACCTCGGCGTCGGTCACCCCGGAAAGGGACTCCACCTCTTCGAACAGCGCGCCCTCCAGCGACTCCAGCGAAGTGCCGGGATACCCGGTGGCCCACACCACCATCATGGACGCACCCGTGAGGATGGGATACGCATAGGTCACCACGTCCTTGGCCACCCTCCGCTCCCGTACCAGCCGCCGGTACAGCCGCGACGCCCGACCCGTGCCGAGCACGCCCTGGGCCACCTCGGCCGTGTAGAAATCGTCGCTGGCGTACGACGGTATGCGGAAGGCGGCGATGACCCGGGGAAGCGGCACCCGCGAGACGACGTCGTCCCGGACGGTGGCGCCGAGCACCGGGGGGAGCTCGGGTTCGCCCGGGAGCGGCGGGACGGGCGAGCCCCGCTCGATCTCGCCGAAGTAGCGCCGTACCGCCTCCAGCGCCGCCTCTCCGTGGAAATCCCCCGCGATGGTCAGGACCGCGTTGTTGGGCACGTAGAACGTGCGGAAGAACGCGGAGACGTCCTCGAGCGTGGCGCCATCGATGTCCGCCATGGAGCCGATCACGGGGTGGTGGTAGGGGTGCGTGGCGGGGTACGCCAGCGCCTGAAGTCGCTCGTCCCAGTCACCGTACGGCTGGTTGTCGTAGCGCTGGCGACGTTCGTTCTTCACCACCTCGCGCTGATTCTCCAGCTTGTCCGCGGTCATGGCGTCGAGCATCCACCCCATGCGGTCGGCTTCCAGCCACAACCCCAGCTCGAGGTGGTGGGAGGGGAGCGTCTCGTAGTAGTTGGTCCGGTCGAACCACGTGGTGGCGTTGGACGAACCCCCGGCGCGCTCCACCAGCTCGAAGTGCCGGTTCTTGGGAACGTGGGCGGACCCCTGGAACATCATGTGCTCGAAGAGGTGGGCGAAGCCCGTCTTCCCGGCTCCCTCGTTCCGCGAACCCACCCCGTACCAGAGGTTCACGGCCACCACCGGAACGGCGGTGTCCGGGGCCAGGATCACCCGCAGTCCGTTCTCCAACACGTGCCGCTCCCACGGCACCCTCAGCATACTCAAACGCGCTCCCCCCTCTTCGCGGTCATCCCCGTCATGGGCGCTCCGCCAACCGGCGGCGCAGCATGTCCGGAGCCATCTCCTCCACCAGGAGCGCGCGGGCACTGTCGGCCCCGGCGTCGATCCGCTCCTCCACCGTCATGATCACTTCCTGGTCCTCGTCCAACGCGCGGAACCTCGCCCGCTCCAGCATCTCCAGCCCCGACTCCTCTCTCCCGGAGGCGGCGGCCGCCAGGCCGGCGGCCAACTGGGCTTCCACGTCGTCCGGCTCGAGGACGGCACCCTCCATCAACTCGCCGAGCGCCTCCTCCCATCGCTGGCCCTCCAGCAACACGAGCCCGAAGACCACACGGTTCCAGGCCGAATCGGGCTCCAGCGACACCGCGTCCCCCAGGGCGTCCGCGGCCATCTCCATCCGCCCCGCCAGGGCGTGGGCCACGCCCAGTTCATAGGCGCCCTGAGGCTCGTCGGGGTCCAGTTCCCGAGCCCGGGTCAACTCGCGCACGGCCTCGTCGAACAGCCCCTCACGGGCCAGGTAGGCTCCGTAGAGCAGGTGCGTGAGCGAGACTTCGGGGCCCAGGAGGGCGGCGGTGCGCAACGCCTGCTCGGCGTCGGGATCGTCGAAGGCGGCCACGCCGTTTCCCGCCATGGCGAGCACGTAGGGATCCTCGGGGTTGAGCGCCAGACTGTGCCGGAACCGCTCGTAGGCCATCCCGTCGAGTCCGAGTTCCCGCTCCGCCACACCCAGCCAACAGTGGAAGGCCGGCTCGTCGTCGAAGTCCTCGGCGTGCTCGTAGAGGAGTTCCGCCATCCCCTCCCAGTCACCTTCCTCGCCTCGCGCGTGCGCCCTGCTCAGGACGTCGTCGAGCTCCATCACCTCTTCCCTCCCTCACCCGGTCCGGGTTCCCGGCGCACCAGATCGTCTCCCGTCATCGCCGGGGGACGGGCGATCCCCATGAGCCCGAGCACCGTCGGCGCCACGTCGGCGAGGCGACCGCTCTCCGCCAGCCGCCGCGGAGGTGAGGCGGGGTCGAACACGATGAGGTCCACGGGTTCGGTGGTGTGCGCCGTGTGCACGTTCCCTTCGGCGTCGAGCATCTTCTCGGCGTTCCCGTGGTCCGCCGTGACCAGGGCGGCCCACTCCCCGCCGGAGGCATCCACCTCGTCGAGGATCCGGCCCAGGCACTCGTCCACCGTCTCCACCGCCTCCACCGCCGCGGGGATGGATCCCGTATGCCCCACCATGTCCGGGTTGGCGAAGTTCACCAGGATGAAGTGATGCTCGCCTCCCCGGAGACCCCGCAGCACCGCGTCGCACACCCCCGCGGCGCTCATCTCCGGCTGGAGATCGTAGGTGGCCACCTTGGGCGAGGGGATCAGGGCGCGGTCCTCGCCGGGAAAGGGCTCTTCGTTTCCCCCGTTGAAGAAGTACGTCACGTGGGCGTACTTCTCCGTCTCCGCCACCTTGAGCTGCCCCAGTTCCGCCTCGGCCACCACTTCCGACAGGCAGTCGGGGATGTCCTTCGGAGGAAACGCCACCCGCACCGGGAAGGCCGGGTCGTACCGGGTCAGGCTCACCACGTCACCGGGCGCCTCTCCCTCCCTGGGAAACGCATCGAACCCGGGCATCACCAGCGCCTCGGTGAACTGCCGCATCCGGTCCGCCCGGAAGTTCATGAGAAGCACGGCGTCTCCTCCCCGGATCCCGCGGGCGCCGGCCTCTCCGATCACCGTGGGCGGAACGAACTCGTCCGTCACGCCCGCCGCGTATCGTGTTTCCAGGAAGCGGGCATCGGCCTCCGCCGCGTCGGACCTCCCCTCCACGATGCATGCGTACGCCGCCCGCGTGCGCTCCCAACGCCTGTCCCGGTCCATGGCGAAATAGCGGCCGGTGACGGTGGCGATGCGGGTGGCCGCGCGGGCATCGCACAGGGTGTGCATCCGCTCCACGAAGCCCGCCCCACCGGTGGGTGACGTGTCCCGGCCGTCGGTGATGCAGTGCACGTGCACCGGCAGCTCCCGGGGAAGCGCGTCGAGCACCGCCTCGAAATGCCGCACATGGCTGTGCACGCCCCCGTCGGAGAGGAGCCCCACCAGGTGCAGCGTGCCGCCGGACGCGTCCAGCCGCTCCAGGATCGCGGACAGTCCCAGGCTCTCCGCCAGGGTGCCGTCGGCCACGGCGCGGTCGACACGGGCGATGTCCTGGTAGACGATCCGGCCGGCGCCGAGGTTGAGATGACCCACCTCGGAGTTTCCCATCTGGCCGTCGGGGAGCCCCACGTCTCCCCCCGAACACGCCAGCCGGACCCTCGGACCCTCGGCGTACAGACGGCGAAACCTCGGGACCGACGCCAGTTCGATGGCGTTGCCCGGGTGGGGAGGATCGCCGAAATCGGAATGCCCCCAGCCGTCCAGGATGATGAGGATGATCTTCTTCATGAGTACCGTTTCAGAGTGGACCGGAACGCCCCAATCTAATAGGATCGGGTGGTGTGAAACCCAGCCCTCAGGAGACCAGAGTGCGTTATTCCCCATTTCGGATGGAACGGTACCAGTCCACGTACGAGCACCGCGTGGAGATCAACCTTTCGGAGAGCGGCGTACACCCCCTCACGGTGCGTGGCCTCCTCGATCTCGCCGGAGGCGACGGGACCGTGGACGACGTCCTCCTGGGGTACGGTCAGTCCAACGGGTCGGACCTTCTGCGCAAGCGCATCGCCAACCTGTACACCGGCGCCACCGACGCCTCCATCCTGGTCACCATGGGGGGCGCGGAGGCCAACTTCGTGAGCTTCTGGCACCTCCTGGAGAAGGAGGGCAAGGCGGCGGTGATCCTTCCCAACTACATGCAGGTGCCCGGACTCCTGGAGAGCTTCGGGATGGAGAGCACCCCGGTGTTCCTCCGGGAAGAAGAAGGATGGCAGCCCGATCTGGACGCCCTCGGATCGGCGTTGCGGGACGGAGCCCGTTTCGTCCTGGTCACCAACCCCAACAACCCCACCGGCGCCGCGCTCACCCCCGACTCCATGGCCGCCATCGCGGACCTCACGCGGGAACACGACGCCTGGATCCTCTCCGACGAGGTGTACTCCGGGGCGGAGTTCAAGGGGCCACAGACGCCGTCGTTCTGGGGGTGCCACGACCGGGTGCTGGCCACCAACTCCCTCTCCAAGGCGTACGGCCTCCCCGGGCTCCGCCTGGGATGGGTGGCGGGTCCGCAGGAGATCATGGAGACCCTGTGGGGGCGCACGGACTACACGACCATCAGCCCCGCCAGCGTATCCGACGCCCTCGCCACGGTGGCGCTGGAGCCCGCCACGCGGGCGCGGATCATGGAGCGTACCCGGGGGATCGTGCGGGCCAACTTCGGACTCCTGAGGGATTGGATGGACGCCCAGGGCGGGCGCTTCTCCTACCGTGCGCCGGACGCGGGCGCCATCTGCTACGTCCGCTACGACGCCGACATCAACTCCACGGAATTCGCGGAGAAGGTCCGCAAGGAGAAGAGCGTCCTCGTGGTGCCCGGTGACCACTTCGGAATGGACCGCTACCTCCGCCTCGGGTTCGGGAACCCGGCGGACGAGCTCATGGAAGCGTTGGAGCGGATCCGGGCGGCGTTCGACGAGGTGACGGGCTGAGGCCCCCTCACCTCCCCACCCGGCGGCGACGTCAGGGCGTGGGGGGCTCCCGGTCCCACACCAGATCCTTCACCCTGAGCGTGCCGTCTCCGCCCAGGGTGGCCAGAACGTAGAAACTGCCACCCCGCAGGGAATTCAGCTCCTCCTTCCTGGCTTCGCTGAAGTAGAATCGGTCGATTCCGAAGTCCAGCCGGCTCCCCGTGACCGTGGCGTCGGCCCATCCGCCGGTGGAGCTCAGGCTCCGGTCGCCGACGCGCCCGGGCTCCACCTTCTCCACCGCGTGCCACACGGGCCATGTACGCCCGTCCACGGTCACCTCCTTCTCGAACTCCAGGCGGACGGCGGCCCGGACCCCCTCGACGGACCCCTCCGGGTCCAGCGACGTGTACCGGAGTGTCATGTAGTGGCCGCTGAGAAGGTCGCGCGGATCGACGGGGCGCGTCTCGAGGAGGAACTCCACGGCATTCGCGCGACCGTACTCCTCCACCCCGGCCCATGCCACGAAGAAGATGATCTGGGCCACCAGGGTCAGGCGCAACCATTTCCCGCTCATGCTTCACCTCCCCGCTCGACCTGCTCGAGCACGTGCCTCCGACCGCGGTTCAACCCGTACGCCATGGCCAGGAAGAGGAACCCCAGTACCAGGAACGCGCTACCGCTGGTGAGGAGACTCCCGAAGTAGTCCATGATGCGCGTGAGCATGAGAAGCCCCAGCACGAACACCGCCGCGTTGACCCGCCTCCGATCCGCCCGCAGCACCGCGGAGTGCATCGTGTAGAGGCAGAAGACCACGAGGACGAAGTTGGCGAGGTAGCCCACGGCCTCATGCCTATCGCCACCGAGGAGAAGGGCGGAAAGGATCCACGGTAGGGCCAGGAGTACCCGGGCCACGTGGGGGCCTCCCGCCCCGGCGACTTCGTCCATGTCCGCCCGCGCGAGACACACCACCCCCGCCACGCTCAGGACCGCGGCGTAGTAGAGCCCCGCCGTTTCGAGCCCGCCTCCGATGCCAACGCCGTGATGGAAGAAGGAGAGGACGTACAGGAAGCACGCGGTGGCGAACCACCCCACGTCGGCGACCCGCCGGCCGCTCAGCCCCAGGACTCCCTCTCCCACCCAGAAGATCATGGTCAGGGCCCCCGCGACGACGAAGTGGATCCCCTCGTGACGGATGTCGAATCCCGTCCAGTTCCCCGCGATGGTGAACATGAACACGAGAAACGCCATCCACAGGAGGAGGGTCACCGCCGGCCCGGAGAGCCGCCGCGTCTGGTGAAGCATCGCCGCCCAGAGAACCACGGCGACCACCGCGAGCCACGACGTCCTGAGAGCGTCCGCGCCGCGCATCGAGATCCAGCTCCCCGGCTCCAGCACGCCCACGAAGATCGTCCAGACGAACACCAGCGCGTGGGCCGCCGCGGCTGAGGCGTGCCGCCCGATCCAGACGACGGGAAGGGCCAGCATCAACGTGACTGCCAGGGGCGTGAAGGCGTCTCCCGAGAGCTGGTAGACCTGCCCCCACAGCCCGATCCCTGCCAGGGGGAGAAGCACCCAGATCACCCCCAGAGCCGGTCCGGCGATCCGGTTCCCGGCGGAGCGCGCCATCCCCTCGGCCACGCCCGCGAGGGCGAGGAGGAACCCGAGCTGCCGAAGCACCGGAGGGATGCGCTCCCAGTTGTAGCTCACCACGAGGATGGTCCCGATCCCGACGCTCAGGGCACCCACTCCCACCAGAAGCCCGAAGAAGCTCAACCACTGCCGCTCCGGCTTCTCGCCCTGGTACACGCGGATGGCCTCGGCCTGATCGCCGGCGATGAGCCTCTCGCCGACCCACTCCTCCAGGCGCGCCTCCAGCCACTTCTTCTCGTTGCGGATCATCGGCAGTCCCCGTGTGCGGCTCGTGACGTCCGGACCGCGGCCGGACTCACCCCATCACCTCCGCGTACAGGCGGTAGAGGTTCCTCCCCATGATACGCTCCACCTGGTCCTCGGAATACCCGCGTCCCACCAGGCCGTCCCACACCACCTCCATGCGGCGGGGGCCGTTGAGCTCGTCGATGAAGTAGGGGAGTTCGCTGGAGGTGACCTGGCTCCCCTCCTCGGCGCGCAGCTCCGCCTCGTACTCCGGCGTCATGACGATGACGCGGTGGTCCCGGTCGCTCCCGACGCACACGTGCTCGACCCCGCACACCTGCACCGCGTGGTCGAGGTGGTCGAAGTAGGCGTGCAGGTTGTCCGCCTTCTCGTGGGTGAGGAAGGGGCGGAGCTGACAGATCCCGGCCACGCCCCCGCGCTCCGCCAGCGCGCGCAGGTTCGCGTCGGTGGTGTTGCGCAGGTGCGGATACACCGCGTCGCACGCCGTGTGGGAGATGATCACCGGCGCCGCCGAGTGGGCGATGGTGTCGGCCATGGTGGGCATGTTGGCGTGGGAGAGGTCCACCAGCATCCCCAACGCGTTCATCCGCTCCACCAGCGCCCGGCCGAAGTCGGTGAGCCCGCCATCGTCTCCCTCGGCCCGGCACCCCACCCCCGCCCGATTCCGCTCGTTGTAGGTGATCTGGCTGCTCCGCACCCCCAGGCGGTGGAACATCTCCACCCGGTCCAGGTCTCCCCCGAACTGCTCCGAGTTCTGGTAGAGGTAGAAGACGGCCATCCGTCCGGCGGCTCGGGCCTCGTCCACGTGGGCCACGGAGGTCGCCTTCACGAAGAGGTCGGGGTGGGCGGCCAGGTAGCGGTCGTACTCCAGGAGCCCGTCCACCGCCAGCTCCAGCGCCTCGGCCCCCACCGGCTTGGGGTCGCACAGCGTCACCGTGATGGCGTCCATCCCGCTGGCCAGCATCTCCCGCACCAGTGCCGGCTCATAGATGGGGCGGAGCTCCCCCATGGCGTCCATGATGAGGGCGGAGGGATCGGGGGATGACGGGGGCCCGCCTGCGGTGCCGGCCTGGGCCGACGTTCCCGCCACCACGCTCCCTGCGACACCACTCATCCCCGCGTGCAGAGCGAAGCCCGACGTGACCGTGCTGCGTACGAAGGTCCTTCTGTCCATTCCTGCCCTCCCGACGCGGGGGATGAATGCACTCGATGCACGGGGGATGGTGGGGGAAGGGAGAGGGAGGGCGCAAGCAGCCGCACCTCGTCCCGGTACGGCTCGCGGCTTCGGCCTGGCGGATGCCGCCAGGTCTTATTGTTTCGTACGCTCGGGGCTGATAGGCTGCTTGATTCGCGCGGAGGGGCGAAGACACGATCCGTCGCTTCGAGACCGTTTCCGTACCGGACGGCCCTCGGTCCTCCTCGGTAGGGACCGGCAAGATTCATCGTGGAGAGCGGATGGCCGCACGGGTACGGGAGGACGGAACGGTGGAGATGGCGGAAGGTGATCCCGCGGCGGTTCATAATCCACACCCCCACCACCGGAGGGAGACGGCGGCCACCCACGTGGTCGACAACGTCATCGAGTTTCAATCCACGCCCCCCACGCGGGGGGCGACCTCCTTCTCGGCCACGGCCCAGTTCCATCCGAAGTTTCAATCCACGCCCCCCACGCGGGGGGCGACGGCCGAGTTCCTGGATACGGCCCATGACCCGGAGTTTCAATCCACGCCCCCCACGCGGGGGGCGACCTACCTACTTACCTCTTAAGGTGACATCATGGGCGAGTTTCAATCCACGCCCCCCACGCGGGGGGCGACGGGCGCCCGGGAAGAGGTCGCGGGCGACGTCCAGGTTTCAATCCACGCCCCCCACGCGGGGGGCGACCGTTCGTCACCGCCGACGACGTACACGCGCTGATGTTTCAATCCACGCCCCCCACGCGGGGGGCGACCCCGCACCAGGAGGTACACGATGCCGAATTCCAACAGTTTCAATCCACGCCCCCCACGCGGGGGGCGACGCGGCCCAGTGTCGATCAGATATGGGTCAAACGGTTTCAATCCACGCCCCCCACGCGGGGGGCGACGGAAATGACCGCTCTTGTGTGCCTCCGGCACCGCGTTTCAATCCACGCCCCCCACGCGGGGGGCGACCCCACGGAAACCCCGTCCCCCATCCGGCCCGTAGTTTCAATCCACGCCCCCCACGCGGGGGGCGACACGAGGACCTGGTGGCGGTCACCTGGGAACGGAGGTTTCAATCCACGCCCCCCACGCGGGGGGCGACCACCGTGGACGAGACGATCGCCGCGCTCGCGGAGTTTCAATCCACGCCCCCCACGCGGGGGGCGACGGCGTATCTCGGGATCGAGCAGGGCTCCATGCAGTTTCAATCCACGCCCCCCACGCGGGGGGCGACATCGAAAAGTGCCCTGGGCATCACATATACCGGTTTCAATCCACGCCCCCCACGCGGGGGGCGACCGATTCTCTCCTTCTTACTCCTGAGCATGAGGTGTTTCAATCCACGCCCCCCACGCGGGGGGCGACCTCCTCAGCGGCCCCGCCGCGTCATGTTGTAGAGGTTTCAATCCACGCCCCCCACGCGGGGGGCGACTAGACCTCGACACCATCGGCCAGCA
>Ga0224501_10000875_pt1 | contig 23279 bp, 17 predicted proteins | sample SF_Oct11_sed_USG_4_FD_169105 | JGI IMG/M metagenome (GOLD analysis project Ga0224501, IMG submission 169105) | Sediment microbial communities from San Francisco Bay, California, United States - SF_Oct11_sed_USGS_8_1 | ecosystem: Environmental > Aquatic > Marine > Sediment | place: USA... | reverse complement strand
ACTTACACTGATATCTTCAATCACTCGTAGTAAGTTTTCACCCTTAAGCCAAGCCGATCCGGGAAAATCGCAATGTGCCCTTGATAAGCCGTAATTCACTGGAGGAGCCACTAGAGCATCTATTTTTTGGGCAACTCTTTTCGCAATTTCTGTTGGAATATTAGCATCCACAGTGCATGGCAGATGTTCACCGTGTTGTTCACAACTACCGATTGGAATAATTATCGTATGCCTCGTTTTCAAATATTCTCTAACATCTCTCAAAGTTAACTCGCTTAAACATACCTTTTCCAATCATTAACACCACCATTAATTAATCTGGTTTGTATTTAAATTTTACTTTCTACTTTTTTAATTAAGTTTCTGTATTTATTTACGACCGCTTTCAAACCTATCGGGTTTTTATTGATATTATGATCTCCTTGAAAAGTACTCTTCAGCAACTCTGTCAATGGATTTAGCAGTGGCTGCTGCTATACCTCCAGGGAGTACAATTACAGCTTCGGTCTAGTCCATAACCGATCTTACTCCTGACAACTCTTTTCATAATAGCGAAGCAGTTTATTTCTTCCAAATCTTGTCGATAAACCTGCAGCCAACACTATGAGGCGGATCAGTGCTTCTTCAACTCTATTTCTTTTTAAGTTTCTTACTTAGGGAAGAGGCTATTGATCTAAGAGGTTTTACTAGGCCTGTTGGCATAAAAATTAGCATTATAATCAGGAATAGGCCTTTAATGACTAGTCTGTAAAGTTCTATCCCCCGCAAGTATTCGCTTACAAATATTAGAACAAAGCTTCCGATGATTGGGCCTTCAATTGTTCCCATTCCTCCGATTACAATTGCAGCTAAAGGAGTTACTATATTTTCAAACGACAAGATCGAAGGGCCTACATGTGCCAAATAGTGAGTGTAAAATGCGCCACATACTCCGGTAAGAAAAGAACAAATAACGAACATTGCAATTTTGTATTTATAGGGATTAACTCCCCTAGAAATAGCGTATTTTTCAGAGTCTCTGAGGGCTTGAAGAGCTGTTCCAATCGGAGAATCTACTATGCGTTTGTGAATGAAAGTTGAAATCAGTAATAATATAAAAGCTAAATAGTAGTAGGGAACTTTTTCTGTTCTCGCAAGGACGTATGTTCCTATGCTAAACGGTGGTACATTTACCAACCCTTGACTTCCACCCGTAAGATCTCTTAAATGGAAAAGACTCGACAAAAGTATAAAATGAAAAGCAAAGGTTAAGAGAACTAAGTATATTCCTTTCACCTTTGCTATAGGCCATCCTAACGCAATACTGAAGAGAGCTGCAAGGAAACCTGCAGCAATCATTCCAATCCAAGGGGATACCCCTGCTAATGATAAAATCGCTGAAGTATAGGCTCCGATGCTAAATAATGCAAGTTGTGCATAATGAAATACTCCGGAATATCCAAGCATCATATTCCAGTTTGTGGCTACAATAGCCCATACAAAAGATGTAATCATAAGATGTAGCATATATTTATCATTTATAAGTAGAGGAAATATTAATAACAGAATTATGATGAACAACTCAGTCCTGTGTTTTGAGAGCAAAGTTTTATCTATTTTAACTAATCTCCCTCTCTCCATAAAATCCCTCGGGTCTTACTAGTAGCATAAGTATCATTATTGAAAAGAGCACAGGTGAAGCCCAAAAAATACCTAATAGGTACATAGCTATAGCCTCAATTTCCCCGATTACAAAGGACGCATAAATTGTTCCCTTTATACTTCCCAAACCTCCTAGAACAACTACAAAAAAGGCTTTTAAAAGAGGAGTCGTGCCCATAGTAGGAGTGATAAAAAGGATTGACCCTAAAAGGACACCCGCCAGGCCTACGAATACCGTTGCCATACCTACTGCAATAGCGTATGATCTTTCTACATTTATACCCATTAGAAGAGCCGCCTCTTTATCTTGAGCTGTGGCTCGAGTAGCCAGTCCAATTCTTGTTTTATTAAGAAATAACCCAAGAACAACTAAAACAGATAGAGCTACACATGCTATTAATATCTTATGCACAGAGACATACATTGGACCAAGACTCACAGTTCCTTCAAGCAAAGGTGGCAGCTGCTTAAGTCTACCACCAAATACAAGCAAAGCAGCATTCTCCAAAAATGTGGCAAGGCCCAAAGTGGCGACGAATATATTTATGGTCGCATTTGCTTTATGACGAAGTGGCCGCAAAACAAGGTAGTTTGATGCAAGACCCGCTAGAAAAACTATAATAACCATTACAAGAATACTTTCAACATACCCTAGTTTAAAAGTGGAAGCGCACAATAAGCTCCAAACTATATACGCACCCCAGGTTGCCATTGCACCAAGAGCGAAGTTTAAGTCTCGGGATATTCCCCACTGAAATGTTACACCAGCTGACATTAATGCGTATAAACAGCCTTGTATAAATCCACTGAAGAGCACCACTATGAGTGATGAAATAGGAATCATCTACTCCTCACCTTTCGAGGTTATATGCAACGTGATTGATATATAATTTTCTCAATTCTCTTCTTCCGTCAAATTGAGGGGACACACTAGATTTAGAAATTCTCTTAATTGTGGATTTTCTGTTTTTCCATTTGTGGCTGCTTATTTTCGTGTTGGTGACCGAGACGGTAATTCACAAGGAAGCTTCAAAGCCTAACTATGATGCATCACTTATTTAATCCATAGAGCAAGGTGTTCGCCTTATTTTTGAATAATCTTTACGTAGATCCAACCATAAAAAAGGGAATTAGGGGTATTTCGATCGGGCTTCCGCAACCCATGGAGGTTCTCTAAGATCTTGTCTTGCAAGGGGATTTTCACCTATTAGGATTTGTTCGCGGTCCCATATTTGGAACGTTAACATAGGAATATATTCAACACCGCCTTTTGGCATCTTCTTCACCGGATCCATAACGAAGTGCCCAATTACGCCGTAGTAGTCGATGTCCAAGAGAGCATCTGCCACAGCCTTATAATCAAATGGATCTCCAGCAATCTCGACAGCTTGTTTGTATATATAAACCATATCATAACAATAGGCTGCATAGATAGGCCCCGGAGGCTCACCCCATCTTTCCAAGAATTTCTGGCCATATGTGTATCCCCTTGGATATACATCTGGATCTTGGACGAACCCGGCAACCGTGTACCAGATTAGACCTGTTGATTTCTCGCCAGTTAAGTCGATAAACTCCGGCAGGCTTGGTCCGTACTGCATAAAAAGCAATGATGGTGTTGGATCCTCTAGGAATTGCTCTAGAAGAGCTGCTTCACTAGCTGGAATGTAGTCAGTAGATACTATTATATCAGGGGGATCGGCTCTTATTTTTGTAAGTATCGGTCCCCACTCAGTGATGGTTTCAGTGGGTACTAGTTCCTCCATAGTTTCTGTCCATCCGCGTGCCAGAAAGTTATCTCTTATTCCTTCTCCTATGTAGATACTGTAGGGATTTTCCTGAATTATCATGGCAACCTTGTTGTTCTCAGGAACGAAAAGACCTTTTTCTCTCCATCTCTCATGAACAAGTTTTGGAAGCTGAGTTCTATATGCCGCGTACGAAACCATGAGGCACCGGACATACTCGTAATCTTTCTCTTGAACCATCTCCTCCCAGAGTTGGGCGATCCCAGCAAACATATACGGTATTCCATATTCTTCAGCCATTGCAACCTCAGGTAAGGCATTGCTGCAGTATGAAGTTAACATGACGTCTACTTTGTCCTTTGTTATTAGCTTTTCAACCACATCGACAACTACTCCGGGTTCCATCTCGTGAGTGTCTCCTATGACCACTTCGAGTGGATGCCCTAATATGCCACCAGCTACATTAATTTCCTCAACAGCAAGACGTATTGCACGTGTTGTTTCAGTGCCCTCCGCTGCATTCCATCCAGTTATAGTCGCAGGTACCCCTATCTTTATTGTACGAACTCCCGGGGGTGGAAGAGTGTACCAATACGCTGTTCCACCAGCTATGGCGGCTACGATGATTACAACTGCGATTACTATTGACTGCACTTTAGTTATCGCTTCTTTAGAGGTGAAAACCCTGCATATTTTGTCTATAACCATTTTTCATCAACTTTGATAAAGTTATATTTTGGGCTTAAAAGCTTTTCTAAAAACAATCTGAAAAAGTATTTATGTAACAAAGCTACCAGGCTAAAACTTTAAATACTAAATTTACGAAGTTTGAAGACGGTTCACGAATGAATCCTTTACTTCAAGTTGAAAACGTAAGCAAATACTTCGGTAAACTTGTAGTCCTAAACAATTTGACTTTCCAAGTTTTTCCAGGGATGATTTTTGGCATAGCGGGTCCAAATGGAGCAGGAAAGACTACACTCTTCAACGTGATCTCGGGGTATTACAAGCCTAACTCAGGAAAGATAATGTTTGAGGATAGGTATATACATAAACTGGATCCGTATCAAATAACTCACCTTGGTATCGCGAGAACCTTCCAAATCCCAGTGTTATTTGGATCATTAACGGTGTTGCAAAATGTGCTTGTAGGTTCTACGTTTGGGAAAACTAGTTCCTTATCTTATATTTTGAAAAAAAACGTACAGAAGACTGCCGAACAAAAGGCAGTCAAAGCTCTTAATTTTGTTGGTCTAGCAAAAAAGGAATCTTACCTCTCAGAAAGCCTTTCACTTGTCGATAGAAAACTACTTATGATAGCCACGGCCCTTGCCACGGAGCCTAAATTGCTCTTGTTAGATGAGCCAGTTAGTGGTTTGAGTGTAAAAGAAATTGAAACAGTCACTAAACTGATAAAGAAGATAAATAAGAAAGGTGTGACTATAATTATAGTTGAACATATTATGAAAACATTGATGGGTCTCTCTCAAAGGGTGATGGTGATTCACTATGGACAAAAAATTGCTGAAGGATCACCCAGAGAAGTTGCTCGAGACGAAAAAGTTATTGAGACATATTTTGGAAAGAAAATTGAAGTTAAGGTGTAACAAAGTCTGGGATGTATATGCTTGAGGTAAATAAGATACACGTTTTCTATGGTCTTCTCGAGGCAGTAAGTGGTGTTTCAATAAGAGTTGACGAGGGGGAGACTGTTGGCTTATTTGGGCCTAATGGTCATGGTAAGACAACTATTCTAAAGACGATATGCGGTCTGATTGAACCGCGAAAGGGAGAGGTTAGGTTCTATGGGAGAGATATTACCAAATTGGCACCTCATAAAGTTGCGGATTTAGGAATAACTTATGTACCAGAAGGTGGCCATCTCTTTCTACATATGACGGTCTTGGAAAACCTAAAGCTAGGAGCATATTCAGCAAATGCTTGGAAGAATAGAAGTAGAAAGCTCAAAGAGGTAGTTGAACTTTTTCCGAATCTAAAAGAACGGAAGAACCAAGAATCCCGCACACTTAGTGGTGGAGAAAGGCAGATGGTAGCTGTAGCCAGAGGGCTTATGTCTTCACCTAAGTTGCTGATTTTAGATGAACCTTCATTAGGGCTCGCTCCAAAGGTTGCTATCGCTCTTCTGGAGAAAATCAGAGAGATCAAAGAAAGAGGAATTAGCATGATTTTAGCTGAACAAAACGTGAGATATGCTACAGAAATAGCCGATAGGTTATATCTTATAGAAAACGGAATTATCAAGCTTGAAGGTGATAGAAAACTTGTTATTGAAGACAAATATGTTAAGCAAGCTTACCTAGGCGTGGTATAACTTGGATTCTCCTCTATTGGTTGGAGCTTGTAACTGAGAGATTGTAACTCTTACTTTTTAAACACTTCTTTAAAAACTCTTAAAAAATTGCCACCCAATATCTTCTTTAGCTCATCATCCGAATAACCACGTGCTACTAATCCTTCAGTAAAGTTCTGTAATTCACGTATACTTTCTAATCCCTGAGTGAACCGAAGCTTTTCACCCCAGATCCGTTCATAAATTTCCTCCGGCCAATCTTCCGTTATATCTAATCCAATTCCGATGTGATCAACTCCTACAAGTCTTTCTATATAACCTACGTGATCCAGCAAATTTTCTATGGTTGCTTTGGAATTTTTACTAACAAATTCTGTATAAGAGTTCACTCCTATTACGCCGTCATTCTCAGCTAAGGCTTTAATCTGATCATCAGTTAAGTTTCTTACGTGATCGCAGAGAGCACGTGCGTTAGAGTGAGATGCTATAACGGGCTCTTTTGTCAATTCTAATACATCCCAAAAACTGGTCTCTGATAAATGAGAAACATCTATGACTATTCCAAGTCTATTAATCTCTTCAATAACTTCTATGCCAAGATCCGTTAAACCGCTGTTCGTTCGTTGAAAAACACCACCCGCAAGTAGATTTCTACGATTCCAAGTTAACTGAACTATTCTTACACCCAATCTATATAGAACTCTTAAAAAACTTAGATCTTCCTCGAATGGTTTTCCCCCCTCTAAACTAAACATTATTGCAACTTTACCATCTTTCTTTGCTTGTTCAATATCATCCGCGGTAAAAGCCAATAACATCAAATCGCGACTTTCATATACGTCGGTATGTAATAAATCTATAAGCTTAAGTGTACGCTTCAGCGGGTCAGTGCCTCCAAAGAGCATACCTCGCAATGGAAATGTGTAGAACATTTCGCAATCTCCTCCCACGGCAAAGACTCTAGCGGTGATTCCTCCCTGCCTCATTGTTTCTAGATGTCTTCTCTCCAGTACCCTCTTTTCACCTCTATCGCGCCTTTCGGCAACATCCATTATAACATCAGTGTGCGCATCAATTACAATTGAATTCTTATGAATATTAGAAGCCCGTTCTTTTTCTGATTTGCTTAACTTAATCATCCTAACACTTATTGAGAGCTAAGCTCTTACGTTTTCACTTATACTTTTCAAGGTCAAGTAATACTTCATTGGTTTTTCTAATAGCCTCTTCAAGTCTAACTTCTACTCCTAATTCTAAAAGAGTTAAGCCTAGACTGGTAAGGTAGTATAATATATGCTTAGGATTCACCTGGTTCTCGTTTATAGTTCCAAGCTGAAAGACCCTTTCCCTGTAAGGAGAAGACCCAAACCATACATTGTATCTTTCACACATAATCTTTGAGAGTTTCTCCTCGTTGACACCTGTTGGAATCTTTGCTACCGTTACTACATTGCTGCACGGTGGACTCTCGGGAGATTCAGATAATAGTTCCAGTCCCATTTCTATCAGCCCTAATCTAAAAGCTTTAGCTGCTATTTCATGTCTTTTAAATATTTTTTTAGGTCCATGCCTAAATATATAATCAAGTCTAGCACGAACAGCATGTATGACGCAGGCGGGTAGAGGTGGTTCACATTCGCCACGAATTGGTGTTCTCCATGGAAGCAGATTATTGTAAGTTCCTAAAATAGAACTCTTCCTTTTTTCGATACTGTCCCAACCTTCGTCGCTCACCGTCATAAAAGCAAGCCCTACCGGAGCTGACAAGCATTTGTGCGAGCCTGAGAAACAAAAATCTACTCCCCATTCATCAGTCTTTACTTCCATACCTCCTAGAGAGGTGGCGGCGTCAACTATATATAAAGCATTTGTCTTATCCTTAACGATCTTTCCTATTTCCCCTACCGGATGCATTATACCTGTGTCCGTCTCAACATGCATTATTGTAACTGCTTTAAGATCCTTGTGTTTCTCAATTTCGTTTTCCACTTTTTTTGGGTTTAAGGCACAAGTTGGTGCTTCCTCATGAAGTATGGGAGTTCCTCCATAAGATTCTACAACCCTTGAAGTGTAGCTGCCCCAGTAGCCATTAGTGAGAACGAGTACTTTGTCTCCTGGCTCAGTGATATTGCTGATTATCGCGTCGAATCCGACGCGTATGGATCCTACAATTCCTATAAGTTCGTTGCGTGTTTGAAATAGTTTTTTCAGCATTCCTTTTGTTTCATCCCAGTATTCATGAAACTCTTTGCTGTGTAGAGTAAATGGCCTTAACATGTACCGAGCCGCTCTAAAATTAAGGTCGGAAATCCCTGTCGCCGGACTTGTGTAAGTATCGAAGAACTCGTATTCATCAATATCCAAAGTTATTCACAAAAAACACATACAGTCAACTATTTAATAACTTTTTTCCCCAAATTAGAAGTTGGTTTATTTTTAAAATAGTACAGGCACATTCGAGAAGGAGTTAGAGATGATTGAAATAGCTGACTTTATAAAGGGAGTTGTTGTGGACAAGGAACCATAGGAAAAGGTTAAACAAGAAATTGCTGAATTCCCAAAAATTCAGAGGATGCACTACTGCTTTGAAAACGCAACAGAAGTTTATAATTACATAAAAATAAGATAGATAGAACATGTATTGGAAGGAAGTTAATCGAGTCTAAGAAGAATTCGACCCACTCTTCATGAGATTAAGAATCGTCCCCGCGCTAATTCTCTAATTTGCTTTTTTGAATCAAATCAAATTGTAGTAGACTTTTTTCTTATGAATCTCTCTAAACGGTTAAAGGCATCTTCTAGAGTTTCTATTGGCGGTAGAGATACTCCTCGAAAGTATCCAGAACAATATGGAGCATCGAAGCCGGAGCCATGCACTAAGAGTACATTCGTGTGTTGCAAAACATCTAAGACGAATTCTAGGTCGCTCTTGCGGAGACTGTATGCTCTAAAGCCATCAACAATTCGTGAACTACTGAAACTATGAAGGACCGCATCAAGGAATGAGTTATCACTATCCAGCCAACATACATCTTAAAGATATAACAATGTGTATCAAACATTTCATTTGATCTGCAAAAGGATTTATATGTTACATGAATTAGTTTGAATTGATTCGGTTGACTATAAGGGGATAACGTTGGAAGGGCACAATATTCCTGCTCAGGTAAAAAATACGATTTCAGGTTTGCCGAGAACTGTACACTTATACTATGATAGTTGTTATATCCGCGAATTTGATTCTAACGTTCTAAAAATTATTAGTTGTGAGGATAAGTTCTATGTTGTTTTGGAGAAGACGTGTTTCTTCCCAGAGGGCGGAGGACAACCTGGTGATGTCGGTCTTCTTTACTTTCCAAATGGGCAACTGAAAGTTGTGGATACACAAGCCGTTGGCGATGTTATCTTGCATATTGCTATTCCGGTAAGTGGGCACGCTAGAGAGGGTGAACTTGTTCATGGGATAATAAACTGGAACTTGCGGTATAACATGATGAAGCATCATACATGCTCTCATCTGCTCTTTTCTTCAATAAAGAGGGTTATCGGCTTAGAAGAACTAGTGTATAAGGGTGTTCAGATCGGAGATAAGAAGGCGAGAATAGATGTGAGCTACGGCAAGTCTATATCCTCAAGTCAACTAATGGAGATAGAGACGCTTTCAAACAAGGTTTGTTTTGAAAACAGGAAAGTGAAGTCTTGGCTTGTTGCTCGTGAAGAGGCTGAGCATATCTACGGGAAAGAGCTTGGAGTAACAGAGGTAACTCCTTCAGGCGTAGTTCATGTTGTTGAAATTGAAGGGTGGGATGTATCGCTATGTTGCGGAACGCATGTGAGCTCCACGGCTGAGATAGGCTTAATAAAGGTCTTGGACAGGTTTAGGCTTCAGAAAGGTGTTGAAAGAATAGAGTTCTCTGCAGGAGAGTATGCATACAAACATTACGAGAAAGCCATGCAAACACTAAACGAGCTGACTCAAACTCTAAAAACCCCAACTGAAAACGTCGTTAATTATGTCAGCCTTCTGCTAAAGGAGAGAAAACTCCTCAAAGAAAAAATTGAAAAGATTAGGAATCAAGTAGTTGATTTCCAAGCGACAGAGCTGCTAGGACAGGCAAAAGTCTTTGGTGAACTTAGGTTCTTAAGCAAAGTTATAAAAGATGCCGACGCTCAAAGTTTAAAGAGAGTTACCACTACTCTTGCTAACAAGAATCCATGGCTTATAATAATACTTGGCAGCAAAACCAAAGATAAGGCGTTCATTGTCGGAGCAGCAGGGCAAAAAGCAGTAGAAAAGGGGATTAACATGTTTGATATCGTGAAAATGGCTGCGAAAATGGTTGGAGGTGGTGGGGGAACCGTCAAAATTGCCCAAGCTGGAGGAAAGAATCCAGATTTGCTCGAACAAGCATTGCGTCAGTGCTCAGAAGCTGTTTTATCAAAATTAAGAAACTTCTAAGGACTTTTAGAAAAGTTCATTCACAATCCTCAAACATGTTTGCGTATCTATTTGAAGAAATTGTAATAAGTATCAAATTTGTGGGACATTACGAATAAACTTATATTGTAATACTAACGTTACTTCAAGACAAAAATTTTCCAGACCATTGAAATGGCGTGCTTGAACGATTATAGGAGTCTTATGCTAGTGAGATGTGGCCTTAGTTGAACCCTCAAATTTCAGGCCTTACCTCGAGCGCGCTCGCTTGCTTTTCTTTCTGCTTTATCTCTTGTTCTGCTTTTTTAACTATCTCCTTAAGTTTTTCGTTTAAGGTTTTATCTTTAACTATATGTTTTGAAAGAATTTCAGCCACTTTCTCCCTCGCCTTTGCTCTAACGTCTTGTTTACCTAGTTTAGCCCATTTCACCTCACTTTCCTTGCTGAACAATTCCGCTAGATAAAGTGTTGATACATGTTTTAGTGTGTGTGGATGGGATAGGAAATGGCCTCCAGGTCCAACTTCATTTATGACATCAAAGGCTAACGTTTCCTCGTCTACTTTAAAACCCTTAATGATTCTTTTAACCATGCCAGCCACTTCATTGCAGATTACCGACATTTCCATGGAACCTATGCTTCCGCTTGCGAGGTATCCGCAGTCATGAATTAAGTTTATTCCAGAAAAGGCTGAGGTTAGTGAATTCATCATAACTTCTGCGCCAGCCTGTGCATCGGGCAACTTTGAATCTGAACAGCCTCCAAAACCGAAAGTTGGAAGGTCGTAGAATTCAGCTAAACCTGCGTTAACTACATTGCCTATCGTAAATTCTGGAGCACCATAAGACAACCTTGTAGTACGCATGTCTAATGGGCCGCATAGAGAACCTAAAACGAAAGGTGCACCCGAGCTTGTTAATTCAGCTAAAGTTAAAATTGCGAGATTTTCTGCGTTGCTCACCGCAGCTGCACCTGCTATAGTCATCGGGGCAGTTGCACCTAGCTGGGGCATTTGACCGACGACTATTGGAATATGATTTTCGGCTAGGCGGGGTATGTTTTCATTCGCCGTGTGGAACATTAAAGGTGTAGGTACTTCCACGTAGACTCCAAATGGAGGTTCTCTTTTTAGTTCTTCTCCTTTGATAGCTTTTCCCATTTGTATAACTTTATCTACACTGAAGAGCCCTGGCGCTGGGTAGACGATGGGTTTCACAGTGTTGCTTAACAAAGCTTCCCATTCGTGAATATACTCAAGTTCGTATGGAACATCGAACGCCCCAGCAATAGTCATTATGAAATCCATTTCAGATAACGCATCTCCTAACCTAGTCGCGTTAACCATGTCGCGTTTCGTTGGTCTTCTCCATTCACCCGTTTTATAATCTAAAATATAGGGTGTCGGTGTTCCCCCTAGTCCGAAGAAAATTTGCTTATTTTCTAGAATAATTGCTTTTTCGGAATCACGGCCGTAAATTGTAACTTTGCTAGGTGCTTTTCTTAAAGCTTCTTTTATCAAATGTTCTGGAATTTTGATTAATCCGGTTTTTTTATCGACATTTGCTCCCGCTCTAGCGAAAAACCTTGCAATCGCATCGGAAGAAGATTTCATTCCAATTTTTTCTAGTATCCCCAGTGACGTTTGATGAATTTTCTCCACGTCTTCCTTTGAAAGAAATTTTAGTTGACCACCTTTTGGATCAAATTTCATCCGCTTTTACCTCTTAAAAGTTTTTTAGCAACTTTGACGGCTTCAACGGCATCTTCAGCATAACCATCTGCGCCTATCTCTTCAGCCCATTCAGCAGTGACGGGTGCTCCTCCGACCATGACTTTAACTCTATCCCTCAAGTTATGTTCCTCAAGAGCCTTGATAACTTCTCTTTGCATAGGTATCGATGTACTTAGCAGAGCAGACATACCAACAATATCGGGATTGTACTCTTCGACAGCCTTAACAAAGTCTTCGACAGGGACATCCTTTCCTAAATCTATCACGTCAAATCCAGCTGAGAATAGCATTGAGGCGACTATGCTTTTCCCTAAGTCGTGGATGTCTCCAGCTACTGTACCAATGACAACACGTCCAGCTTCCTTTCTCTTAGTCTCGCCTGCTTTGAGTAATGGTGCTAAATGCTTAGAAATCGTTTTTTTTGCAGTTTCTCCAGCCATTACCAAATGCACGAGAAAAAGTTCGCCTTTCTCGAACTTATCACCTATCTCTCCTAATACAACACTGATTGCGTCAATGATTTCTAATGGATTATGGCCCTCTTTCAAGCTTTTCTTAACGACCTCGATCAACTTTTCTGGTTCAAACGTCATTAAGGCTTTTCTTATCGTTTTAATAAGCTCAGACAACTTAACCTTTTTTGTTTTTAAATATGTTAATTTAAAAACTTTTCTGTAGGGTTGATAGGATTTATATGTTTCCATATTCTATTTTAAACTTGTTGGAAGTGAAACTATGTGGGAGTTTAAAGCTGAACAAAAGGTCTTTCAAATTGGAAGAGTGAGTGTAGGTGGAATTCCAGGTGAGAGATCTGTCGTTTTAGTAGGCTCGATTTTTTATTATGGACACAAAATAGTGCATGAAGAAATGGCTGGCACGTTTGACAAGAAAGCAGCTGAGGAGCTAATAAACTTGCAGGATGAATTTTCGGACAAAACTGGGAACCCCTGTATGGTAGATCTTGTCGGAGCCAGCCCAGAAGCTATGATAAAGGAGTTAGAATTTGTTGCGAGTGTAACGGACACCCCTATTCTGATGGACTCTCCAGCTATGAACGTTAGACTTGCAGGACTACATTATGCTGAGGAAACAGGATTAATCGACAGAATCGTGTATAACTCTATAATACCTGAAACAAAACCGAAGGAGCTTCAAGAAATAAAGGAATCAAAACTTGAAAGTGCCATTTTGCTGGCTTATAATCCAACCGACTTCACATCGAAAGGACGAATCAAAACAGTCAGAGACCTTCTGTCGACAGCCAATAATATCGGCATTAAAAAGCCTCTGATAGATACGTGCGTTCTCGACGTCCCCACACTTGGAGTGTCGTGCAAGACTCTTTTCCAAACGAAGAATGAGACCGGCTTACCTGTAGGTGCTGGTACTCACAATGCCATCGGAACATGGAAAGGATTGAAAAGGAAAATGGGTAAACAAGCGGTTATGCCGTGCTCTGTTTCGGCCGCAATTATGGCTGTAGCCATTGGAGCCGACTTCATCCTTTACGGCCCAATAAAAGATGCACAGTACTTCTTCCCAGCCACAGCCACAGTTGACGCAGCCTATGGACAATTACTGATGGAAAAAGGGAAAAGGCCAAATATAAAACATCCACTATTCAAAATAGCATAAATCACTTTAGAAAAAGCGGAAATTCTGATGATAGGTCTTCCAACTAGGCTTTTGAATATTAGTAGTATTGCGTTGATTATTAGCGTGTTGGTGTCGTTTCCAGTTTTGGCTCTTTCCTCCAGCTGTTGTATAGCTGTCTTTTAATCTTTATGTTTACTGGGTTTTTATTCTCGCGCGCTAGCCTGTTGCGTTATTGAGCAATAATGTTTTTTATTTTACATTTTTTTACATTATTTCTTTCGAAGTTTTGATTATTGGGCAGATGGTGGATGTGCATTTTTTCACTTTTTTCTTGCAGAATCCTCCTTTACACCATTTACATGCTCTCCATAATGCTTTGAAGCTGATCAAAACCTTGTCCACCTCTTCCCCCAAGCCTTTGGAAACGGCTCTAGCCAGCTTCATTGTAGGTTTGTAATGGTGTTTCGCTGAAGTCTTTCAGGTATCTTTGAACCGTTTGACGGCTCAACCCGCTTGCAGAAATCAACTCGCGAATAGTCATGGAGCCAGCCTTGCCCCCCTCCAGAAGCAGCTCAGCAAACTCCAGCTGCCACCAAGGAATCACACAACCACCACAATATTGTAAAATATTAGCAATTAAAAAACATTATTGCTCAATAACGCAACAGGCTAGCGCGCGCCTAGACGTGTATTGGCGCTGCTGAGACTGCCAACAGAACAGTAGCCAACCCTGATGGAAAAGGTGGAAGCAAAAAACCTAAAAATAAAAAGAATCAATACAAAAAAAACTATACAACTAAGTCTATTCTTAAACTACGTAATAATTGCCTTTATTGATGGAAATCTGTTTAGATTTTTATGTGGGAGGAATAGGGCTTTAATGAATTCTTGGTTGAAGTCTGGGTCGTTTGCAAGTTCTAGATAGCGGACTTTCTTCGATATTAGCTTAGCCTTTTCTCTCATATCCTTTGATATTAGAGCCATTTTAGCACCCGTTACTGCTGTGTTGCCTACAAACTTTATTTTTTCTGTTGGCACGTCTGGTATTAAGCCGATAATCTTCGCGTTTTCAGGGTCGACATAGTTTCCGAAGGCGCCTGCGATGAAAACCCGGCCAATATCCTTCTCTTCCACGTTTTTCCTCTTCATCAGAATTGAGCATCCAGTGTATATGGCTGCTTTTGCTAACTGTACCTCATTAATGTCCTTCTGTGTGATCGTAATTTCTCTGCCTGTGGCCGTTTCGTTGTCCCATGCCACGATGAATTCCGTCTCGTTGTTGTTTTTTCTTATTCGTTTCGTTTTTATGTTTGAGTTAAATCTTCCATGCTGGTTTATGATTCCATTTTTAAACATTTCAGCTACGATGTCAATTATTGCGGAGCCACATAACCCTGTTGGTTTTACACAGTCTATAGTCTCATACTTAACCTCAAGGTCTGAGTTGATGCGAACTCTTTCTATGGCACCTGTCACAGCCTTCATTCCATGTTTTATGTGGGCGCCCTCGAACGCTGGTCCAGAGGCACAAGAGCAACAGAGCATGTCGGCTTTGTTGCCTACGAAAACTTCTGTGTTGGTTCCGATATCTACAAGCAGAGATGACTCCTTAGACTCGTGTATTCTGGTGGCCAAGACATCTGCAACGGCATCTGCACCTATAAATCCCGCTATAATTGGTAAAGTGGTTACAACGCCTCCTCGGTTCACTTTTATCTTCAATTCTCTTGCCGCAATGTTCATTAATCTCCTCAGTGCAGGTGCGTATGGTGACAAAGCAAAGTATTTTGGCTGAATTCCCAAAAAGAAGTGGTGCATCGCGGTATTGCCTACTGCAACAACTTCGTAGATTCTGCTTGGATCAACCATCGCTTTTGCACATGCTTCATGTAGAACCTTGTTTATGCCGTCAATAGCAAGCTTTCGCAGCATTTCAAGATTAGCGTTGTTGCCCATTGCAAATGTTATTCGCGTGATGACGTCCTCTCCGTGGATGATCTGTGGGTTTTCAATGGATCCGACGGCAACGGTTTTGCCAGACGTTAGGTCGACTAGATGGCCAACTATTTTTGAAGTGCCTATGTCTACGGAGAATCCGAACAAATCAGTTGACGTATCACCAGGCTCAACAGCGACTATTCTATGATCATCCCATATAGTTACTGTTACATCCCAATTTGCATCGCGAAGGATGTTAGCTAGTGTTTTCAGAATTTCGTACTCGATTTCTAATTCGCCAGCGTTTTGGGTTTGCTGGGATAAAGCGTCTAGAAGTCTTTCAAGATCAGGTCTAAAGTCGGACAATGTCGGCTTAGGCAGTAGCACATGATACTTTGTTACAGAAGGATTCAATTCTACTTTTCTTTCTAGGCCTAGAACTTGAATTTTACGAAACTCCAATAGGCTTTCTAGCGGGATCATCACCGCAACGTTCCTGAAGATTCTGGTCTGACAAGCTAGCCTATGGCCGGAATCAACCTCTGAGCGTGATAAATGTCTACTTTCAGTTTCAGTTACTTCGCTCACAGCATCAGAGTTACTGATGATCACTCTACACTTTCCACATAACCCTTTCCCGCCACATTCAGACCGTATGGCAAGTCCTGCTTCCTTGGCTACTTGAAAAACCGTCTTTCCAAGCGATGTTTTTGCCTTCCTACCTTCAGGCTCAAAGACTATCGTTACCTCACTCATCTCGATTCACCTACTCCTACTTTAAAAGTCCAATACCTTATTTGTTTTCATAGAGCGCATTGGCTTATTTTAGTAAAGAAGAGTCTTCGATTGTTCCTTATTTGACCGCTTCAACTAAGGGAGGTATGATCGTTTCATATCCGACAGACGTTATGTGCCACCCAGCTGCCGATGTTGTCTTTTTTAGTTCCTTGATGAACCCCACGAAGTAGTCAAGATTTATCTCGTTGTACTTCATTCTCCTCTTGCTTTTGTCAAGTATATCTCTGGCTTTTGCCAACGCTCCTAAAAGTTCTTCTGGAACCTTGACTCCAGGTACAGTCTTGTCGAAGTACTCAGCCACACCATAGGATCTCAGCGGGAATATGCCTATTAACACTGGAACGTTGTATCTGCCGGTCTCTTTGAGGAAACTCTTTGCGTTTTCTATGTCGAAGACAACTTGGGTTTGGAAGAACTCTGCCCCCGCAAAGACCTTCTTTTCGAACTTTATGAGTTCGGGTTCGATTGGATTGGCGTTCGGGTTTGCTCCTGCGCCAACAAAGAACTTTGGGGGGAAGTCTATAGGCTTCCCATCGAGATCGACTCCCTCATCAACCACCTTACGGATCATGCGGATAAGTTGGACAGAATCCAAGTCGAAGACAGGCTTAGCATGGGGCGTGTCCCCTAGTGTTGTATGGTCTCCTGTTAAGGCTAGGACGTTCTTGATTCCTAGGGCGCTCGCGCCTAAGAGGTCTGAAAGTAAGGCTATCCTGTTCCGGTCTCTGCATGTTATCTGGTAAATGGTCTCCATTCCCGTTTCTTTCTGAACCAGATAAGACGCGACAAGGCTACTTATGTAGGCGAAGGATTGGGGGTTGTCCGTCACATTGCAAGCGACTACGTATCCCCTCAGTTTCTTAGCCACTTCTATAGTGTGAGTCAAGTTAGTTGTTTTCTCGGGTTCCAACTCACCAGTGAACGTAAGCTTTTTGACCTTCAATTGGGACATAAGCCCACTTATTACCTTTTTAGACATAAGGAGTCACCGTCCTACCTTCACCCAGATTATCTCCCTCGGTTGTATGTTTAGCTTGGAGTTGTCTCTGGGAGGCTTGTAAGACTTGTAGAGATCCAGCATACCAAGTTCCTTGAGCCTATTATAGATCAGAACCCATACGCAGTCCAGTTGGTATCCTCCAACCTCACATTTGCCCTCGTACATGCCTCCGCAAGGTCCGTTCATCATCCCCTTAGGGCATCTCACAACGGGGCATATTCCACCCGTTTCGTAGAGTATGCAGTCTCCACAAGCCCTGCACCGTTCATAGAATTCACCTATCCTCTCGGTTACACCCAAAAATTTCGTGTTCAAAGCAGGAACGGAAATCTTTCCGAAATGTCCAACCACATTTTGGACACCAGCTCCACACATCATGCAAAGTATAGCATCAGATTTTTCGATCGCACGTCTCACCTTTAGAGTGTCACGTCTGAGTATTCTGGCATCGCATGGAGTATCAACGACAACAGTCCCTGTGATTTCTTTCCCCATCTCCCTCAGTTTTTCGGCAATCTCCTTGACTTTTTCCTCACCACCAGTTTGGCATAAGGTTGCACATTTCCCACAACCCATGACAAAGATCCTCCTGAAGAGTTCAAGCATCCTTAAGATTTCCTCCATAGGTTTCTGTTCTGTAATTATCAAGTTCTTTCACTTCGTTGCCAATTTTTTACATGAATTGAAAAATAAGTTTCCTAACGTATAAAACAGTTATGTTGAAACAACAAATACTTTAAGTATTGTATTCTCTTGAATGGAAGAGCTAATAGCGCAATCTAGAGCTCTAATTCTTCTTTCATTTTTTTGTATAGGTATTCGGAGCTATACTTACGTTGACCGAACAGGACTTTACGGCTTGAGTGAACGTGGGTTCATTGAAGCCAGTTCACGTTGCCATGTCGCTGTGAGCACCGCAACTACGGGGAGCATGCTCTCTTTTAAGACCCAGTATTGCACTGCAAGCCGTCTATAGGCTGGGGGTCTCTATTACAAAGGTGTCGAAGAAGGGCTTTGCGACCTCGCTTCTTCACAACACTGAAGAAGCTCTTTTATGGCTTTCACCTGACCTTGCTTGGTCATAACACTTCCTTTATAGGCTAATAAACTAGTACTTTTCACATTACTCTTCTTATTGCTTCAAACTCCTCCGGTTTAGATTTTGGCATAAGATATTTATGAACCACCTTTTTCGAGGCAGGCGTAGCTGTAGAGCTGGTTGCTACTCCTAACCTGTTAACATCTCCAACCTCAACCTTCACTAGCAAGGTCGTGTAGTAGCCTATTTTTGGAAGAGTCATCAAAAGCCTAAACATAACAGAAATATACACAAACGACGAAAACTTCGACCAAATCCCATGGATCAAAAGAACATTCTAAAAACACCTACAACAAAACGCTCAATTCTTTCAAAATTTGAATGGTCGGGCGGGCAGGACTTTCATGAAGTGAAACCTTCATTTTGAAATCGCCGAGCTGAGATTAGCCCTGCAGCTCTCCTGCGACACTCCGGTTTCTGCATGTACGCTTGGCAGGCTGAGCAACACCCACCACGGGCAGATGTCTACAGCGTCTCCGCCAGCTAGTTCTGCTAGCAGGCTCGGAAGCTCTACCAAGCTGAGCTACCGCCCGTTGCCCGACCAAAACTTCTAGATAAGAAAATGGGATTTATGTGTTTCGTATCAGTTATCCGCATCTAACGGTTGCTTAAATATAGTTATAATATGAAATCAAACAGAATCTGGTTAGTGTTCATCGGGCTTTCTTATATGCATGTATCCAAAGTGCGCCCCAAATTATTATGAAGACTATCATAATCCAAAAAAGCAGTATTAACATTTGAACAGCATCGAAAACTAAGTCTTTAAACATCGTTTACCAAGAACATTCTTTGATTCGTGCTCTAAAAGTGAAGTTTCCAAAACCGAAATGAACCATACACAAAATATATTTCAAAAACGATATATACCGATGCAAACAGCAAGCGTTTTATAAAATTAAATCTTATACAATTTTAGGCCTAAGCGGAAGAGGAGAAGGCTTCCATCACTTTTAGTTCAAAAAGTTTCTAAGCTTCTAAAACCATATAGTTCATGGAATTTATTCCGCAAATCGTAGTAATAATACTAAGGGGTTCGGCCGGAATAGGAACTTTTTCTAGCCTTTTCCTCTACAAAATGTTACGACAAATATGTGATTAACTACTCATAGAATTTTTCTGCTAGTACAGCAGTCGCAGCTGCAAGAATCATCCATATGAAAATTGACATTATGGCAAATACGGAAAAGGCATAAACCTCGCTTGGCACCAGGTCTGACGTATAAATCAGTTTAATGGTAGCAATTATACTGTTAAATAATCCGCTGAAAAAGCCAACATACAATCCATTCTTCATAGCCATGGCAGGATGCAGCAAAGCACTAACAAAACCGGCCAGCACAGGAATGGTGACGAAAACAGCTAAACTAGCCCACACGTATGTTTCGTAAAATAAAGTGGGCGTATTCACTTGATAGGCATAAGCTAAGATGCATCCGATCATGATTCCCACTAATATAGAGATGACACGAATAGGAGGCTCCGGCTTTTTGGCCATATTCATCTTCTCCCTTCAATCTTTATTTATGTTTTAAGGAGTTAAAAAGCATTTATGATATATTCCTCTAGAGTTAATATCTATTTCTATCCAAACTTGTTCAAGAAAACGTTACTCGGGTGTTTACTAGTGGATAAGTTAACATACACAAGCTCTACGCTTCTCTTTATCTGCTATAGTATCCGTTTGTTTATGAATGTTTGTTGCATCTGCAGATGAACTATTAGCGAAACTACATTTGAAAGAAAGACAAGAGATTATCCTCATTAAGTAAAGTGTTAGTGCATGCGAATTTTCTTTCTGACCTCAACTCTTCTTTTTGGTACTCTCAGGGTCCAGAAAACCAGTGTTGAGAAGATACCTCCCCCTATAGCCGCTACAACCACTATCATCATAAAAAATGCCCACTGCGTCCAGAATGGAGCTTGTTCTTGTTCCTGTTCCCAAAGAATATTCGGGTTCGGGGCTTCCTGCGCGTATGATGTTATTCCGCTGCAATTGGCGCATGTAACCATCCATGCCCTTTTCCCTACCGTTAAGGAACTGTTAGTGAAGCTTACCCAACCCGTGGCATTGGTCATGTGAATTGCCCAATCTGTAGTATTGGTTGTGTAGTCTATGCATGTTATATTGAGCATACCATTCTGAACTGCTGAGTAGTTAGCCCAAATTGCATGGAAATAAATTGTTTGGGTGGAGTTAACGTCGCAATGGTCATTGGAAACCAGTGCGTTATCGATTATTATTCTCGTTACCAAGACAAAGACATGTACCGTTTCGTTGCCTCCGTTTGAGGTCACTGAAAGTTTTTCTCGGTGGAAGCGTGCATCCATATCGGTTGCATTAACAGTTACGTGGATAGTGTCAGTTTCGGTGGTGGTGTTGCCACTTGTGGGTGTGACATTAAGCCATAAAGCACCTCCACTTATAGTTATCTCCCATGTAAGGGTGCCCTCACCACAGTTTTCAATTTCAAATGTAAGCGTTTTTGTTGTTCCTTCTCCTATTATGCCGAAATCCAGAATGTCATTTCCAATGCATAGTTTAGGTTCGGGCAGGGCGTTAACTATGTACCAGTCCCAATCGCTGGCATTGTTATTTCCGGCGTTATCAAAAGCTTGAACATCGTACGTGACGTTGGCGCCAGCGGGGTAGTTCGGTATTGTCGCGTTCCATTGGCCTGAGGTAGCGTCGTAAGCCATACTAGCGCTCCACAATGAGCTATCATCGACCTTGTGATATAGAAGAACCTCGTCTACTCCGCTCGCTCCTTCTGGGTCACTCACATTCGCGAAGATTGTTACTGTTTGATTTGCGTAAGGAGCTTCTGGAGTTCGTGTCACATCATAGATTTCGGGGCGCACCTTGTCAGTTACTGTATATGAGAAATTCGCTGACACAACCCTAACTTCACAAATATTTCTTACGTGGATCTTACACGTAACTGTTCTCCCGTATGGAAGAGGTTCTATTGTTGCATTAAGTAAATTGTCTACTATGTCCATGGGAACATTGTGCCATCCTGAATCATATGTGAAATTAAGAATTGCTTCATTGACTTGTACATCTTCTAATATGGTAGCAGTGATGGTAACATTTTCGTTATAGCCGGGTTCGTCAGGGTTCAGAGACACTTTTTGTATTAAAAATAGTGGATAATTATCTTGGTTGTCAAAAGAAATAATGTATGGTGTGTCTCCTATTCCGTCGCTTCCTGGCTGATCTTGGTTTGGACCATTTTTTTCATCTACGCCAGTATAGTCGCTCCAGTAGTTTCCGCCATTGGGATAGCCATCGTCCCAAGTATTTGATGATCCATAATCGAAAGCCTGAGGTTCATTGCAAATAAACCTGTTGTGATGGAAGGTGTTACCCTCATCTGTGCAGTTGACGCCGATCTTGTTATTCGATACAATGTTGTCTATGATGGTGTTGCCTTGTCCTTCTATATGAACGCCGTAGCCGTTTAAAGTTATGATGTTGTCTGTGATGGTGTTGTTTGAACCACTGATGGAGATGCCGCTTCTGCCTCCTTTTCTAATTGTAAATCCTGAAATAGTAACGTTATAGGAGTACTGGTCTATTAATATAACATCCCTACTAGCTCCATCAGATCGTCCGTCAATTATCGTGGTGCTCCTGTTATCTCCTTTAAGCCATAAGTCATGCTTGTTTCGGATGCAAATATGTTCATCATATGATCGATCAGAGGAGGCCACACATATTGTGATTCCTGGGCTCGCCATGTCTATTGCCTCTTGTATTCTTGAGTAATCTTCCGGAACTTGAATGCTTCTTATTCTCCTTATCACGATGTTGTCAAGGTGCCCTATGGGTTGTAAATCTAAGGCTTCGCCAAAGACTATCCTGCAAATTTCGTGGGAGACGTTAAAATTGTAGAATGTTGCATTTCTGATAATTCGGATATTGTTAATGTAGATCTCGTATACTTTATTCGGGATGTTCATGATCATCTCAATTCTATACCATTCTTTTGCTGCGTAGTTACAAAGAAAATGAAAGCCGTCATCATCACGATATTCTATGGTGCTTTTGTTGGTAAAGTAGATGTTTACACCGGCAAAATTGCCATCATCAACCCAAATTGTCAAGTTTGTGTTGATCCCACTGCTAGCATTAAGTCTTATTGCGAATGTGACAGCTATGGTTCCGTTCTGCGGTGGAAAGGTCTTGTAAGGACTTGGAGAGCCAGAGGTTGAATTATCTACAAACTTTGCCGACTTGCCTCCACTGTAATAAGTCTGATTGTCAACAGTGAAACTACCGTGCTGCGGCCAAGTTATAGTCCAATTTTTAGGGATTTCTCCGACTTGTTCATCGTCAAAAGTCTGATTCAGAATCACCGTATTGCGTGCCACTTTCGCAATTGAATCTTCTGGATTATCTACATCGCTAGTCGATTTGCCTTCAACAAAGATTAAATCGTGAAGGGCCAATGGTTTTCTTGGGACCGCCACAACATGGGCATTGAATTGTGCCAGAAGTAATGTTATACATATAGATGCAAAGACCGTTAACGCAATTTTCTTGTTCATTTCACTTCTCCCCTCCGTACGTATATCAAATGAAACGCAAGCTGTAATCTAACATATTTAAATTTAAAAGCTCGATATTAATGTTGCTGGATCAGTCTTCTATACCGACTCTTCTTACCGAATTAACCTATTTAAAGGGAACGCGCTCTTAACATGTTTAGGATTGGAAAGTTATGTATACTTTCTCAAATGTTCACCATGCTAAAAACCCAATTGCGGATTTTGACGGAAAAGGATAATCAACCGTTTCACCGAACTTCCTTCCTACCGAATATATGAAAAGTGATCTCAAGTGAGGGTTAACTAATTATTCGTAGTCTTTTCCGTGGAAAGTGAAGCAGTAGGGACAGAAAGTGTATGCTCTAGGGAATTCTTTCCCACACGCACTACATGTTTTACTGGTTTTGAACCCAACTTCTTTGCA
>Ga0224501_10000874_pt1 | contig 23281 bp, 23 predicted proteins | sample SF_Oct11_sed_USG_4_FD_169105 | JGI IMG/M metagenome (GOLD analysis project Ga0224501, IMG submission 169105) | Sediment microbial communities from San Francisco Bay, California, United States - SF_Oct11_sed_USGS_8_1 | ecosystem: Environmental > Aquatic > Marine > Sediment | place: USA... | reverse complement strand
GTAGTGATATTCGGCCATCCTGTGGCAGGCGTTTTTCGGCGATATCCAGTTTGGCCATGACCTTGATGCGCGAGATAATTAGTGGTGCTATGTGGCTCGGTGGTTGCAGTATTTCACGCAGCATACCATCGACACGAAAGCGAACGCGCATCTTGCTTTCAAACGGTTCAATGTGGATATCCGAGGCATCGACCTTGATCGCCTCGGTGAGCAGGGCATTGATCAGCCGGATGATGGGGGCATCATCGTCAGCCTCCATCAGGTCTTCTGGTTCCAGGTTGTCGGCGAGCTCGTCGAGATTGAGTTCATCGCCGACGCCCTCCATCATGGCCATGGCCTGATCGCTACCCTGTTCATAGGTCTGGGCGAGCAGTGCGGCAAACTGCTCATCGGAGGCGGGCGCCAGATTGAGCTTGCGCCCGGTGGCGCGCTTTATCTCGGCCAGAATCAGCGGGCTGAAGTTTTTGCGGTGTAGTATCTGGATATGGTCGTCAGCAATCTGGCCGATCAGTACGCCATGGCGTTTGGCGAAGGCATAGGGTAGCCTTTGCGGCGTTAAGACTTCGTTTTGCAGCTCGGCTGTATCAGATGTATTCGTCACTGTCATCCCAGTCATCATCTGAGTTGTGGTTATCTTCAGGTATCGCCTGCTTTTTATTTTTTACCTGGGCCTTGTTTAGGGGTTTGGGTTGTAGGGGTTCAAGGACTGGCGATGATCCGTCCAGCATATCCAGCGGTTCATCTTCAAATTGCAGCTGCTGGGCGCGCAGGAAATTGTATTTTTCATTGCTGATTAAGGCAGCATCGGCGTCATCCCTTAGAATGCTGGGGCGCAGGAAAACCATCAAATTTTGTTTGCTCTTGTTGGCTGTGCTGGAGCGGAACAGGCTGCCCAGCAAAGGGATATCACCCAGCAGGGGGATTTTGCTTTCACCCTCACTGACGGTTTCCTGAATCAGGCCACCGAGCACTAGAATGCCACCATCATCGACCAGTACACTGGTTTTGATCGACCGTTTGCGTGTTGTTATACCCGTGACTTCGCTGCCAGGGATAACGCTGGAGGTTTCCTGTTCCAGATCGAGTTTAATGGTGTCGCCTTCATTGACCTGCGGTGTGACGCGTAGTGTCAAACCTACATCCTGGCGTTCGATAGTCTGGAATGGGTTGCTAGGGTTGGTGCTGCCAGCATTGGTGAAGGAACCAGTTACAAAAGGCACGTTTTCACCCACCACAATTTCGGCCTCTTCATTATCCAGTGTCACGATACTTGGGGTCGATAGAATATTGCTGGCATCATCGGTGGCCAGAGCACGTAACAACAGGGCGTAGCGTGTGCCGGAGCTATTAGTTTTACCTGCGCCCAGTGTTAGACCGGGGCTGATGCTTGGATCAACGGGTAAGCCACCAGCTGCAGCTAGGATGTTGCCTATGCCTCCAAAGTTGCTCAGTCCTAGGGGTATGTTTGGATTGGTTGATTGGGAGCCATCAACGGCCATACCTATGCCCAGTTCGTTACTTTTACCCGCAGTGATTTCTGTGATAATCGCTTCGATTAGTACCTGGGCGCGTCTGATATCCAGCTGTCTGATTACCGATTTCAGGCTCTTTAGTGTATTCGGGTCTGAGGTAATAATCAGTGCATTGGTCTCTTCATCGGCCTGAATATCGGCTTTTTGTGCGAACGCGGTTGATGCAGGTGCAGAGGGAGCTGGGGAAGCAGCAACGGCCCTGCCAACGGAGCCTCTAGTAGTTTTTGTGGTTGAATTTTGAATACCCGTTAAAATTTTTACCAGATTTTCTGCCTTGGCATATTTCAGGTAGATAACATGAGTATTGCCACCATCATCCAGCGGCGTGTCCAGCTGCATGATAGTCGTGCGTGCCTTCAGGCGTGAACTGGGTTCGCCGGTCATCAGTATACTGTTGGTACGTTCATCTGCAGCCATATTAATGTCTTTAGCCTCGTTTTTGGCTGCACCCGTTTCCTGATACAGGGAGTTAACAATGCGTACTAGTTCGGTGGCTGAAGCGTGTTTGAGATGGATGACTTCCAGTTCATCGCTATCTGGTCGATCAATACCACTGATGATCTCCATCATGCGCTGAATGTTGCCTGCATGATCGGTGATAATCAGGCTATTGGTTGGGGCGTATGCAGCCAGGTGACCCTGTTGTGGAACTAGTGGTCTCAATATCGGTACCAGTTGTGCGGCTGGTACATGTTCCATTCGTATGACTTTGGTGATTAGCGTATCACCTTCACGGCTGTATTTACCCAGTGTCAGTGGTACAGCACTCTGTTTGGCGTTGACCTCGGGGATAATTTTGATAACCGAGCCGGTGGGTACAGCAGCAAAGCCATGTACCTGTAATACTGAAAGAAATACTTCGTAGACTTCGTCCTTGGACATGGTATTGGCGGATACCACGGTTACTTTAGCCTTGATTCGGGGATCGACAATAAAGTTTTTACCGGTGAATTTGGAGACAGTGCTGATCAGGGCGCGGATATCAGCATCATTAAGGTTGAGTGTGATTTCATTGGCCAGTGCAGAAACGCTAAAAAGTAGCAGAAAGATTAGAGCAGGGGCGCTAAGTATCTGGTGATTCTTAGATTTTTTAAGTTTCAAACTGATCATGCATGGGATCCTGTTGCTTCTGTCATATCCACTGGTAATATCCTCAGCGCTTATTGTAACTGAATATTGAGTGGTATTTCGGCACCGTTTCGCTTAACGGTAATGCTTACCTGATTGGCTGAGCGTAACTCATTGAGTACTTTCATGCTGTTTTGCATGTTATCGAGTTTGGTGCCATTGATCGAGGTGATTACATCAGATGGTTCGAGGCCAGCCTGAATGAGTAAATCACTATTTTCCTGTGGCTGTAGGCGATACCCTATTTGCTGGCCATTTTCCCTGACCACAACGGGCATAGCGTACTTACTGAAAGAAGCTGGATTATTGGTTAAATCTTGACGAATATCTTTCAGTGCATTTGAGGCAGAAACGCTTAAAGGTTGAACTGGGCTTGACGGTGTAGTCAAACTGGGTTCTGTGATGATTGCATCAGTATCCTTATTTTTTTCCATGCGTAGGGCCTCAATGCGTCCCTGGATCTCCAGAATGACGTGCTCCGGGTGGATTTCCCTGAGGGTGACACCACCTGGTATTTTGTCACCAATGCCATAAATTTCTTCTGGGCCGTTTTCACCTCTGGCTATGATCGCACTGGCAATTTCAGGGGTGCCGGCCGAAAGTACACCTCGTAATACAAGATTGAGTTTGGTATCAGGCGCGTCGTCAGACTTGATTTCGGCAGTTTTTGTTTCGGCAACCCCGAATACATGAGCGCTGCTCAGCGTACGAAAAGCCTGCTGTGATTTATTGGCATTATCGGGTTTGCGGGCAATAGTTGTGTTGACAGGTGCGATGACAGAGGTAATGCGGTTATTAGTATCATCCACCAACATCCAGATCGCTTCAGACAGTAACTGGGCGCAGCCAATAATCAGTACGACATTGAGCACAACCGGCAGGCGTCTGAGCAAGGGCTGTAATTGTTCTGATTGAGTTAAAAACTGGCTTAAGGGGTGATTCATTATAATCTGGTTGAGCAATTCTGTATTAAGGCCCTAATCTTAGCAGGGTAGTTCCAGCAAAACAGTATTTAGCATTATATAGTGTCCATTCAACTGCCTCGGCAGAAGCGATAGAGTGCAATTTCACTAAACAGGTTGGGGAATAACTTCATCAGCAGGGAGCTGCGGCTATGTGTGTAGTCGACAAATGTGCGTTCCAGAATCCTGATGCCACGCTCGCGACAGAGGATTTCAAAATCCTTTACCGTGCACAGGTGGATATTGGGCGTATTGTACCAGCGGTTGGGCAGGCTCTTAGTGACTGGCATATAGCCACCAAGGCCTAGTTGCACGCGTGCCTTCCAGTGAGCCATATTGGGGAAGGTAACGATGCCCTGTTTGCCCACGCGCAGCATCTCATCGATCAGTTGCTCAGGGTGCACTGTTGCCTGCAGGGTCTGGCTCATCACCACATAATCGAAGCTGTTGTCTGAGAAATAGGCTTTCAGACCATCGTTCAGGTCTGACTGGATGATATTGAGGTTGTCCCTGAGGCAGGTTTCAATATTGCGCTCACTGATTTCCAGGCCGATGCCGAGAACCTGCTTGTCTCGTAGGTGCTTGAGCAGGGTGCCATCACCGCAGCCCAGATCGAGTATCGATGAGCCCGGTTTGATCCATTCGGCAATAATTGCTAAATCAGCACGCATTACTGGATAGCCTCGCGGATGCTTTTCATGTAACTGTGGAATACGTTCATGTAGTGTGGAATCGGAATCAGGAAGGCATCGTGACCGTGGTGAGCCTCGATTTCGACATAGCTGACCTGTTTGCCTGCATCCAGCAGGGCCTTGACGATTTCACGTGAGCGCTTCGGCGAGAAACGCCAGTCCGAGGTGAACGACATCACCATAAATTTGGCTTTCGCTTTGGCCAGTGTCGCTGCCAGGTCGTGATCGTATTCGCTGGCCGGGTCAAAATAATCCAGTGCCTTGGTCATCAGCAGGTAGGTGTTGGCATCAAAGCGGTCAACGAAGGATTTGCCCTGGTAGCGTAAATAGCTCTCGACCTGAAAATCGACATCGAAGCCGAAACTGAGTTTGCCTTCGCGCAGCTCACGGCCAAATTTCTCGCGCATGGAATCATCGGACAGGTAGGTGATGTGCCCCAGCATTCTGGCCAGCATCAGGCCGCGTCGTGGTACGCTGTTGTTTTCCAGATAGTGGCCTTCGTGAAAATCAGGGTCGGACATGATCGATTGCCGCGCCACCTCGTTGAAGGCAATGTTTTGGGCTGATAGCTTGGGCGCAGCAGCAATGACCAGCGCATAATTGATCAGGTCAGGGTATTGAATCGACCATTGCAGCACCTGCATACCGCCCAGGCTGCCGCCAATCACGGCGCACCAGTGATCAACGTTAAGTGCCTTCATTACATTGTGCTGGCTGTTGACCCAGTCCTTGACGGTGACGATGGGGAAATCGGGTCCCCAGTATTTATCTGTGCCCGGCCTTTTGGTATTGGGGCCGCTGGAGCCCTTGCAGCCACCTAGATTGTTGATGCAGACCACGTAAAAGTGATTGGTGTCGATCGGTTTGCCAGGGCCGATACTGCTGTCCCACCAGCCAGGTTTACGATCTTCCATTGAGTTATAACCGGCAGCATGCTGATCGCCGGACAGGGCATGGCAGATCAGGATGGCATTGCTACCAGCTTCATTGAGGTTGCCATAAGTTTCGAAGGCAATATCATACTCGGTGAGGACTTTTCCGCACTCGAGCTCGAGCGGCTCTGAAAAATGCAGAATTTTGGTCTCGACGAGTCCGATGGAATCTGGTGGTATTGAGTCTGGCATAGGTGTCCACGTTTAGTTGGCAGCAAGTGTAAACACTGGCGTGTCGTGTTTCAATCAATCCGTGTGGCTTTATAAGGTGATGACGTGTTTTTTTCGATAAATTCGGGCAGGGTGCTGGGTTGTTGAATTAATAATCGCTTGTTTCTACCGGTTTCGCCGGAGAGTAGCTGGATGCTGGATTTGGCGACTTTGAAAGTTTTGGCCAGAAATTCGATCAGGTGTCTGTTGGCTTTGCCGTCAATTGGCGGTGTGGTAATTCGAACCTTTATATATTCGTTATTGTATTCTGCGAAGCTATTACTGGCAGCACGGGGTTGTACGCGTACCTTGAGGATCAAATTGTCGTCTTGCCACTCAAAAAACGCAGGCACTAGAACAATGACTGGAAAATATAAAGAATGAGTCGTTTAATAAACATTAAACCGATGAGCGCTGCAACAGGTGAGAGATCAAGGCCGCCCATTATCGGCAGGTGTTTCCGTATTGGGCGCAAAACAGGGCGAGTCAGGCTGCCTAAAATAGCCACTACCGGGTTATAGGGATCGGGACTCACCCAGCTCAATATGGCCTGTATAAAAATCGCGATAATGAATATGTCGAAAGTCAGGCTGATAAATTCAAACAGGCTTTTGATAAGTAAACCACTGAGGGAGGGTTGAAAACCGGCCAGCATCAGTAACACGCTGAGTTTGAAGAAAATTAGCATCACGGCTAGTACCAGGGTGGCGAGGTCGATGCCACGATATCCGGGGATAATGCGACGTGCAAAAATTACGGGTTTCTGGGTGGCTTTTACGATGAACTGTGAAATGGGGTTGAAGAAATCTGCCCCGACCAGTTGCAGCAAAAAGCGCAGCAGGACCATAGCGATATAAATATCAAACAGGGTGTCGATCAGGAATATAAATGGGTTATCGTAGTTCATTATGTATCTTTGCCTAATTCATCGGCCAGTGTTTGCGAACGGTCTCTGGCAGCCTTTAGCGCATTTTCTACTATTTGTTCAAAATGGGCGCCCTGAAAACTTTTAATGGCCTGCTCGGTGGTGCCGCCTTTCGAGGTGACACGGGCGCGCAGGGTGGCCGCATCAACGTCACTTTTATCGGCCATCATGGCCGCACCCAAAGCGGTTTGCAGTACGAGCTTTTTAGCGGTTTCAGCCTCCAGCCCCAGTTTAATACCGGCCTGCTGCATGTACTCCATCATCAGGAAGAAATAAGCCGGCCCGCTGCCGGACACAGCGGTTACTGCATCCAGCTCATTTTCATTATTGACCCAGAGATTGATGCCCACAGCCTGCAATATAGTGTCGGCCAGTAATTTTTGTAAATCATCAACCTGTGTGTTGGCAAATAGGGCGGTTGCGCCTACTTTTAGTAGTGAAGGCGTATTCGGCATGCAGCGTACAATCGCCTGATGACCACCCAGCCAGCGATTGATGTCATCACTGCGGATACCGGCGGCGATGGAAATAAATAGGGGTCTCTTGCCCTGCTGGACGAGTGCCTCGGCGAGCTGCCGGCAAACCTGCTGGAGTAGTTGGGGTTTCACTGCCAGCATGACAACATCAGCCTGCAAGGCATCGATATTGTCAGCGCTGGTTCGCACGCCAAACTGCTGCTCCAGTCGCTGTCGCTGATCTTTGTCTGGTTCGGCAACCAGGGTGCTGGCTGGTGGTTCTGATGAAGACAGTAGTCCACCAATCAGGCTGGATGCCATATTGCCGCCACCGATAAAAGCAATTGAGAGAGTCATTAATTGATGTTACCTGTTCGATTTTGCTGGCCAAGCATGTTAGAAAGTGCCCTAAATGCAAAAAATTTTAGCACAGCCGGTGAAATGGCATTGGCCGATGATAAAAAATATCTGAATAACACGACAAAATATCGTGAAGCACGATGATTTGTTGGCTATAAGTAGTAGGATATAAAGATTCGTCGAATATACAGAGTGAAATGTACATCGGCTATTAGACAAGCATAGAAACATCTGGGGGAATAATGGATATCGCGCAACTTTTGGCCTTTAGCGTTAAGAACGGGGCATCTGACTTACATCTATCTGCAGGCCTGCCGCCTATGATTCGAGTTGATGGTGATGTGCGCCGCATCAATGTCGATTTAATGGAGCATGAAGATGTTCATAGCATGGTCTACGACATTATGAACGACAAGCAGCGTAAGACTTTTGAGGAATACTGGGAGACTGACTTCTCCTTTGAAATTCCTGGTCTTGCGCGTTTTCGTGTTAATGCGTTCAATCATAACCGTGGCGCCGGTGCGGTTTTTCGTACTATTCCCTCCAAAATTCTGACACTGGAAGAGCTGAAGGCCCCGAAAATTTTTGAAGATATCTCCAATACACCTCGCGGTATCGTGCTGGTGACCGGGCCGACCGGTTCGGGTAAATCGACCACGCTGGCCGGTATGATCAACTACGTCAATGAAAACCACTATGGCCACGTGTTGACCATCGAAGACCCAATCGAGTTTGTGCATGAAAGTAAAAAATGCCTGATCAACCAGCGTGAGGTACATCGTGATACCCTTGGCTTTAGTGAGGCGCTACGTTCAGCGCTGCGCGAAGACCCAGATGTCATTCTGGTAGGTGAGATGCGTGACCTTGAGACCATTCGTCTGGCACTGTCTGCAGCGGAAACCGGCCATCTGGTGTTCGGTACCCTGCATACCAGTTCGGCAGCGAAAACCGTAGACCGTATTGTAGACGTGTTTCCTGCAGCAGAAAAAGAAATGGTACGCGCGATGATGTCCGAGTCCCTGCGTGCGGTAATTTCTCAGACACTATTGAAAAAAGTGGGTGGTGGCCGTGTTGCGGCACACGAGATTATGATTGGTACGCCAGCGATTCGTAACCTGATTCGTGAAAACAAGATTGCGCAGATGTATTCAGCGATCCAGACGGGCCAGTCAATTGGTATGCAGACGCTAGATCAGAATCTGCAGGAATTATTATCGAAAGGTTTGATCAATAAAGACGAAGCAAGAAAAAAAGCGGCAAATAAGGATAACTTCTAGATGAATTATTTGTATTGCCAGTTAAAGAAAATAGTTAGTTTGATATATGGGGTAATCTGAAATGGATCGCGATAAGGCCATACGATACATGCATGAACTTCTGCGCAGCATGGTGCAGAAAGGTGGTTCAGATTTGTTTATTACGGCAGGTGCAGCACCATCCATTAAGCTTGACGGCGCCTTGACCGCGCTGTCAAATCAGGCATTGAGCCCACAGCATACCCAGATTCTGGTACGTTCGCTGATGAATGATAAACAGTCAGCCGAGTTTGATGCGACACAGGAATGTAACTTTGCGATTAGCTTGCCGGGTGTTTCTCGTTTTCGTGTCAATGCCTTTACCCAGCGTGGATCGGTCGGCGTAGTCTTACGTATGATTCAGTCGAATATTCCTGAATTTGATGATCTAAATCTGCCTGAGGTATTGAAAGAGATTTCTATGACCAAGCGTGGGCTGGTGATTTTCGTTGGAGCAACCGGTTCGGGTAAATCGACTTCGCTGGCGGCGATGGTGGGTTACCGAAACGCGAATAGCAAAGGGCATATTATTACCATCGAAGACCCGATTGAATTTGTACACAATCACCGGAGTTGTATCGTTACGCAACGTGAAGTTGGTGTAGATACCGAAAGCTATGAGATTGCCCTGAAGAACACTCTGCGTCAGGCACCTGACGTTATTCTGATTGGTGAGATTCGTGACCGTGAGACGATGGAATACGGGATTGCCTTCGCTGAGACCGGCCACCTGTGTCTGTCTACCTTGCATGCTAACAGTACTAACCAGGCACTGGATCGAATTATCAACTTTTTCCCCGAGGAGCGTCGTCAGCAGTTGCTGATGGATTTGTCGCTTAACCTGAAAAGCCTGATTTCCCAGCGACTGATTCCAAAGGCCTCTGGTGAGGGTCGTGTCGCCGCGGTGGAAGTGATGATCAATACCCCATTTATGTCTGACCTGATTTTTAAGGGTCAGGTGCATGAGATGAAGGAGTTGATCTCCAAATCCAATGAGCAGGGCATGCAAACTTTCGACCAGGCGCTGTTTAATCTCTTCGAGAGTGGCATGATTACCTATGAAGATGCCCTGCGTAATGCAGATTCGGTGAATGACTTGAGGTTGAAGATTAAACTCGAAGGCAAGAATGCCAAGAAGGATGATTTGATGGATGGCCTGGACAAACTGCAGATGGCAGAAGATCCTGCCGATAAGTCATCGGGCAGGCTCCGGTAGCAGGGTTTAAGCGGAGGTTATTATGAATTTACAGCCATATCTTAAGCTGATGTCCGAGCAGCAGGCTTCGGATCTATATTTCACCACGGGTGCGCCTGTGAGTGTACGTATCGACGGTGTTATGCGTCCAGTGGGTAAGAGTATGTTAACGCCGGGCATGACCAAGAAACTGGCTTACGATTTACTGACACCTGCACAGATTCAGGATTTCGAGAGAAATCTGGAAATGAATATGGGTATGTCCTACACCGACCTAGGCCGGTTCCGCGTCAATATCTACATGCAGCGCGGTGAAGTCTCGATGGTGATTCGTTATATCCGTTCTGATATTCCAACACTGGATGAACTGGGTCTACCTGATCTCTATAAAAAAATTATCAGTCAGAAGAAGGGGTTGGTGCTGGTTGTTGGCGCAACCGGTATGGGTAAATCGACTTCACTGGCATCGATGATTGATTATCGTAATGCAAATGAAACTGGGCATATTCTGACGATTGAAGACCCAATTGAATTTATGTTTAAACACAAAAAATCAATTGTCGGTCAGCGTGAGATAGGCCTTGATACGCTTTCATTTGATAATGCGCTACGTGAAGCCATGCGTGAGACGCCTGACCTGATCATGATCGGTGAAGCGCGTGATCGAGTGGCAATGGAGTCGGCATTGCGATATGCCGATACAGGGCACCTGTGTTTGACAACGATGCATGCGACCAATGCGAACCAGACATTGGACCGTATTTTGAATTTCTTCCCGAATGATGCACATAATCAGATCTTGATGGATCTGTCGCTCAACCTGAAGGCGATACTGGCGCAGCGTCTGGTGCCTTCGGTGGATGGTAGCCGTGTTGCAGCTGTCGAGGTTTTATTGAATACACCCTATATTGCCAGGTTGATACGTGAAGCTGATTTTCACGGTATCAAGGGCATTATGGAAAAGGGTGGTGAAGAAGGCATGCAGACATTTGATCAGTCGCTTTACCAGCTCTACAAAAAAGGCCGGATTGATCTTAAGTCGGCACTGGCTAACGCTGACTCGAGTAGTGATCTAGAGTGGAAAATTAATTTTGGTGGTGGTATTGAATCGAAGAGTTCAAAAGAAAAGCCAGATACACTGCAGTTTCCCAGTAGCCCTTCCCCTGGTGTCAAGAAGTCCTTATAAACCACGATTTCACTCGGTATGGCTGTGAATGATCACGCCACCGATGATCGTGTGTTTTACACGAGTCTGGAAGTTCCAGCCGATAAAGGGTGAATTCTTGCCTGAGCTGTGAATAGTGGCTTCATCCAGTTGCCAGCTACTGTCACGGTCAAAAATACAGATATCAGCATTTGAGCCAACAGATAGAGTGCCAGTATTCATCCCCAGAATAGTGGCAGGTGACGAGGTGATGGCCTTAATGACTGTGCATATATCGACAATGCCCTGATCAGCCAGACGTGTCGCTAGAGGTAACAGGGTGGCCAAAGCGCTGATACCGGGTTCAGTGCTGGCGAAAGGCGCCTCCTTGGCATCAGTGTCGTGTGGTTGATGGTCAGAGCAGATTGCATCAAGTGTGCCGTCAGCAAGCCCCTGCTGTAGTGCCTGCTGATCGCGCTGGGTACGCAGAGGCGGTAATACATGACAGGCGCTGTTGAAGCTGCTGATATCGTGTTCGTTCAGGTAAAGCTGGTGTGCGCTGACATCGGCGGTGATATTCATGCCATCGTTTTTGGCACGGCGAATCATAGCCACACTGGCAGCGCTGGAGAGGCGGCCAAAGTGAGCCTTGACGCCGGTTTCAGCAACAATTTCCAGGGCTCGTGCGAGGGCCACGGTCTCGGCAGACACAGGAATACCTTTCAGCCCTAGTCGGCTGGCAATGGTGCCATTGTGGGCGCAGCCACCGGCACTAAGCCAGTGGTCATCCGGTTCGATGAATACGGTCAGGCCGCAGTTAGCGGCATAGGCATAGGCGCGCTTGAGCACCAGTGTATTAGGAATGGGCTGTCTGCCGTTGCTTAGACCAACGCAGCCCGCTATCTGCAGGGCGTGCATTTCACTAAGTAGCTCACCTTTAAGCCCGGTGGTGAGTGCGCCCAGCATGACAACATTGCTATGTCCGGCACTGGTAGCCTTGTGGTGAATCAGTTCAACGACAGCGGGTTCATCAATTACTGGATCGGTATCGGGCGGGCAGCACAGGGTGGTAATGCCTGACATGGCTGCGGCAATGGTTTCACTTTGAATGGTGGCCTTGTATTCCAGCCCGGGTTCACGCAGGCGAGCGCATAAATCAACAATCCCGGGAATAGCGGTTAACCCCTTTGCATCAATAGTTTGATCGGCGATGAAGCCATTAGGGCTGTGGTCGATAGCTACGACTCGGCCATTATCGATATAAAGATCGGCCTGACGGTTTAGTTGGTTTGACGGGTCCAGCAGGTGGCCATTTTTTATAACCAGACGGTTCATGATTTTTCACCCTTATCGGTTTCTGGTTCCCTGCCCAGCACCATTGACATCACGGCCATGCGTACAGAAATGCCGTTGGTGACCTGATCTAGAATCACCGACTGAGGACCATCGGCGACGCTTGATTCAATCTCTACACCACGATTGATTGGCCCAGGGTGCATGACGATTGCATCAGGTTTGGCGAGGCGAAGTCGCTCCCTGCTCAGGCCATACATTTGATAATATTCCTGCTCGCTGGGTAAGAGTGCGCCCTGCATGCGCTCTTTTTGCAGGCGCAGCATGATGATTACATCGGCATCGCGAATACCTTCATCAAAATCGTGAAATACCTCAACGCCCATGTCTTCGATACCGATGGGTGTCAGTGTTCTTGGTGCAATGACTCGAATGTTGCCGGTGTTGAGGATATTGAGTGCATGTATTTGTGAGCGGGCGACGCGTGAGTGTAAGACGTCGCCGACAATAGCAACACGCAGCTGGCCGAAGTTGTCGCCTTTATTACGTCGAATGGTAAACATATCGAGCATGGCCTGTGTTGGGTGGGCGTGACTACCATCACCCGCGTTGATCACACTGATACCGGGCGCAACCCTGTTGGCAATATAGTGGGTGGCACCAGAGGCATTGTGCCTGACGACAAACATATCACACTGCATGGCCTGCAGGTTGTGCAGGGTGTCCATCAGGGTTTCACCCTTGCTGGTGGCAGAGGCGCTGATGTTGACGTTGAGTACGTCTGCTGATAGTCGTTTTGCTGCCAGTTCAAACGTATTACGTGTGCGGGTACTGGCTTCAAAAAATAAATTGGCGATAGTTTTGCCGCGTAATAGAGGTACTTTTTTAACGCTCTTGGCGTTGATGTTGGCGAAGCTTTCAGCGGTGTCGAGAATGCTGATGAGTAGTTCTGTGCTCAGACCTTCGATGGTTAAGAAATGCTTGAGTTTGCCGTTGCAGTCCAGCTGAATATTCCAGTTATCACGTCCTATCATGGAATCAGTGGGGCGGCTGGCTTTATTGACCATGCGTTACTCCTGCAGAATTCATTTTGATAGATTGTGCTGGCATCACTTTAAGATGAGCTCCAAAGGTTCGGGACCGGTTAATTTGATATGTTGATCATCGGTTAATTTTAGGTGCTGGCCTACGATATCGGGTTGAATCGGGATTTCCCTGCCACTGCGTTCTACGAGGCAGACCAGTGTGATGCTTGCAGGACGACCATAATCAAAAATTTCATTCATCGCGGCACGAATGGTTCGACCCGTGTGTAGCACGTCATCGACCAGGATAATATGTCGGTCGTCAACATGCGGTGGCAGCTCAGACGGTTTAACTTCGGGGTTCATGCCGATACGAGAAAAGTCGTCGCGATAGAAACTGATATCAAGGGTCGAGAGAGGTTCTTCAAGTGCTAGTTTCTGGTGCAGGGCTTTGGCAACCCAGACGCCACCAGTATGAATGCCGACCATGATAGGCTGTTCAATTGCTCTCTCGGTGAGTAGCGTTGTTAGCTGCTCAGCCAGATTATCCAGAAGCTGATCTGGTGTGGCAATTTCTTCCATAGGTTACAGTTGTTATTGTTGGTCGAGCCAGTTTTGCACAATGATTGCGGCGGCCATTTTATCAATCTCGTGCTTGTTGTGCTTGCCTATTTTTGTGTTTTTTTTCAGAAGCTGCTCTGCTTCGTAAGAACTCAGTGCTTCATTAATTTTGTAGATGGGCAAGGAAAAACGTTGCTCCAGTTCAAGGCAGAAAATTTCGACTGCACAGGTCATGTCATTCTCCTTGCCATCGACGTGATAGGGTATGCCGACGATGAGTGCCTGCGGCCGCCATTCCTTGATAAGCTTTTCGAGACCAGCCCAGTCGGGTGAGCCATTGACCTGGTTGAGCGTAGTGATTGGTGAAGCAGAGCCGGTAATTGTCTGGCCTGTGGCAATGCCGATACGCTTCAGGCCGTAATCAATGCCCAGTACGGTGGTGATATTGCTATTCATTGTTAAGGGTTGTATGAATTCAATATGCGTATTTCAGGCATGTCCAGTATCACTGCTTAGTAATAGCATGTCGATACCGAGCAGATCTGCGGCTGCCTGCCAGCGTTTTTCTGATGGGGTCTCGAAAATAATTTGTTCATCAGCCGGGCAGTTAAGCCATATATTGTTGGCAATTTCATCTTCCAGTTGTCCGGGTGACCAGCCGGCGTAACCTAAGGCAATAATCGAATGTTCCGGGCCTTCGTTGTGCGCAATGGCTTCGAGAATGTCACGTGAAGTGGTTAGAGCCATCTGTTCGTTAATTTTCAGGCTCGAGTTCCAGTTGCCCGCAGGGTGATGTAGTACAAAGCCGCGTCCCTGCTGCACGGGTCCACCATGATAGACGCAATCATTATGATCAATCGGCGCGGTGGGCTCGATTTTCATCTGATCAATGATTTCATCGAGCGTAATTTCTGATTTGCGGTTGATAATAATACCAAAAGTACCATTTTCATTGTGCTCACAGATATATGTCACCGTGTGGTTGAAAGTATCGTCATCAAGATTGGGCATGGCGATAATGAAATGATTGGTTAAATTGGTTGTTTTCATTATTGTGTTTTGAACTGACTGTTGCTCATAAATTCCCAGCTTCTAGTTATGTGTATGACATCAGCTTCTTCTTTTAGTTTTGCTGGGAAGGGAGAGTACGGGGCGGCCAAGCTAACGATACGCCGTGCAGCATCATCTAGAATTTTATGGCCGGATGATTGGCGCAGATCGATATTTAGCAGTTCGCCCTTGGCGTTGATGGTGACGTCCAGAATTAGGGTGCCGCTGAGTCGTTCACGACGCGCCTGATCTGGGTAGTTTAGATTACCAATACGTTCAACACGGTTAATCCACTCGCGCATGTATCGTGCGGGTACGAATTCTTTGGTGCTGGAATTCATGTATTTAACCTTGGGGCGTTCGATCTGATGTTCAATGATATTGCTGATTTCCTGGATCAGTCGTGCAGCCTGCGCGTTTTTAGTGGTGCTTTTCCGTTCTTTTATTGTGACATCGTCAGGTTTTGTCTGCTCATTCTGGGTATCTATACTGTAGTCAGATTTGTCCTGATACAGCATGGAGACCTTTTCGGTCTGTTTTTCTCGTGATGCCGTTTGTTCAGTCTGAAGGGCCTGCCCCGGTTTTTTGGCGACGCTGGGTGCGGTGAACAGGTCACGGGGTCGGCTTTTCTTTTCGCTGTCGCCGCCGCCCTGCTGTGATATCTGGGCCAGATAGTTGGCATCTTTGGCTTCAGAGGGATTTTGTGTCTGCACCAGAATGATATCCAGTGTCGGCGGTGTCTTCAGCGCATCTTCAGGTGAGGTGTTGAAGGCAACTCCAAGAATCAGGATGCCATGTAGCAGGGCAGCAAGAAAAAAGGTCATGCCGAGGCGGTCATTGTCAGTTATTTTCGGCGGCCTGGCGGGGCGGTGTGGATTTATTGGTGCAGCTACTGACATAGGCTAATTATAGCGATTCGCTGACTAGAATGTGGCCGGTTTGATCTTCGCTGAAGTGCACTCGCTCGGCCATTTTCCTGCTCATGTAAATGTTGTTTTTGTCATCGATGAGCATGACGTATTCAATACCCATGGATTTGGCGATTTCCTGCCATTGTTTGGGGCCGGCGACAAAGAGTGCAGTGGCGGCGGCATCGGCTGTGCCGGCATTATGGTGAATCACGGTGACTGAGGTTGAGTCTTCGGCAGGGTAGCCAGTACGTGGGTCGAGAATATGATGATAACGTCGCCCCTTATATATATAGAAACGCTCGTAGTCGCCTGAGGTGACAATGCTTTCTCCGTCCTGTGCCTCTAGCCAGGCGATGGTATTTTCTTCTCTTGGGTGGCGAATGCCAATTTTCCAGGGCCTGTCACCGTGACGGCCGCGAACACTGAGGTCACCACCGGCGTTGATGACGGCATTGTGGATGCCCAGTATTCTTAGATAGTCAAAGCTGAGGTCGATGGCGTAGCCTTTGGCAAAGGCGCCAAAATTGAGCTGTGCCGCTGGATTGCGGCTACGCACGGTCAGGCCATCAAGTTTCAGATCATTCATATTGGGTTTTGTTTTTAGCCAATCCTGGATGACCTGGGGCTCTGGGGGCTGAATATTGGTCTCATCGCTGCGGTGCATCTGCCAGAGACTAATGAGCTGGTTGATGCTCGGGTTGAACAGGCCATGGCTGTTTTGTGAGAGAACCTGTGAACGCTGGATCAACTGGGCAATGCTGGCATCGACTTTAACTGGCTCGCCCAAAGCCAGTTTTTCATTGGCACGCATTAATGGGCTATCTTGCCAGGAGGTCCAGTCGGCGTGGTACTGGTTAAAGTTGGTCTCGAGTTGATCGAGCGCCCTTTCTGCAAGAGCCGGTTCCACATCGTAGAGCGTGATGTCAATCAGGGTGCCGAATTTTAAGATGGTGCGTTTAAATTCGCGGTGTGTATCCTGAGTGCAGCCAGTGCTACCTAGAGTAAGGCAGAGCGACAGGAAAAGTGCATTTAGACGATTCACTGTGGGCGCCGATGAGAGCTGATCTGTATCTCGATACAATCCATTAGCTGGCCTGCAATATCAAGGTTGAACTGCTTATCGAGCTCGCGGATGCAGGTTGGGCTGGTGATATTGATTTCAGTCAGGTAATCGCCAATGACATCAATACCGGCAAACAGGATACCCATTTCCCGTAGTCTTGGGCCGACCTGCTGGCAAATCCAGTGGTCGCGTTCAGTGAGTTCAATGCCCAAACCGGAGCCACCAGCGGCCAGGTTGCCCCGGGTTTCGCCTTTGGCCGGGATGCGCGCTAGCGCATAGGGTACGGGTTCACCATTGATCAGTAGAATGCGTTTGTCGCCTTTGGTTATTTCTGGAATAAAGCGCTGGACCATGATGGTTTTGTGACCGCGATGGGTTATGGTCTCCAGGATTACCGAGGTGTTAGGGTCGCTTGGCGTGAGTCGAAAAATCGATTCGCCGCCCATGCCATCCAGCGGTTTGACAATAACATCACCCTGTTCATCGATAAATTGACGGATTAGTGATGTATTCCTGGTGACCAGCATGGGTGTGCAGCACTCAGGGAAATGGGCGATAAACATTTTTTCGTTGGCGTCACGCAGGCTGGCAGGCCTGTTTACAACCAGGCATCCATCACGTTCGGCCATTTCCAGTATGTAGGTACTGGAAATATATTCGATATCAAAGGGTGGATCTTTGCGCATTAAGATGGCATTGAGGGAGGCCAGTTCGATGGTTTCAGTTGCCTCTATATTGAACCAGTTTTCGGTACGGTCGGTGACATGAATGCGGCTGGCCTGGGCCATCGCGGTGGCGCCTCTCAGGTAAATATCAGATTGCTGCATATAGTACAGAGGCCAGCCGCGTCTTTGGGCAGCGAGTAGCATGGCAAAGCTGCTGTCCTTGTAGGTTTTTATGGATTCGATGGGATCCATGACGATTCCCAGTTTAAGGCGCATAAGCAGGGTCCGAGATATAGTCTGTGCTCGTGAAAGATAGGCACAATGTACCCAATATTGTCTTACCAAGCAATTTGTTAGAGAATTTTGTTAATGTACTACTCATTGATTGCTTATAGCTAGAACATGGTCTACATTTGTGTTGTACCCTGCATTATGCGGGTATTTTTGACAGGATAATATATTAATAAGCGAGACGGCGGCGGCGATGACAGAAGAAGTTGTTGATTTGAAAGACCTTAAGGTAATGGTCATTGATGATAGTAAGACTATTCGTCGAACAGCAGAAAACCTGTTAAAGAAAGAAGGTTGTGAAGTTGTAACATCAGTCGATGGTTTTGAGGCCTTATCTAAAATCGCTGAAACCAAACCCGACATTATTTTTGTGGATATTATGATGCCAAGGCTGGATGGTTATCAGACCTGTGCACTTATTAAGAATAATAGCATGTTTCAGAATACCCCCGTGATCATGCTATCCAGTAAAGACAGTATTTTTGACCGAGCACGAGGTCGTATCGTAGGTTCGACGCAGTATTTAACCAAGCCCTTCACAAAGGAAGATTTGCTTGGTGCAATAAAAGAGCATGCCAGAAAGTAACTGGTGTTTTCTGTGTAATATTTTTTAGTGTGGTGATAAATAATGGCAAGAGTACTTATAGTTGACGATTCCCCAACGGAAGTTCATGTATTGAAAACTTTGCTGGAAAAAAATGGGCACGAGGTCGGTGTTGCTGAGTCTGGTGAAGAAGGCATATTGGTGGCGAAGGAAATGTTGCCAGATATTGTTTTGATGGACGTGGTTATGCCTGGTATGAATGGTTTTCAGGCAACTCGACAGTTGTCACAGCAGGAAGAGACAGCTGATACCCCGGTTATTATTGTGACAACCAAAGATCAGGAAACAGACAAGGTCTGGGCCAAGCGTCAGGGTGCTGTTGATTATATTGTTAAACCTGTGCAGGAAAAGGCGTTGATGGATGCGTTGAAACGAGCGCTGACTGATTGATGCTAATGAATTTTATAGGGTGCACACAGGAAGTTGAAGAGTGAGTAAAGCTGATCCGTTTGATGTGCTGCTGGATCTGGAAAAGCGTTGTCGGTTGAATGCCGAGCGTTTGCCAGCAGCGGGTGCGGTTGATAATAAATGGATTGGTGTCGGTTTTCGTGTCGGTGATGATAAGTTGATTGCCGATATGACAGAGGTTGAAGAAATTCTCGATGTGCCTGTTTACACCAAGGTGCCAGGAGTAAGGTCATGGGTTGTTGGTATTGCCAATGTGCGTGGCAGTTTGCTGCCTATTATCGATCTCAGGGGTTATATCCTGGGCTCAGATATGCAGCAGCGTAAACGTGGTCGCCTGATTGTCATTAATTATCAGGGGTTCAGAACAGGGCTACTGGTTGATGAGGTGTATGGCATGCGTCACTTTTTTCAGGAAGATCAAAGTGATGCTAAACCTAGAGTGCATAGCAATATATCGCCCTATATAAAGAAAACGTATAGCAGGGAAAAAGAAGACTGGCCGGTATTTAGTTTTGAACGTATGGCTGAAGATGAACGGTTTGCTCACGCAGCATTATAAAAATTTTAAAAAAATAGCTTCCGGTTATATCTGGAAAGTCGTTACGGAGAGTAGTTTCCATGAGTGCAAATAAAAAAATGGTGGCGATAGGTAGTCCTACGATGATATTGGTCGTCATTCTGATCATTTCAATTTTATCAATGTTGGGAAGCTTGGTTTATGTGGGTTATAAACGGGACCATTTGCAGAAACATCTGGGTCTAACAGCGGAACAGCTGCTACTTTCACAGCAAATGGCCAATTTTGCAATTGGGGCATCTTCTGGTAACGAGGCAGACTTTACTTCATTGAATGAGGGTATGTGGCGATTTGATAAAATTCTGATGACATATCGCAAGGGTTCAAATGAAGGGCCAGCACTATCAGCAAATCTGTCGGTGGTGTTGACCGAAGTAGAGAATAGCTGGAATGTATACAAAAAGGACATTGGCGTTATCCTTGGTGGTAAAGGGCCTATTTCAGAAGTGCGAGAGCTGTATCAGGTGATCGATAGCTTTACGCCACAGATGTTGACCTATTCTGATGAGGTGGTAGGCGTTTTGATGAAAAAAAATGCGTCAACCAGGCAGATATATCTAGCCAGCCGTCAGATGATGTTGTCGCAGCGTATTAAAAATAACCTGAATAAAGTACTGGCGGGCGGTGAAGCTGCCGCTGCTGCTGCTGATCGATTTGGTCGAGATGCTGCTTTATTTGGACGAGTGCTTGAGGGTTTATTGAAAGGCTCGAAGAGCCTGGATATTGAAAAGGTAACCGATAAAGAAGCGGTTGCAAAATTGCGTGAAGTCGCCATGCTAATTAAGGTGGTGAGCGATAATATTGCGGGGATTCTCGAGCTATCACCTGAGTTGTTTGAAGTTAAAGACGCAGCCGCTGAAATTAGCGGTGATAGTCAGGATTTGTTAAAGACATTACAGACATTTAAAGCGAAAGTAGAGGCGCAGGGTAAAGATCTTGACAGGGTTCAGCTGGCGGGAGTTGGTTTTGGTGCCTTTGCTGTGGTTTTAATGATATTCCTTGGTTGGTTATTCCTGAAAGAAGCACGCAAACGTGAGGAATCGGCGTTAGAAAATAACCGTCGAAATCAACGAGCGATTCTTCGACTGCTCGATGAAATGGCCAGTTTGGCAGATGGTGATCTGACTGCACATGCGACGGTAACCGAAGAAATTACCGGTGCGATAGCGGACTCGGTGAACTTTACCATTGACGCGTTGCGCTCTCTGGTTACAACGATTAACTCGACTGCGGTAGAGGTATCGTCATCAACGGAAAAAACCCAGGCAAAGGCATCCGAGTTGGCAGCGGCCTCTACACGACAGGCGCGTGAAATTGCCTCGGCAAGCGCGGCGATTACCGACATGGCCGAATCGATGGAGCATGTAACAGAAGACGCGCTGGAATCAGCAAAGGTAGCGCAGCAGTCGCTAGAAATTGCGCAGAAAGGTGCAGGCGTTGTACATAGTACCATCGGTAGTATGGATAAAATTCGTGAACAAATTCAGGAAACATCAAAACGTATTAAACGACTCGGTGAATCATCGCAGGAGATTGGTGATATCGTAGGACTGATTACTGAAATTGCAGACCAGACCAACATTCTTGCGTTGAATGCAGCGATTCAGGCGTCGACAGCCGGTGATGCTGGCCGTGGCTTCGCGGTGGTAGCGGACGAGGTACAACGACTCGCAGAACGTGCTGGTAATGCGACCAAACAGATTGAGGGTCTGGTAAATGCGATTCAGGCAGATACCAACGAAGCCGTTAAATCAATGGAAGTGAGTACCGCAGGTGTGGTCAAGGGTGCTGAAATGGCCGAGGACGCGGGTGTTGCACTGAAAGAAATTGAGGATGTATCGGCGCAACTATCAAAACAAATTCATGCAATTTCTGACGCTGCAAAAAAACAGTTAAGTGTTGCATCGAACGTATCAAAAACCATGAATGTTATTCAGGAGATTACACTGCAAACTTCAGAAGGTACCGAGGAAACATCGGCATCGCTGGATACGTTGAATGTATTGTCGAGTGAATTGAGGCGTTCAGTATCAGGCTTCAAATTGCCATCAGCAGATGATGGTAATGTAGAAACAGTTGTGCTTGAGCACCAGGCCTAAAAATCATTGCGCTTTTTTATAGTGCAAATACAGATAAACGTGGGATGGTGATCGGAAAATGAGACCGGAAGGTACCGTACAATATAATTCCTTGAGCTGGGTAAAAAAACAGCTGGATGCTGTTTTGCGCGATGCCCAGACTGCGCTATCTGATTATATCGAAGATACATCAAATAAATCTGCACTTGAGCAGTGTTGCGAACATTTGCGCCTGGTTTACGGCACACTACAGATGGTTGAGGTTTATGGTGCATCTATGCTGGCAGAAGAAATGGAACTGGCAGCAAGGGCAATACTTGATGGCCAGGTTGAAAAACCGGAAGAGGCTTTTGATGTATTGATGCGAGCCATGCTGCAGTTGCCAGACTACCTTGAGGGGCTGCAGGCAGGTAATCAGGATACGCCTATCACATTGATGCCGCTGATGAATGATATGCGTGCGGCACGCAAGGAAAAACTGCTCTCTGAAAATGTCCTGTTTTTCCCGGATGTTAATTCTGTTGATATTAAAGAGCTTGGGCTTGAGGCAGTTAAAGTGCCGCCCGGAAAGCTGGCAGAAGAGGCTAAGCGATTACGCTCGCACTTCCAGTTAGGCTTGCTTGATCTGTTACGTAATAATAAACAGGCGGCAGGCCTGAAGAGGATGAGAGCAGTGGTTGAATCACTGCAAAAAATGACAGCCGATATCGGTCTAAAACGTTTTTGGGCCGTAGTGGCTTCGCTGCTTGAAGCGGTGGTGGATGATAAGTCCATTGATAGCAATGTTACTGTAAAAGGCTTGCTGAGCGGAGTTGATCGACAGATAAAACTGCTGGTCGATATTGGTGAAGAAAAATTTATCGAGCAGTTTTCTCAGGAAGTTCTCAAAAATATACTTTATTACGTAGGAACAAGTGGGTCTACTGGGCCACGTGTTACCAGGGTTAAACGTGCTTATAGATTAAATGAGTTGCTGCCGGATGAATCATCATCTGTTGAGATGAGTGCCAGCATGGGTGGTATTAATGCTGAGCTGTTTGATACGGTATCACAGGGAATTAGAGAAGATCTGGCAACAGTCAAGGATACGCTTGAGATTTTCATGCAGAGCAAAGATAAGGATGTCGAAAAATTAACATCTGTTGTGCAGCAAATAGAAAAAATTGGCGATACTTATGGCATGCTGGGTTTTGGAGCTATACGGCAAAAAGTTTTAGAGCAACGTGATGTAGTAGAAAAAATCATTAAAGGTGAAGCCGAAGCGACTGAAGAACGTGTTATGGATATCGCCGGCACTTTGCTAGATGCCGAGACTAAGTTGGATGATTATATTGCAGGAAGATCTGGGTATGTTAGTAAAGATGATGATGAAGGCCGTGCAGTTCCATCATCAGAATACCGCAAAGTTCTGGCGGTTGTTGTTGAAGAGGGCCAGAAAAATTTTGTAGAAGCAAAAGATGCCATACTTGCCTATGCTGCAGGTAGTAGTGATACAAGTAATTTAACTAACATTATTCAGCGACTGGAAGAAGTTCGAGGCGCGGCAATGATACTATCTGCGCAGCGCGTTGAGACATTGATTGCTGGATTAAAAGAATATGTACGTGTTGCGCTGCATGCGAATAATCGCAAGCCTGATATAAAAGAACAGGATGATCTGGCTGATCTTGTAACCTCAATTGAATATTACTTTGAGGCACTGTCTGAGGGCAGGCCGGGTGTAGATCTAGGCTTGCAGGCAGGAGAGCGTGCACTGGCAATACTGACAGAAATTGTAAATCAGTACGATGAAGTGCCGCTGGTATCAGCAGAGGAAGAACAGGTAACGAAGGTCGCTGTTAAGGCGGCAGCAAAAGAAGAGGTAGCAGAGGCAGAACCAGCAATTGAGTCTGTAGTAATAGAGACTAAGCCTGAGGTGCCTGCTA